>Ga0255052_10001632_pt1 | contig 16755 bp, 15 predicted proteins | sample JV7_2_21_MG_FD_188632 | JGI IMG/M metagenome (GOLD analysis project Ga0255052, IMG submission 188632) | Seawater microbial communities from Jervis Inlet, British Columbia, Canada - JV7_2_21 | ecosystem: Environmental > Aquatic > Marine > Inlet | place: Canada: British Columbia | collected...
CGCCGCCGATGGTCGGCATCCAGTGCAGGCCCAACGGCCTTAAGTCATCGGCGCTCAAGACCGCCGTGACGCCCGGCATGGCGAGGGCCTTGTCCTTGTTGATCGACTTGATACGCGCGTGGGCGTAGGGGCTGCGTACGATTGCGCCGAACAACATACCCGGTAGCTTGAGGTCATCGATGTAGGTGCCCTTACCTCGGATGAAGCGGGCATCCTCCTTGCGTAATCTGGAAACGCCCAGGCCCTGAAGCGCGTCTTGGCGTTCGATCGTATCGGGTGAAGCAGCCATTAAAATATCTCCTGGTACGTATCAGGCCTGTGCCGACGACAACTTTTCAGCCGCGTACTGCACTGCCTTGACGATGTTCTGATAGCCCGTGCAGCGGCACAGGTTGCCCGCCATCCAGTAACGGATGTCCTCTTCGCTCGGGTCGGGGTTTTCCTGCAGCAGCCGGTAGGCACGGGTGATCATGCCCGGCGTGCAGTAGCCGCACTGTAATCCGTGCTTCTGCGTAAAGCCTTCCTGCAAGGCGTGCAATTCCCCGTCTTGCTCGAGACCTTCGATGGTCAGCATGTCTGCGTCCTGACATTGCACGGTTAGCACCGTGCAGGCTTTGACCGAGGCGCCATCGAGATCGACCGTGCAAGCGCCACAGTGCGAGGTCTCGCAGCCAATGTGGGGGCCGGTGTGTGCCAGCCGCTCGCGCAATGTATGAATGAGCAATTCCCGGGGCTCGACGACGACATCGACGTCATTGCCGTTCAGCTTGAACGACACCGTATGTTTGTTAGCCATAGTTTTGTTTCCTTCCTGAACTGACGCGACTATCTGGCGCGTTCGCGTGCTGTGCGCAGCGCACGCTGGGTCATTTCGCCGCTCATCGCGGTTTTGTACTCAACGTCACCGCGCTGATCTTCGGCCGGGTCGCAGATCGACATCGCTGCCTGAGCCGCATCGGCAATTGCCGCATCGTCAAATTTCTTGCCGCGCAGGGAATCTTCAGCCTCGCGCGCCCTGAGCGCCGTAGCGCCCGCGTTGGTCAGCGCGATCGAGACTTCCTTGACCGTATCGCGCTTCATTGTCAGCAACACCGCCGCAGCGGCAGTCGCAAAGTCGCCGGTCTTGCGCTTGAGTTTGGCGTAACACCAACCGGTGCCTTTAGCCGGAACCGGGATGCGGATTTCGGTGAGCACTTCATCGGGCTCGAGCGCGGTGCTGTACAAACCGAAGAAGAAATCATCCGCCGCCACTACGCGTTCGCCGCCACTACCAGTGAGCACGAACGATGCACCGAGTGCGAGCATGATTGCCGGGTGATCGTTAGCCGGATCGCCGTGCGAGATATCGCCGCCGAGCGTGCCCTTGTAGCGGACTTGCGGATCTCCGATCAGGCGCGCGGCTTCGATGAGCAATGGACACTTCTCCTGCACAACGCTCGACCAGATGAGATCGTTCTCGGTCGTCATGGCGCCGATGCGGAGCTCCTTGCCCTTCTCGCGTATGCCCCTCAGATCGGCAATCCTGCCAAGATCGACCAGGTGCGCAGGCTCTGCGAAGCGGATCTTCATCATTGGCAGCAGGCTGTGGCCGCCGGCAAGTAATTTGGCGGTATCGCCGTATTTTTGCAGCAATGCGATTGCATCAGGCACGGTTTGCGGTGCGTGATATTCGAATTGGCGGGGAATCATGGATCGCTCCTCCCGAAGTCTTATTTTTAATTAATAATATCTTTCGTTAGTAATAGTTTTCGTTACTAATATTTTTCGTTAATTATTATCTTATGCAGGCATCTCCAGACGCCAGCCTGTTCGTTCGGCAAGCACTTGCAGATCGCCCGGTGTATCCAGATCGGTAATGAAGTGCGTGTTGCCGGTCTCGTGAATGTGCACGAGCTCAGGATTATTATCAATCAGGTGACGGCAGGCCAGCTTAGTGTCGCTCTTTAGTATTTCTGCCAGCGCCGCCTCGTCGAGCAAAATGGGGTTGCCGCGTTGCTTATTCACAAATGGAATAACGACATGGCCTGCGGCGCGCTTCTTGAAAGCGCCGATGAGTTCTATCAGGTCATCTGCTGCAATCAACGGAAGGTCTGAGGGCATGACAAACACCGCGTCGAATTCACCGCTCAGTGCCGCCAGGCCTAATCGCACTGAGCCCTCCTGCCCGTCAGCATGGGACGGGTTATGCACCACCGTCACCGGAAAGCTCTGCACCTGTTGTTCCACCGCACCACCGGCGTAACCGGTCACGACGACGACCTCGTCGACACCCGCACCGCTCAAGGCCACGAGTTTCCTGCTGATCAGCGGCACCCCCTGCAGTCTTATCAGCGGCTTGGCAACGCCACCCATACGCCGGCCTTCGCCGGCGGCAAGCAGCACCGCAGCGATGTGCAGTCTCGGATAGAGCCCGCCTCCCCTCTTAAGCAAACAGCTCATAATTGTGATAGTAAGGCCGAGCGCCGCTGATTGCGAACTCTGTCCGCGAGCGGGCTCTGGCGACAGATCAGCTAGCTGCGAAAACGCACAATGTCTCCGAGTTTACGGTGGGAATGCATTTACTCCATTGATGATGATCGCGGAAGGGAAAGACGGATGACACGGTTACTTACATTGCTGGTGGCACTGGCTCTCGCGGGCTGCGGCGCCATGGTGCCCGCCAAGGGAAAAATGCCTGCCTTCGGTGCAGCATTCGATGCCGACATCCACGCTGTCGCCCCGCCGGGTGAGGCCAAATTCATCATCTATGGGGATCCGGGTCTCGACGCGCGTCTCAAATTCTCTGTCAGCATCAACCCCTGGGCCTACTTCGCTGGATACGTTTTCCCTGGCGCATTTCTTGAAGCCACCCGGCCGCCCGGCACTTTGACGATTTCCTCACATCATGTCTGGTGGGACGAAGATGTGCCTGTTGGTAAGTCGTTCCTTTGGAAGATCGAACCGGGCGAGCCGCCGCCCGCACCAGAGGGAATAACCAGGACGGTTCACGGGAAACTCAAAATCGGGGCACAAGCCGGCACAGTCACCTACCTGCGGCTTAAAAGAACGATAACTGAAGGGTTCGACGAATGCGCGGAGACCGAGGAAACCGTACGAATGTGCCCCTACGTCGAACTCGAAACCAAACTCGAGATCGTGCCCCCCGATGAAGCCCGGAGAGACTTGGCCGAGCTGAGGCAAACCATTTACGGGAGGACAGAATAATGATCAGTGTTTATTACAAGCGCGTCACGGGCACTCTGATCGTTCTCGCTACAGCGACATTGATTTGCGCCTGTGCCGGCAGCGGGCCACGCCAGCCTACGCATTCTACGTTGCGGACTATTCCACTTGGCAGCACGGTTCAGGTGATCGGCTTGCAACCCGAGATCAAGACACCCGATGCCAGGACTGCGGGAGAAACGGTTGCCATGGGAGCCGCCGGCACCGCCATCGATGGTGCAGCAGCCGGCTTCGAGGCGGGCCTCGAATGTGGTCCGTATTTTGTAATATGCAGCTCATTGGGGATCGTCGGCGGCGCCGTCTTTGGCGCAGCCTTCGGCGGCGTCGATACCGCGTCGGTTGCATTGCCAAAAGAAAAAGCGGAGGCGTTCGAACAGATAATGTACGCTGCCGTTGTTGACGTCGACATACCCGAAGCGCTCGTCGAGAGATTCAGGGACGAGGGCAACGGACTTTGGACGATGACTGATGCAGCCGCGGCAATCAGCATCACGCTCGGCGTCGAAGGACTCTACATTAGTCAGCGCACAAAGGACCGTGTCGTCGTGTATTTGGTGAATTCGATGGTCGTTAGTTATGGTTCCGGGCCGCTCGATACCACCAAGCGCATATTATTCACATCCAGAAGTGCCGAGCATCATGTCGACCATTGGATCGCCGATGACGGCGCCAACTTTCGGATAGCAGTACGCGAAGCTTTCGCAAGTAACCTGGAAGACATGATCAAATTGCTGGAGAAGTACACCTAATCGAAGATGTGCCCTGAATACGAGTGCAGCCTGACAATCGCTCGTAATGCGGTTCACTGATCCGAATCTCTGTTCTGATTCTTGTTGATTCGACTTGCGTGACAATTTACTAATTTGGCGTCGATTTTCCTGATTGATGTCAGACAAGTGAACTGTCCCCGGAACTCTCAGTAGCGCCCGGCTGCCTGGGGTGTCGCAAAACAGTGCATTTCACTTGCTTTTCAAATGCCTTTCATATCTAATCTATAATCGTTTATTTCCTTTATTTTACAGTCTATTACGATGTAACAACTTGCTTTTCAAATTATGACTGAAATTGCGGAAATACTGCGCGATGGATCGCTGCCGGCGGCCGAACTGACGGCCCGGCTGGGTGTATCGCCGGCGACGCTTATGCGACGTCTGCGGGAAGCCGGTTCGGCGGTGGTTCGGATCGGCAGAAGCCATGCGGTCCGGTATGGCTTGCGGCGGGAGTCCGCTGCGCTGGGCGCTTCCGAGGTACCGTTGTTCCGGGTCGATGAGGACGGGCAGCCATCGCCGGTCGGCCGGCTGGTCTTTCTCTCTGGCGCGGAAACGGCCTGGTTGCCGGGTGGCGTTGTGTTCGACGGCTTGCCTCCGGAGATTGCAGACATGCGTCCTTCCGGGTTCATGGGGCGGGCTTTTGCTATGCGATTTCCCGAGCTGCCCGTGCCGAATCGCGTCGATGACTGGTCTGACGAACATACGATCACCGGCATTGCCCGGCGAGGTGAGGATCTGCCGGGCAATATGATCGTTGGTGATGAGTCACTGCAACGCTGGTATGACAATCCACCGGTGGCATCGCGGCGTGACGACTACCCTGCCCTGGCTGATGCGGCGACGGCGGGCGATGTGCGTGGCTCGTCTGCCGGTGGGGAGCGGCCGAAGTTCGGTGCTTATGTCGATGGCAGACATGTCATGGTCAAGTATGCGGGCGCAGGCGGTCAGGTAGCACAACGCTGGCAGGATCTGCTGGCGATGGAGGCTATAGCGCTTGACGTATTGCGGGAAGCCGGTCATCAAGCCTCTTCGGCGCAACTGATCGATGGGCCGACGCATCGTTTTCTCGAAGTGGAGCGCTTCGATCGTGTGGGTGAGCGGGGCCGGATTGCCGTGATGACGCTGGCCGCCGTACATGCGCGTGCGACAGACGATTGGGCACAGGCCGCAAGACAGATGCAGGAAGAAAGCATATTGTCCGCGCAGAATGCCCGGAGGCTGCAACTGTATGAGTCGTTTGGCCGGCTAATTGCCAACACGGACCGCCATCATTACAACATTGCCCTTTTTCCGCAGCATGCCGGCGAAGGCGAAGAAACGAGTATCTCTGCACGGCGCTTCGTGCTTGCCCCGGCTTTCGATCAGTTGCCGATGTTGTATGCACCGGCAAGCGACGGACAGTTGCCTCAAAGAGAATTTACAAGACCGGCGCCGAGTGCAGACACGTGGGATGTATGGGATGAGGCGGTGAGCCTGGCGTCGCAGTTCTGGGAACGCGCGGGCGGAGAGCCAATGATTAGCGGCGACATGCGCAGCGTCGCACACAGCAACGGCCGGATTATTGCCGACGGCTAAGCAGGGGAAACGATAAATCCGAGGCAGTTTACTTATTTGGCTGTGCTATTCCTGAGCGACTCGGATAAGTAGACTGTCCCCGGAACTCGACCAGCCGATTCACGCAAAACTCACGCAAACTAATTCTTGTTTCTACTCACCCTTCCGATCGAACAAAGGGGTTGAACCGAATTAGACGACACAATGAGAAATCGGTTCGACCCCTTGTTTTCCTTATTTTGCGACGCCGATGTAGGGCAGCGTGGGGGCACGCTGAACGTATGCCGTCTCCAACCAGTTGCTCACTGTATCGATTTGCCCCCTTTTTCCACGCTTAGGGGATTTCATCCAGAAGTACGATAGCTTCTTCCTTGAGTTTCGTTAGATTGGCCTGATCCATACAATCTGTAACCCAGTCATTTTTGTCAGGGCTAAGAGATTTCTGACATCCGTCGGTTTTGGCACCAATGTCTTTGATTAGCTTCGAGCGTGCCTCCTCCTCTTGCTCTTCAACAACCAAATCAATAACGGCAAGAACTTTGTGGGTTAGCGGCTTCTTGAGGTTCTTGCTTTTGAGATGATCATCTGGAATATCATTGATTGTTTCTATTGTTGCGCGCAGTTTCTCGACAACTTTAGTTCTGGCTGTTGTCGCAAGAACCGTAATGTTACTGACGGCGCTATTGGCCACTCCGTCATTCACAACAAGGCTAACCACATAGTTTCCCTCAACATCTGCAAAGAAGCTGGTCAGGGATGAGCTGGGATCAGCAATAACGGCCGCGCTTCCAGGTGGTATTGAAATGAATGACCAGCTGAATGTCAGTGGGTCGTTATTGGCGTCACTGCTGCCGTTGCCGTCGAGACTGACCAGAGTCGCCGCGTTAACACTCTGGTCGACTCCTGCATCAGCAACCGGAGTCAGATTCGCGAAGCTGAGCGTAACTTGTGCCGGATCACTCGCCGCAGCAAAAATGTCGGTTACCACAAGACCAGCTATATAGTCACCCTGAACATCAGGGGTGAGTGATGGTGTCGCCAATGAACTATCGTCCAAACTCGCAGCGCTGCCGGCTGGCACGGTCAACGACCATGCATAGCTAATGTCGTCACCATCAATGTCAAAGCTTTGCGTGCCATCAAGTTGCACAGATGTGAACAGTGTCATGAGCAGCTGATCCGCGCCAGCATCAGCATTTGGCGATGTATTAAAGGTGCTAATGACCACCGGGTCCGGCGAACTTGGCAAGCCAAGATCGTCCGTAACGACCAGAGTAACCGTGTAGTTGCCGAGCGTGTCAAAGGTGAAGGTTGGGTTACTCACCGTTGAATCGGAAAGTGTTGCTATGCTACCTAAAGGCTGAGCGGTTACCGTCCACGCGAATGTCAGTGGCGTATTGTCATCCGGGTCGGAGCTGCCACTGCCATTGAGGGAGACCACGTCACCTGGATGAGCGGTCTGTGCAATTCCTGCGTTGGCTAGCGGTGGAATATTTTCCGGTGGCACGGGAGCCGGTAAATCAAGCGATGCTACAAAAATATCGAAGTTGTTCCGGTTGTCCGTATAGGCAACAAGATTGCCGAGTACGTTATTCTCAAATTGATCGGCCGGGTGGTTGGTCACCTGAAATGTTTCGTCAGTGGATAATCGGTACACGAACACGTCTACATCCGTGCCTGCCGGTCTCATATCGTAGGTCACCAGGTCACCGTCGACCGTCGGGTTCGCATTACTTGCACCGGAAACGACGATAGTGCGTGGTTCACCGGTACGCATATTTCGGCCCTCGACACCCACTATTCCACCCCCATTATCTGTCTGCCATACAATCCAGTCACCGCTGGTCGACGGATTGAAGGAGTCGCCTGCCGAGACGAGAAATAGGCCACCGTCAATTTCCAATGCCACGATTTGACGGACAGTGCCACTAATCTCGTGCCAGACGACAAAACGTTCGCCCACCTGGACTCCTTCCGCTGCGGGGCCTGCAAGCACGATTGGCGGAGTTCCAGTGCCCAGGAGGCTGATCCTCTGCATCGCGATGAAGGATGCGCCGCTCGCCCCCTGTATCCAGACGATTACATCACCGGATATATGCGTCTCGCGTATTTGTGCCGCGGCGCTGACTACCTGGGTCGCTCCGGTGCCGATATCGAACACCCGCAGCACGCCGGAAGTCGAGCCAACGGAGAAAGCGCTGTACACGATGATACTTCCGCTCACATCGTTAAGTTTGTCGTCGGTGGAGCCGTCACTCACGGCTACCGGGGATCCCATCGGTGCGCCAAGAGAGTTGAGTCGCTGGTAAAGGATACGGCCGAGCCCGCCTAATACCTCCTCGGTGTAGACAACGAGGTTAGTGCCGTCACTGCCCAATGTAGGATTGGTTTCTTCGATAGCGACAGTATTTGTCACCCGGTTTTCGGTAATGAAAGGCGGCGGTGGCGGGGGTGGCTCTGCGATAAACGCCAGGCCCCTGGGCGAGCTCAATTCGGCTCCGGAGGCGAACACATCGATAAACGCTCCGGTCGTACCGTTGTATCGTAATACGCTGTTTGTGGTGCCGTCGCCGCTTACATAGAGATGACCGTCCGGACCGAATGTCAATGATTCGGGTCGGTCCAGCTCGATGCCGGAGGCAAACACACCCAAAGATGCTCCGGTTGTGCCGTCGTACTTGATAATACGGTCGTTTTCGAAGCTGCTCACATACAGATGTCCGTCAGGTCCGAAAACGACACCGCGTGGTCCGCTCAAGCCGGTAGAGGCAAATATGTCGATGAAAGCTCCCGTTGCGCCATTGAATCGCTTGATGCTGTTATCAAGTTGGCTGCCTACGTAAAGGTTGCCATCGATCGGCCCAAAGGCAATGCCTGTCGGGTCATCGCCCACAGCGGCAAAGCTATCTATAAGTGCGCCCGTGTTACCGTCGTAACGAAAGACCGATTGCCTGAAAAAGTTGCTTGAGACGTAAAGGTTGTGGTCTGGGCCAAAAACCAAGCCATACGGGAGCAGCAGCGCCGCAGTGTTGGTGGTGACGAAGTCGTCTATGAATACACCCGTCGTACCATTGAAACGTTTTACATTGTTCGTTGTTTCACTGGCGACGTAGAGATTGTCGTCGGGTCCGAAAACCAGGTCCACAGGGCCGTCCAATCCGCCACCCGCGGCAAATACACCAACGAATGCACCAGTGGTGCCGTCATATCTCAGGACCTCATTGGTATCGTTACTGCTGACAAGCAGGTCGGCTGCTGTTGCCGTTGAGACGGCAAGAAACGCGATGGTAATCGCAAATACTGAGGCGAATGCCGTGGTGAGGGGACGCGGTGTTGCTGAACCTGTGCCGGTTGTTGTTTGAGACGTCATTGATTTGCTCCTGTTGACGCTGACCCGTCAGATGATGCCGGCCCTATAGCTTGCAACTGTACGATCCGAGGGCCCTGCGAGGGGCATTCCATGGCTTCTTGGAGGAAGCGAGGAATCGTGGCTTTCCGTCCCCGTCTTTAGGCGGGTTCGGCTCCACACGTTTTTATTGTAATGAATCGTACAGTACATCTCTGCTACAGGCATGTCACATTGCGGTGTTATTCGGAAATGTTATGTAGAAAGAGGGGCCGGATATTTTCATGTACCCGGTGTTGGTCTTGAAGTCTTCCAGGCCACCGGAAATCGCCCCCATGTCCCTGCGATAATAGAAGGCGATCGCCGAGCGGCCCGCCTTGATCCGTGGCATGCGCTTGTCCGTAATGACCTGGAATTCCATGACGGCCTGATGGGTTGCGCCGTGTAGTTCCGCTGCCTTGAGCAAACCAACATAGTACGGCCGTCGCTCATGGGCCATCAGGGCGTCGATATACCATGAAGGCGGCGGCGCGCCCATTGAAAGGAACTGCGGCGGCACGATGACGTAGAACCCGCGTCGCGGGGTTATCAGGTAATTGCGGCGCTGCTGCTTTTGCGCCGCATCAAGCAGCGCCCCCTTACCAATCTGCAACGCACGCTGTGCCTGCTCGTCAGTAAACACAATCTGCCCTTGTGAAAGCAGATGGGTCATATTGGATGACAAATTTGTGCGCTGCTCTAGCATCATGTTTCAATAACCGCTGAATTAGCGGTTATTCATACATAAAATTCTCGGTTCGCCCTGAAATATGCGTCGAGTCAAGTTCTTCGGCCTCAGCCTCGGATCAAGACCTTGGGCAAGTCAGCTTTAGCCAACGCTAACAACCAAATCATCCCTGAATTCCGAGCGGCGACTCTCCCCAGGATACCCGCGTGGATTACAAACAATCCGGGTATCGAATAACTCATAATCACAGGGCACGTGGGTGTGCCCGTGGATCCACAATTCGGGCCGGTACTTCTCGATGACGTCTTCCAGACGGCTGGCGAATGCCGGGTTTAATGGATCATTTGCATATCGTTTGGCTACAGATGTTGGTGCCGGGAGGTGGTGCGTCACGACGACGGTCGGTCCATCGAATTTTCTTTCCAGCTCGCCCACAAGCCACGCCTTGCTCGTTTTGTGGACCGCGACAGAGTCCTCCGGCGTAAATCGCCGGTTGCCGTTCTTGATCGAGGCGAAGTCTTCGATCAGCCTCTTTGCGCTCTGCCGGGCGAGCCAGGCCTCCCCTTCGCCATACAGCTTGAAGTCGGTCCACAGCGTGCTACCGACAAACCGGACGCCATTGAACTCGAGTGCGTCGTTATTCAGCACGTGGATGTTGGCCGGTGCCGCAGCCTTCAGTTCATCGTTCAATTCGATATCCTGGCCATAGAATTCATGATTGCCGGGCACATAGATCACCGGCACTTGCGGAAAACGACGGGCCGCCCACTCGATGCCGCTCCGGCCAACACCAATGTCGCCGGCCAGAACGACGACATCCGCATCGATTTCAGGCGGTGTGAAGCCGGCAAATTCGGTATGCAGGTCGCTAAGAATGTGAAGCTTCATTACGAAGGGAATCCGGTGGCCCAACGTAACCCTAGCACCCGACAGACGTCTCATTGCAAGCCACTTTTGTCACCGGTATGTAATTCGGTCAAATGGCAGGTGTACAATTCATGCGTTACAGCCATCATGGTTGCCGATCGAAAACGCTCATGCGAAACGTCCTTCAAACACTGTCACCCGCCGATGTCTCGACGTTGAGGAGCTTTCTCGACGATCCCCTTCGCCCGGGCGGCACATTGGGTTTCCACGAACTGCAGGGCTATTTGTTCACGATTGCGAGCTCCCCTGAAACGATACGGCCGTCGGAGTGGCTACCGATCATCAGCAATGATGAGGACCTCGGATTCGAAAATGAAATCGAGGCGCAACGTATTTTTAGTCTGATTATGGCTTTGTATAACCAGATCAACAGCTCGGTATTGGAACGCAGTGATGCGATGCCCCCTGGCTGCGAATTTCAGCCGGATATTGACGCAAATTTCGACGAGGAGTCATCGGTCTCGCAATGGTCACGTGGTTTCATGCTAGGCCACGACTGGCTCTCGGAAGTCTGGGATGAGTATTTGCCCGAGTCGGTGGACGAGGAGTGCGGGGCCACTGTGATGGTGCTCTCATTTTTTAGCTCGAGGCAACTGGCCGACGCTTTTTATGCCGAAATGGACCCAAGAAAGCGTACTGCGCCTGGAAAGTCATTTGAGCAATTCGCTGAAACAGTACGCGAGCTTTTTCCTGCAGCCCTGTCATCCTACTCGCATCTCGGCAGGACAATATTCGAAGTCATGATGCAAAACGAGGCCACTGGCGATAACCCCGCTCGCAGTGCCGAAATTGGACGCAACGACCCTTGTCCCTGCGGTAGTGGTAAGAAGTACAAGAAATGTTGCGCTGCAAACCTCCACTAGCCAAGGATTGGAAACTCAGCCAGACTCAAGACGCGAGTTTGAGACCTTCCAATTCACACCATTCAGCCAGCGCTTTCGCTGCCCGTTCATCACTGTAGCGATACCATTGCTCCAGCAACTCTTTTCGCTCCAGAATGTCCTTGAAACGTCGATAGGCGCCCTTGCTTCGAAATATGTCGCGAACGTCGTCATAGCGCTCCGCCAGATACTGCGAGGTGAAGTCGAATGCCAGTTGCTTTCCGAGATCGAGGTCATGCTTGTCAGGAATGGCAATGTACTTGTCGGCGTCATGGATGTCTTCAGGAACCTCTTCCTCTTCATCGAACATTCCGGGATCAGCGGCGACCCAGTAAATATTGCCTGTCTGTCGACAGATGTACGCTTCATTGTCCAGGAAGTCACCTGATACCCATTCCATGGCATTTTGCAATTGGTCAAGGCTGACGGTCGGCATGGTTCGGATTTTACATTGCCTGAAACCAATATTTCGCATTTGCAGTGCGGCCAGTGCAGGAATTCCGGTTCGACTGAACCGGCGTCAGGCGATCATAGCAATTTACGCAATACTCACGCAGGTATTCTTCATAAACACTTGTCAGTACTGTGGGATCTACTCCCCCTATCACACAACCGGAAAGCGCATAGTAGAGTACTTTTCAGGGTAGAGGACGGACATCGAGAAGCGGCGCTCGGAGCAACAGATCGATGCTATTTTGAAGGACGACCGCAAAATTAGTCAATGGTGAGCATGATGAGTAAGTCATTCTTGAAGGGGGTATTTGGAAGTCGTATTACGAAGTCATTAGGGATAATTATCGTCCTTGGTGTGATCTTCGCGCCGAATGGCTTTTTCACGGGCCACCGCACCATCACCCTTGAAGCCGAGATTTCTCTCATCGAGCCTACGGTGTATTTGCAAGGTGACGAAGTGACGACAAGCGCGATGCTAACAGGCAATGTCATCACCGCCACGAACATGCCAATCTCGGGCGCGATCGTCACGGCCTTCAATGATACGAAAACCCGCAGAACGACGGCCTATAGTCATCCGGACGGCAGCTATAGCCTGCCGGTCGCTTACACAGGTGATTTGTCCGTACGTGTGCGCACACCCTATTTTACGGACGCTGTCCGAGATGTGACTGTAACCGACGGTGCAACCATTCAAGTAGATTTTGTGGCTGAACGAATGACGGATGAAAAGAATCTGTCGAATGCGCTGACTGCATCGGCCCACGCAGCGATCATTCACTGGGCGAATACGGAAGACCGCGACACGTTTGTCAGTCAGTGTCATTTCTGCCATCAGATAGGTAATTCGCTAACGAGAGTTCCCCGCAATAAGGCGTTGTGGGTCGAGGTTGTCGACCGAATGGAAGGTTACCTGGTCCTGATGACCGATGATGACAAAGTGAACATTGTCGACAGGCTGCACGAGACCTTTACCGGTGAACCCATTAAAGCTGTCCAGACATGGGACGTCTCTCCCGATCTGCCAAATGCGGTCATTGAAGAATGGGTCGCGGGCGACGCTTTGTCCTTCATTCATGATGCTGACGTTGGCGCCGACGGCAGACTCTACGGTGCCGATGAGGGTCACGACATTCTTTGGGAACTGGACCGTGACACCGGGCATGTTGACGAAGTTCGATTGCCACCGATTGATTTGCCGGTGGGTGGCAAATTCTCTGGTCTGGCACTGCCGATCGGTATTTTCACCGGCAATCATGGTCCGCATAGCTTAGCCAAAGATGAACAGGGCCGTCTGTGGATCACAAACTCGCTGTCGTCACGACTGATGGCCTATACGCCTGAAGAACACAAATTCGAGACTTACGATGTGGCCGCGGACAGCTTGTATCTTCATACCATCCGTCTCGATCACAAGGGTCGTCTGTGGTTTACGGTTGCAGCATCCAATCAGGTGGGCCGCTTCGACCCGGAAACGGCGCAACTGGACCTGCTCGACCTGCCGGCGAACGGCCTCAGTCGCTGGTTTGCTGATGCAATGTTGCCGACCGTCAATTGGATTGGTTCGTTTTTTCCCCGTAAGAACGTACCAATAACCGTCTCTCACCATAAATGGGCCAACCTGGGCCGCGAGATACTGAACATGCCGTATGGTATCGACGTCAATCCACAAGATGGCAGCGTTTGGTATGCGAAGCTTTATGCGAACAAAATTGGTCGCATTGACCCGGAATCTTTTGCGATTGAGGAATTCGATACGCCGGCCGTTGGGCCGCGCCGCCCTCGTTTCGCGCCGGACGGTACGCTGTGGATTCCGGGTTTTGATGCGGGCGTTCTGCTCAGCCTGAATCCCGAGACGCGTGAATTCAAGTCACACCCCCTGCCCACCCTTGCACCGGGTGAGTATGAAACACCTTATGCACTGAACGTACATCCGGATACCGGCATCGTCTGGTTAACGTCGAATGCGTCAGACCGGATTTTCTCTTTTGATCCTGAGACAGAAGAATTCACCAGCTACCCGTTACCCACACGAGTGAGCTTTCTGCGCGACATCGTCTTCACTCAGGACGGCAAGATCTGTTCGAGCCATTCGAATCTTCCCGCTTATGCCATTGAAGGTGGCCTGGCCGGCTTCATCTGTCTGGACCCCGGCGACCGATTATGAAGCGGCGCTGAAACCGAGTCGGTCACACGTATCGTTTCACGGTACGGACAAGTTAAGTTACAAACTCGAATCGTGTTGCAAATGAATTCTGCACATAGAATGGTGGCCAGGAGCATATAGATCTGCAGGAAGCAGAATTGGTCACACTCAGCGTGCCCGCAGGGCGAGCGCCATGGACGGCGGGAGTCCATCGAACTGCCGACACGCGGATTTTCAGTTTGGACGTGGAAGCTCTTTGGCTTAATTTTTCAGTAAGTTACCGGGGCGTCCGTAGCCTGGTTTGTATCACCGTGCAGGACTGTGCCCGGCTGATTCACGCAAAACTCAGGCACGCCTTGCCGATGTCCTCCTATTTGGCTGCCTTGAGTTGCGTCATGAGCGCAGCCACAGCCTCCTCGTGATCGGCAATGACTCGTCTGGTTGCCTCGCGTTCATCCATAGTCGCGACATGCGCGGCGAGGCCGGGGACTTCCGTCAGAATGTCCCAGTCGTAGATCCCCTTGAGGATCTGACTCGCCAGGCGAAAAGCGTGGTAGACGAAAATATCGGCATTGCCGAACTCTTTGCCCATCACATAGGGACCAAAGCTAGCCAATTGCTTGAATGCCCGTAAGCCTTTCTCCACCTGCGGCTTGACTTCCGTATAAGCTTCCTCGGAGCGCTCTCCGCCGAAAAGCGCGTTGCCGAGATGACGCCTCGCAGCAAGCTCGATGTACAGCTCGCTGATATGGATGATCTCCCTTGCCTTTGCCTTCGCGAATGCCTGGGAGGGATACATCGCCGGCTTAGGATGAACTTCATCCAGATAGTCGAGGATGGCGGACGTCTCGACGAGAAAACCCTCCGCTGTCTCCAGGCAAGGAATCTTGCCCATCGGACTAATAGCAAGAAAGTCATCCTCCTGACTTGGGCGAGCGTCTAGCTGCTCGAACTCGATACCTTTCTCGAGCAGGCATTGCTTGACCATGTTGGTGTAATTGCTGACTGAGAACCCGTGAAGCTTGAGCATTGATGGCACCTCTGTTTGGCGGATAGTCAATGGGTCGCTGACCCGATGATTTTGACTCAAGTATGCCTAGATGCGCTGCCTAACGGAATGTCTCCGCATCTGACGATGGAAATGCAATTAGTTTAGTGCGGTGGAAGGATGAGTGCTCAGTCCGCCGACACGCGGATTTTCAGAACAGCGAATCAACAACATACCGTAACCCAAGAGCACCCAAGGTAACGCACTTCGGCGAATTCGACGCGCGTTACGTTCCCTTGAGTAACGGCAAGCGATCCAGAATTTGGCACCAAGGCGGGCACATGACAAACTGTGATGAGGTAGAAATACGTGAAGAGCGATTGATTCCCTTCGCCCGTCTCAACCCGGCGCGCGCATTTTATCTGAAGAGTTACTGACGAGCAGACCAGGATATTCCATGAACAAATTAGCATCTCAAGCTCGCGACTGTGTATGGACATTCATGCTGGCAGCAATACTGTGCGGCACGGCGAATGTTGCGGCCACAGAAACCGTACTGATAACGGGCTCTAACTCGGGTATCGGTCTGGAGTTTTCAAAGCGTTACGCTGCCAGAGGCTGGCTGGTCTTTGCCACTCACCGGCGGGACACCATCCCCGACTCGTTAAGACAACTCTCTGAGAGGTATGAGAACGTGAGGGTGGAACGGATGGACGTTACAAGCTTCGACGAGATTGATGCCCTGGCAGAAAAGCTGAAGGACGTTCCGATCGACGTCCTTATCAACAATGCCGCGATATTGAGCGCTGGCAGTTTCGATGATCCGCTGACCTTTTCGAGGCAGATAATTGGCACCCTGGATTACAGTTTGTTCGATCCGTACATGCATACCAATGCACTTGGACCACTCAAGATTACCGAGACTTTTCTACCGCATCTCCGGGCGAGCGAGCTCAAGACTGTCGTTGCAATCAGTTCGGACGGCGGCACAATATCGGTCTGGGATGAACGACCTGGGTTTTACTATTACGCGGCCAGCAAGATTGCCCTGAATATGTTCATGAAACGCTCAGCCTGGGATCTCAGGAAAGACGGCATAATAGTCGTCATGTTTCATCCGGGATTCGTGCGCACAGAAAAGCTCAAAGATGCCGAATTCGAAGGGATGATCGAACTGGACGAAAGCGTGCCCGGCATGATGCGCGTTATTGACAACCTGACGATGGAAGACACCGGCACGTTTCTTAACCACACCGGGGAAACGCAGCCCTGGTAGGCAGGTGTTCAGCGAAACAAGTTCAGGACTCTCCCAGCCCGTATAACTCCTCGGCCTGAATGATAGGAAGCGTATTTGTGAAGTTGGCCACGTCGTCGATCAGTGTCTGCGTGTGCATTTCTCCCGCTGCCGCAAAAGCGTCCATATCCGCGATCCAGATGCTGATCGTGGCAACGTACATTGGTTCGGACCCGTCCGGGCCGGGCAATCCTTTACGCAGTTCAAACCGGCGGATTGAATCACCGTAGAGATCCATGATCAGTGTAAGGTGCTTGTCGCGGTAGTAGTCGTAATCGAATGTTACGTCATCACCGTTCGGATACAGGACCGTAATGCATCGAGCTCCTATGACGTCTGCTGCGTCGGGGCTATCAACCGGCGCTTCCACGGGCGTTTCGGCTGGCCCGCAGGCACCCAGGACGACACTTGCCGCCCCAAACATCATTATTTTTCCTGCGCCTGCCA
>Ga0255052_10001633_pt1 | contig 16754 bp, 16 predicted proteins | sample JV7_2_21_MG_FD_188632 | JGI IMG/M metagenome (GOLD analysis project Ga0255052, IMG submission 188632) | Seawater microbial communities from Jervis Inlet, British Columbia, Canada - JV7_2_21 | ecosystem: Environmental > Aquatic > Marine > Inlet | place: Canada: British Columbia | collected...
AGTGATCGGCAACGTGCTTCTCATGGGTTACAACAATTAGAGTATTGCCCGCAGCCTGTAGTTCATCGAATAAACCCATTATCTCGACGCCGGTCGTCGAATCGAGATTACCGGTTGGCTCATCGGCAAGCAGGATGCTCGGGTCTGTAACGAGCGCCCGGGCGATCGCAACGCGTTGCCGCTGACCTCCCGACATTTCCGACGGCTTGTGCAGCATGCGATCCGCCAGCCCGACGGTATCCAGCGCATGCTTTGCACGCTCGGCGCGCTGCTTGCGCTTCAGTCCAGCGTAAATCAACGGCACCTCGACGTTGGCAAGCGCGGATACCCGCGGCAGCAGATTGAATGTCTGAAAAACGAAACCAATTTCCCGGTTCCTGGCACGAGCGAGTTCACGATCACCCATGTCGGAAACTCGCAGTCCGTTGAGCCAGAACTCGCCTCCGGTTGCCGTATCCAGGCAGCCGATGATATTCATCAACGTCGACTTGCCAGACCCGGACGCACCCATGATTGCCAGGTATTCATTACGCTCCACGACAAGATCAATGCCACTGAGCGCATCCACAAACGTCGCGCCCATCTCGTAGCGGCGCTGCACGCCTTGCAGTCGAATGACTTCGGATAGTTCGGGCATGGATTGTGTGGCAGATCTCTGCATGAATTTACGCTTGTAACAGCCAATAGTGTGTAACGTTTGAGTTCCGCTCAAGTTTACATGAGGAATCGAAATTATTGCCTGGATACTGACGATATCCCGGACCCGGCGTTGCAGCGCGAACTTTCTGCTACGATCTCAATCATGGGCAAGCCGGGAAATAAGGGCATTCGCAGGATAATGCGCGCGACCGTCTACTCGGCGCAGGGACTCGCGCAAGCCATCAGACACGAGGCTGCCTTTCGTCAGGAGTTGGTCCTGGTGATCGTGTTGTCGCCGGTCGCCTTTTGGCTGGGCCAGACCATTGTCGAACGGGCTCTCCTGATCGGCACGCTGTTGATGGTGTTGATTGTCGAACTGCTGAATTCTGCCATCGAAGCGGCAGTTGATCGTCATGGTGAAGAGCATCACGAACTGTCTGGGCAGGCCAAGGACATGGGTTCGGCTGCCGTCTTCATCAGCCTTTTGGTCGTTGTCCTCGTGTGGGGCGCAATAGCCTGGCAACAATTCAGTGCGCAATTCTGATGATGAATGCCAAGGTCTTCTGTATTGGGTCTCACAAAACCGGCACAACCAGTCTTGAAGTAGCGCTCAGGAAACTCGGCTACCGGGTAACAGGGTCATTTGGCACCAGGGACCCTGCCATCGCCGACAAGGTTCACGAGATGGCGTATGCCCTGGTCGATAGCTACGACGCCTTTCAGGATAATCCCTGGCCAATACTCTACAGAGAACTGGATCAGCGCTTCCCGGGCAGCAAATTCATTCTGACCCGCCGACCCGCCGAGGCATGGATACGCAGCATGGTGAAAGACTTCGCGTCAACCGAGACACCGATGCGACGCTGGATCTACGGTGAGGAGGCCGGCTGCCCCAAGGGCAATGAGGATTCCTATGTCGCGAGATACGAACGGCACAACAAGGAAGTGCTCGAGTATTTCGCGGACCGGCCGAGCGATCTTCTGGTCATCGACCTGCCCAATGACGACGGCTGGAACAAGCTGTGTCCGTTTCTCGGCCACGACATTCCGAACAGACCGTTTCCGCATGCGAATAAGGCAAGTCTGTCGCGAAAAATCAAGAATTTCCTCAAACAAAGTTAGCAACGGCAGCGCTACAGACGATAGGTCAATCCCAGGTATGCCGTGCGCGGAAGTCCGGGTCTGATACCGGCCGGGCGTCGGGCGGCAATATAGGTTTCGTCCAGGAGGTTATCGACTTTCACATAGCTCGACAGCCTGGGCGTGAATTGCCACGCGGCCATGAGATCCCAGACCACGCGGTCGTCGATTGACTCCGCGTCATTGAACGAACCCTGGCCGGCCTTCGTCCGCAGTTTTCCGATGTAACTGGCGGCAACATTGACGCGCCATTGCTCGGTTATGAGCCCTGCCGCCGCACGGAGCTGATGTTCCGGGATGTATGGCAGTTCATCGCCAGCACTGACCTCGCCCCATGGATCGAAATTGCTATTGAAAGCACTTTCGAATTTGGCGTCTGTTGTCCACGTGTATTTCAGGTTCAACGGCACATTGATGTGGCCGATGTCCCAGTTGTAGCTTGAGCTCAATTCGAGGCCACTAACAACAACCTCACCACCATCGAACTGTTCGCCAACGTCTCCACCACCAGTGGATTCGGTAACAGTGCCGACAAGATTATCGTAATCGTTGTTGAAATAGATGGCCTCAAAACTCAGCTTGCCACTATCGTAGCGGGTACCCACCTCGATGTTGAGACTGGATTCCTCTTCAGCTGAGCTGCCAGGTGCGGGAGGGTTGAAGCCCTTGTGCACACCGGCAAGGAGTCGCCAGTCGCTGTTGAGCCGATACAGCGCGCCGACACCGGGAATAACAACAGATACCGAGTTTTCGCGTACACGTGCAGGTCCCTGACTACGAGTCGGATCCGTGGTGGAATAGTCGAGGCGTTGCATATCGACATCTTCGAAACGCACACCGGGCGTCAGAATCCACTTGCCGCTGCGAATTTCCGTATCGACAAACAACGACATCGCATCGGCACTTGAAACGCGATTCGTCCTGGAGCCGGGCGCTGCCACAGTCGTCAGAACCAACGCGCTATCTTCCATTCGATACCCGTCTTCGTGTTGAAAACGATCCTCTTCGTCTTCGTGAACGCGAATACCGGCCGTTAGCGCAAACTCTGTGTCACCGAAACCGAAATCCCATTCAAGGCTCGCCTGGATACCTTGCGAGTAATAGCTGCGCTTGTTGGCGCGTTTCGTGATTGCATCATCCGGGCTCGTGGCGCCTTTAAGCCAGGCGAGTTCCGTCGCAAACGTCAACGGATCGTCGAGCACGCTGCTCATCCCCGCGCCGTTCACGGTCTGCAGCTTGTACCAGTTACGTTCGAAATCGTTGCGATACGCGGTGACCTTCCCGCGCCAGCTCTTGCCGGGGTCAAAAACGTAACTCAACTGGTACTGATTATGTTTAGTAAGCAATTCGTCGCCCTCTGAGGCGGCGTAGCGCCGCAAAGGATCAACGCCAAAGTCTTCGTCCGTAAGCCCCAGGTAACTCGTATCGGATGTCTGGTCGGTGAGGCCGACCTTCAGACGCAGGCTCTGATAGAACGAAGCCGTCGGATCGCTGTCGATCCGCAGCTTGGCGACATAGTCCTGGAGCTCATAGCCGGTATCACCGCCAACAGGCCCGTCGATCGATTTGAATCCGCTACTCTGACTTTGTACGGTCTCGATGAGCCAAGATACCCGTTCACCCTTGTTACCAAAATTCAGCAATGCATCGGCAATGTTGTGGTCACCAACACGAACATCCAGCTTGCCCCCCAGGTGATCCGGTATCGGCGTAGAGATCATGTTAATCGCACCACCTGTCGTACGCGGTCCAACGACAACGGATGCCGGGCCTTTGAGTACTTCGAGCGAATGCATGCGCCGTTGCGTGGGAAAATAATAGGCGGATGGTGCCGCATAGGGTGCCGGTGCGATCAGAATGCCATCCTCCAGCAGCGCGATCCGCGCACTGCGATCGAGGCCGGAACCGCGAATACCAATATTCGGCCGCAATCCGAAGCCTTCTTCCTCCTGCACGTAGACACCAGGCACCGAGCGCAGTACGCGCAGAATGTCGGTATCAATGAAAACCGTGAGGTCATCCTGATCCATCACATGAGCAGATCCGGGCACATCGGCGACATCGCTCCTGCGGCCGATGATGGTCACCGCGTCGATCGCCTTGATAGCATCTCCGCCCCCGGATTCCTGGCTCTGGGCTGCTGCAGCCACGACAAAAACGGCGCCACAGAACGCTGTTCGGATGAATTTGAGGTGCTGCATTACGGTGTCCTGTCTGGTCTTTTCAGTGATATTGAAGCACCGTAATGCAAATGCGAATGATTCGCAATACGCATAATTGCGTATGCGGCCAGAATGTCGTTGGGTGTGTGGCTACCGGGCCTGTAGCCCCTCAGGCCACTACGCGCTGGCCGGGGATCAGTGGTCCTGGCTCTTGCGAATGAATTTTCGCACCTTGGTAAGAAACGAGTCTTTCTTGTAGCGCCCTTTGACAATATGTCGAATCTGACAGACGTTGGGAATCTCGAGCGGTGTGCCGTGCGTGCCGATCAACCACCGGAATGCACGGTCCTCGTAGGTCTTCATCCAGCGTTCGGCCGGTGTCTGGTAATGCCTGATCACATCACAATAGCCGCAGGCGCGCGCGATATCGCCGTGCGTTATCTGATGCGGACCCTTCGCTTTGGCCCGCGGACCGCCATAAGGCTGGAACTGATCGAGCGGGATCTCGAGCAAGGTCGGGCCCTGGCGACCTTTTTCGAGTATCTCATCGTCTTCGGCAAGCAATGATGTGCCCAGACCGATATTCGGATGCACCAGGCCATCGTCCCTTCCCTGTAGCTGGTCCGCCAGGGTATCGAGACAATCTTCATGAAATATGATGTCGGCGTCCGTAAACCAGATCCAGTCGGCCTCGGTGTTCTTTGCTGCGAGGTTTCGGCCGATGCTGCGCCGAAACAGTTTTTCCTTCGGCAGCGGTTGCCAGTTCCAGGTCACGCCCGGCACTTCCATACGCCCGAAGTAATCGAGTACGCATGTGACGCGTTCGTCCTCGGGAACATGGAATACCGTCATCGTGATATCGAACTTGTCAGTGCGATGATTGACGAGCGAGCTGAGTTGGTAGGTCAAAAAGTGACCGTAACGCCAGCAGTGGCTGACGATCTCGAGCTTGAGCTTGCCGGTTTTCCTCGCTTTCTCGACGGTCGCCGGGTCCACATCGCGAAACCACGAAACAGGCAAGGCGCCTGATACCGCAAGTCGGTAAAACAGGCTGACAGCTCTTTCACTGAATCCGGACATTCACGACTCCATTCCTGGTCCTAAGCGGACCGGCGAATACGCCGGTACATGGCGACCTTACGCAACGCATTGATATATTGGGAAATTCGAGACCAGAAGTATAGTTTCTCCGGGTAGAGACTTCTGGAAAAGTCCGGTTCAACCGAATCGAGCACTTGCTCCCAGTCGGCCGTTGATTCATAGCCACACTCGATCAGGTCTGGCGTCAATGAACCATGAACCAACTGCTGCCCTTTGATTCGGCCCGGATGTTGCGTCCAGACTCCGACGCTCGTCGGCGCGATCGGGCGAACGCTGTGCATTGCCGTGATCGATTTCTCAGAGATCTGCGCGTGCTCGTGATATTCGGAGAAGTTGTACGTCTTTTCGAGCCACGGAAATTTTTCGGCAATCATCTGCTGCGTCGCGTCGGGGTCTAGTACGAAGTCTTCGTAGCGAATTTCCAGAAAACGATCGTGGCCATACATGCGTTTCGCGTGAGCATGCATCTGACGCCACAAACGAATGTTCGAGTAGTACATGCTCTTGTCTTTGCCATGACGACTGACAATGACATCGCGCGGATCGCGCAGGACATAGATAACGTATATCTCGGGATCGTCATCAATAACGGCTGGCATATACATCGTATCCTTGGGCCGCTTGGTGATAAGTAATTGCCCGTCCTCGGCAGATACGAGATTGAATCGAACTTCGTGATCATAGTGCTTGTCTACTTTGAAGCACGTCACCATGACCTCTGACAGTAACGTCGTACCACTGCGTGGCGAGCAAGCAACTATGTGAAGGTGTCTAAACAAGCTGTGTAATCACCTGTGAGAACGGTCTCAGGAAAGGCGCTCGACGAAAAACGCAATGGCGAATGCGCACATCGCCGCAAAACCGGTCCAATGCCATATTAGCAAGGAGTTCGTCGGCTTGTAATGCGGGGCAACGGCCGCGGACGTCACCGCACGATAGTTATAAAAGGCCAGTGCTGGCGCCGTGATGAAACCGGCGCTTGTGGCGAAATCGATGAACGTGCCAAAGCTGTGTAACAGCAACAACATAATGAGAGTCACGCCGATCACCTGGACCATCAATAGCGTCGTGTAATTCGTCACGGCTTGCTCAATCCGGCCTGTCATGCAGTCGACAAGACGGGCAGTCACGCGAGGCAGAGCATCCATCAGCGCAAACACGGTAGACCACATTACGGCTATGGCGGCCACGGCAATCAGTGGGTAGGACCAATCGCCGATTATCGCTGTAAACAGTGACAACAATTCGGCCGCAAATCCCCCGGCATTTGCGGGTATGACGCGTTCCGTTTGAAAGAGGATTGCCGTACCCATGATCATGAAGCTGATCGCCAGCACGACGGTCAGAATCCAGCCGAATCGCAGATCGGCAATCGCGCTTCTATGATCGATCTTGTCGCCACTAAGCGCCTTCTTTTCACGCGCCCACATCGACAGAAAAATGGAGCCACTCATGGGCATCGGCATCCAGCCCGCGATGGCAATGATGAAAGCGGCCAGCGCGCGGGAAGGCGTAATCGTGGCAAACAGATCCCGCTCGCCCGCGCCCAATAGTGGCAGCGCAAGCAACATAGCCACGATTGTCAGCAAGGAAAAAGAAACAACAAGTATCTTTATCAATCTCTCGGCCTTTGCGTACTGGCCATTCAACAGGAACAGCGCGGACAACACGACAACACCAATAGCAACGTGAGGTCCTGAAAACGGCAAGTCGAAGACACTGATGAGCAATCCTGCCGTCACCAGCGATACCGCCGATGTCGCGATGAACATGTCAACGATAAACGAGACCAGCAACCAGGTGAGCGGAATACGACCCATTCTGGAATATGCGTACACCAGACTGCGGTTCGTCAGGCTTGTGTAATCCACGGCGAAACGGAACGCCGGATACTTCAAAACTGATATCAGCACAATCAGCCAGACGAAGCTCAGCCCGAAATCCGCGCCGGCGCGGGTGGACTGCACGAGATGCGAGACGCCAATGGCTGCCGCGGCCAACATCAACCCGGGACCCAGTTTCGCAAACCACCTGGTCACAAACGCCCCTCCAGGAGCCCTATATATAAGAGTCGCAATGCTTAACAGTGATCAGAACGACGACAAATGTCGTGTCAATCACAGAGGTGTCAGAAGCTCACAGCCCGAAGGCTAACAGATTGAGCATCAGCAGATTCGCGGCAGCGGATCATCCTCCAATTCTTCAAGAAAGCGCTCTCCACCGAGTGCCGTCTCAAGTACGACGCGGTTCTGACCGGCAACAATTCGACCGGCCCTCGCCGCATCACGCCCGGACGGGAGCACGCGCCAGGCCGCAAGCGCCTCGTCCGCCTGCTCTGGCGCGAGGACAGCAAATACGCGACCTTCGCAGGCAAGGTAGTAAGGATCGTAGCCGAGCATGTCACAGACCGACTGAACCGGATCCTTGACCGGAATAGTTGCTTCAAGCCGCACACCGAGCCCGGTTGCGCGGACGATTTCGTTCGCTATCGATGCGATGCCGCCGCGAGTCGGGTCGCGCATGAAGCGCAGACCATCAAAGCCCATCAGTGCCTCTGTCAGCTCCATGACCGGTCCGGCGTCAGACACGACATCGCCGCGCAAACCGAATTCCTCGCGAGCCAGCATAACCGCTGTGCCATGGTCGCCGACGGTGCCGCTCACGACCGCAATATCACCGTCCTCGATTCGTTTGATTGACGGCTGTACGCCGGGTAGCCGCACACCGACACCCGTAGTCGCGAGATACAAACCTCCTCCCTCACCGCGTCGCAGCACCTTCGTGTCGCCTGCCTTAACCTGCACGCCCGCTTCCCGGGCTGCTTTCGCGAGACTTGCGACGATGCGATCGAGGACGTCTATCTCGAGGCCTTCCTCAATGAATGCATTTAGTGTCAGATACAACGGCCGTGCGCCAGCGACCGCGAGATCATTTGTCGTGCCATGCACGGCCAGAGAGCCAATGTCTCCTCCGGGAAACTCGAGCGGCTGCACCGTGAAACCATCGGTCGTGATCATCACCTCGCCGCCATTCAAAGTGATCGGTGCCGCATCGGCTTGTACGTCCAGCTCTGACTCGACCAGGTGACGGGCAAATACCTCTTCGATCAGTTCGCGCATATAGCGACCACCGTTACCATGCGCGAGAGAAATTCGGTCGTCTTCCATCGCCTTACCTTTTGTTGTCGCGCGCCGCTAATTCAGCCGACTGTCCGAAACTCAGTGCAGCATCATTGCACGGTAATGCAGCCGGTAGATACACGCTGAAACCGTCACCTCGCAGAAGGTCGATGGCGTGCTCACTGAGTACACGATTCTGAAAAACGCCACCGCACAAGCCGACCTGATCGATTGCGTATTCTTCCCGCACTTTCTGTGCCTGACGCAACACGATCTGCGCCATGCTCGAGTGAAATAACTCAGCGCGAGATGCCTGACTGCGATTTTCATCGGTAATGACGTCAAGCAGCGGCTCCCAGTCACTGCGCCAGACATCGCCGGAGTCCTTGTCGAGCGGCAATTCCATCGGCTGCGCGCGAGACTGACACAGGCACTCGAGCAGCATCGGCCCTTCGGCCTCATAACTCGCGTGCGTAATCTTGCCGATCAAAGCCGCTGCTGCGTCAAACACGCGGCCTGCCGCGCTCGTCTCCGGACAATTCAGGTTCCTGTTCCAGGCGCTTTGCGCGAGGCCATCAATATCCGGGGAACTTGACCATGCGCATCCAGCGGTCCAGTGCAGGGCGGCGGCACTTCGCCAGGGTTCGCGGCCCGCGCGTTCCCCTCCCGGCAGGCGGAATGGCCGCAAGCTGCACACACGGCGCCATTCTCCGGGCCCGCCAAGCAGTGCTTCGCCACCCCACAGCGTATCGTCTTCCCCAAGGCCGACACCGTCCCAGGTGAACACGAGCGACTGGCCTTGCAGCGCGTATTCTGCCGCCAGCGCGCTGGCATGAGCGCGGTGATGGTAGACAGGCTCGACCGGTAGTGATTGTGCTTTCGCCCAGCGATGCGTCGTGTAACCGGGGTGCGCATCGCAGGCGATGCGTTCGGCTTGCACGCCATACAAGCTCTGCAGGTCATTTGCGACCTGCTCGAACACTGCCAGACTTCGTGGGCTGTCCATCTCTCCGATATGCGGCGATATGACGACGCGATTGTCCCAGGATAGTGCGACCGTGCCCTTCATATGCCCGCCGACAGCCAGCAATGGATGCTGTTGCCACCAGGGCAGTTCAATTTCTACCGGCGCACAGCCGCGACCAATGCGAAGCGGCCACATTCTTCCGGCGATCCGTCGGAACACAGGATCATCGGCGGGGCGAACTATCGGACGATTGTGATGCAGGAATGCGTCGACAACATCTGCAAGTCGTTCTTCGACTACAGCGTTCTCCGTCAACACGGGTTCGCCGCTTATATTGGCCGAAGTTGCAACGAGTGGTCCGGAAAACTCCTCGAGCAACAGCTGATGTAACGGGCTGTAAGGCAGAAACGCACCGATTTCGGCAAGGCCGTGGGCGATGTTCTCTGCCAGATCGCTACTATCGGCGCTGGTCGTCAGGACGATTGGCCGGGCAGGACTAACAAGCAGCTCAGCTTCTTCTGTTGTCAGGTCCGCATAACGGCGAACAACGTCGAGACCGTCCTCTCCAGCCACCGGGAACATCACGGCCAGCGGTTTCGCGGGCCTGGCCTTGCGCTGCCGCAGCTGCTCTACCGCTGAATAATCTCGCGCATCACATACCAGGTGGTAACCACCAATCCCCTTGACGGCGATAATCTCCCCGTCACGCAATTTGCCAAGCGCCGCAACCAGTGCCGCATCGGCAATTAAGGCATTTGCGTCCTGCTTATCGTGGAAACTCAGCTGCGGTCCACAAGTTGGACAGGCAATCGGTTCCGCATGAAACCGGCGATCGCCCGGATCACGATATTCCTTGTTGCAATCGGTACAGAGCGGAAACCCGGCCATGCTCGTGTTGCGTCGATCGTACGGCAGTGCTTCGATCAGCGTGTAGCGCGGTCCGCATTGCGTACAGTTGATGAATGGATATCGATAACGTCGGTCAGATGAATCGTGAAGCTCACGCCTGCAGTCATCACACATGAAGTAATCGTGTGGCACGAATATGCGCGCACTTGTTTGCGCGGAGCTGGCGATAATCTCGAAATCGTCAAACGCAATCGCTTCGGTTGCTTCAACCCGGGCGATGTTTGCTTGTGACAACGGTGGCGCCTTGCTAGTCAGATCTTGTTGAAACTGTTGCAACGACGCGAACGGTCCGACGGCAACTATCTCGACTTCACCGAGCTGATTCTGTACGTGGCCGGTCAGGCCATGCTGTCGCGCGAGCCTGTAGACGAACGGTCGAAAACCGACACCCTGAACATGTCCGGTAAGGACAAATCTGAATCCACAGTTTGTCGCGCGCGAGACGTGAGTGGCGCGCTCAGCCAACAGACTGTCTCCTCGCCTCCCACTCATTTTCGCGGCATCCGGAGGCCCACCAGATTCGGCAGGCGCCCTCGTCCGATACCATGCATGGACCGATTGGCTTTCGAGGCGTACAAGCAAGACCGTACAAGCGACATCGATTCGGGTAGATTTTTCCAAGCACGACTCGGGCACAATCACAGCCCGGTGGCATTTCACCGACGCGTTTTCGAGACTCGTCGGCATAGGACCGGAAGTGTCGGCGCGAGTCATGACTGGCATAGGCTTCGCGCAACACGAAACCCGAATTGGGAATTGTGCCAACTCCACGCCAGTTGGCGTCGCTGACCGCCATCACCTCTTGTAATTGCCGTTGCGCTTCGCGGTTGCCGCCGGGGCGAACGACCTCGGGATAGCAGTTATCAAGAAAATGGCGGCCATCTCTAAGCTGCCGCAACACCGAGTACATCGCAGCGAGCAGCGTGTCTGGCCGGAACCCCGCAACCGCAGCCGGGATATCGTGCTTGTCGACCACGAATTGCCATTCCTCGGGGCCCATGACGGTCGCCACGTGGCCTGGAGCAATTAGTGCGTCGAAACCAGGAGTCTCCGAATCGAGCAGCATTGCAACAGCGGGCCATGTCAGTCGGCCCGAAAGCAGTACGAGCAGATTATCCGGTACGCCCTCCGCGAGCATTGCCGCAACCGGCGCGGTCGTCGTTTCGAAACCCGCGGCGAAAAACACAACCTGGCGATCCGGGTTGTCTCGCGCGATACGCACAACCTCGGTAGGAGATGCAACCGGCCGAATGTCGCCGCCTGCCGCCTTCGCCTGTTCGAGTGATCGCGGTTCGCGCTTCGGCACATTGACCGGCACGCGCAGCATGTCACCGAATGCAACAAGAGTAATGTCCTCATGCAATGCGAGCTGAATGGCTTCGAACACGTCTTCTTCCGGGCAGATGCATACAGGGCAACCGGGCCCCGGTACGAGTTCGATGTTTCCCGGGATGGCCGAGCGCAACCCCGCCATCGAGATCGAACGTTCGTGCCCGCCACACACATTCATTATTCGAACCTGCCGCTCGATGCCGAGACCGCGTAACGCGTCCAGCCAGTATTCGGCTGTGTGGCTCACACGCAACGTTCGGCTTCGCGCCGAATCCAATCCAGCCATGCGTCCATGCCGCTGCCCGACTTCGCCGATATCTCATACAACGGTGCTGGATTGGCTATCTGGCGCAAATACGATTCAGCCGCTTGAGGATCGAAATCGTCGAGCACTTCAAGCAAGTCGGACTTCGTAATCAACACCAGATCAGCTGCGCGAAACATGACCGGATATTTAGCTGGCTTGTCATGCCCTTCCGGCGTTGACAAAAGAGCCACGTTGCAGTGCTGACCGAGATCGAAGCTCGCCGGGCAGACGAGGTTGCCGACATTTTCGATGAACACGACGTCGGCGCTATCGAGATTCAGTTCGTGCAGTGCCGAATGAACCATATGAGCATCGAGATGACATGCGCTGCCCGTACTGATCTGAACTGCGGGCACACCTTTGTCGCGAATGCGGTTGGCGTCGTTCTCGGTTTCGAGGTCTCCTTCCACGACAGCGATATTCATTTCGCTGTGGAGTGCTTCGATCGTTGCCTCAAGCAATGAGGTTTTGCCGGCGCCCGGTGACGACATCAGATTCACAGCGAACACATTGTGTTTAGCAAAGTGCTCACGATTGTGTGTAGCCTGATGGTCGTTAGCGTCAAGCAGGCCTCTCAACACCTCGACCGACTCGCTTCCCGATGCTGTGTGTGCAAGGTGACCGTCCGCCGCGACAAGATGCTCGTTTCCAGGCGTTACATTGCATCCACAGGTATCACACATGTGCCTGATCTCCCGATCCCGTACTCTCAAGAATGACGCGCTGCAGGAAAAGTTCATCGCCGCTGAGCAAGCGCGTACGCCAGTGGCCGCAGTGTTTACAAATCAACCGATTCATCGGAACTTCAGATTCTTCGCCGCATTCTTCACAACAGACTCGCACTGGCGTCGCATGCAAGTGCAATTTCGCGTCGGTGGCTACAGTTCCCGCAGCCGCGATCGGAAACGCGTTCTGCATCAATGGTCCTTCAACACCTGACAACGGCCCGACGCTGACGAAGATGTCGGAAACCGATGTTGCGTGTTGTGCTCTTGCGACATTTGCAACTTCCCCGATCAATGCCTGACATATTGCGAGTTCATGCATTGGCGGCCAACACTTCGTCGAAGAGCTCCCACGATTCTGCCGCTTCGTCCGCCGTAACTTTCTGGATCGCATAACCGACGTGCACTAGCACATGATCTCCCGGCGCAAGGTCTTCGCCCTGCAGAAGGAAGAGGCTTACTTCACGTTCGATTCCACGAGCAGCGCAAGTGCACTGAAAACCGTCGATCGACTCGATTTGCATTGGTACGGCGAGGCACATTTGTCAGCCTCCGTATCGAAAGTTCGGCGACCGGCCGAAACTGAGTTCTGATTAAGCATAGTCGGACGCTGTAACGAACTACTGTACGTAATAACGCTTATTCTGTTGCGACAGCTACGCGCCTACTCTGGTTTTTGGGGGCAGTCTCACGACTGAGTTAACGGAAGTACCTGTCGTGAGTCGAGGGGTACGCCATGTCCGACACGATGAAAGGAGGCCAACGGTGACGAAAACGTTGGTACTGGGTGTCGGCAACACTCTGCTGGCGGACGAAGGCGCTGGCGTACACGCAATGCGCTACCTCAAAGATCATTACGATCTTCCTGACACCACTTACCTCGATGCCGGCACGTTGAGTTTCACACTCGCTGCTGATATCGCTGCAGCCGACAATCTGATCGTTTTTGATGCTGCGCAGATTGGTACGGAACCGGGAGACGTCAAGGTTTTCCAGAACGACGAGGTCGATGAGTTTCTCAAGTCCGGGCGTTGCAGTGTGCACGAGGTCGGGTTCGCCGATCTCATGGATATCGCGCGACTCGAAGGCTACATGCCGGAACGCTACGCGTTAATCGGCATTCAACCGGAGCAGCTTGGCTGGGGCGACGCGCCAAGCGAAACGGTCCGTCGCTCAATGCCGAGGGCGGCCGGAAATGCCGCGGCGCTTATCCACAAGTGGACACGACCTTCACTGCAGGCCGTCACTGCATGAGTTCCCTTGACACAATTCCAGTCACCGCAGAGGTGGCTAGCGGCAACGTAAAGCCGTTGCTACACGAAGTTCGGCACGCACTAAAACGCCTCGCGAACGGTGAGGACGGCACGGTCATCGATCTGCAAAGCATACCGCTCGCTCCCGGAGAAGAGGCGCGTATCGAGGAACTACTCGGCAAGGGCGAGGTTCGCGCGGAACTCGATGCACTCGGACCATCGGTGGTTCAGGAAACATCTTACCCCGGGGTCTGGCTGGTTACCCATAGCAACACCGAGCAGGTTGTGGTCGGTCGATTTATCGAAGTGACACACATGCCTGAATTACTGAAATCGCAGCAGGCTGATATCGAGCACGCCATCAGCCGGCTGGAACATGAGCTGGAGAGTTAGGAGGCAATACAATGCGCAAGAACCAATCATTGGGTGAATACCTGCAAGGCCAGGGTGTTTCCCGTCGCGGCTTCCTCAAGTTCTGTTCGGCGACCGCATCCATGATGGCGTTGCCCCCTTCTGCCCTGGCTCAGGTCGCAGAAGCGCTGGCAAATGCACGGCGTCCCTCTGTCATCTGGCTGTCATTCCAGGAGTGCACGGGTTGCACCGAATCATTGACGCGATCACACGCCCCAACCGTGGAGTCCCTGATTTTTGATGCGATTTCACTCGACTATCATCACACGCTGCAAGCGGCGGCGGGACATGGCGCCGAAGCAGCACGCATGGCGGCGATGGAAGAAAACGCGGGCGAGTACCTTCTTGTCGTCGACGGCTCGATCCCGGTTGGCAACCCGGCCTACTCAACGATAGCCGGCATCAGCAATCTCGACATGTTGAAGGAAACGGCTGCGAACGCATTTGCGATCATCGCTGTCGGCACTTGTGCCGCATTTGGTGGCCTGCCACACGCCGATCCTAACCCAACCGGTGCGGTTGCCGTTTCGGACATCATCACTGACAAACCCATTATCAATGTATCCGGTTGTCCGCCGATCCCCGTTGTCATCACGGGTGTACTTGCGCATTTCCTGACCTTTGGAGCGATTCCGGAACTCGACGCACTGGGTCGGCCCGCGGCTTTCTTCGGTCAGAACATTCATGATCGTTGTTACCGCAGACCGTTTTACGAACGCGGCCAGTTTGCCGAGACCTTCGATGACGAAGGCGCCCGCAAGGGCTGGTGTCTTTACAAGCTCGGCTGCAAAGGCCCGACAACCTACAACGCATGCGCAACACTGAAGTGGAACGAGGGTACGAGCTTCCCGATCCAGTCGGGGCACGGCTGCATTGGTTGCTCCGAACCCGACTTTTGGGACAAAGGCGGCTTCTACAATCCGATATCTGCCGGAATGTGGGGTTCCCGCGATGCCCTGCTTGGCGCAGCAGCAGCCGGTGCAGCCCTCGGCGTTGGTTCGGCGCTGGCTGCCCGACGGCGGCAGAAGAAAGCCCAGGGGACAGAAATATGACCCTGTTGGATTTTGCGCGCGGGCCGGGCCTGCAATGGTCATTGATTATCATGATCGTCGGTCTGTGTTGGCGCGTCATTGGCGTTTTTCTCGGCCGCTGGCGCAAGGATTTGTCGCGACCCCGCAGCGATGACCTGGTCCAGGGAGGGCTGCGCGCGATCATCACGCGTTCAGCACCTGCTCCCGAACTGGAGAAGAACATCCGCTTCCAGCATTACACGGGCTACATCTGGCACATCGGGTTCTTTATGACCGTGCTGCTCTATGAACCGCATATTGCCTTTTTCAAGTCAATCCTGGGGTTCGGCTGGCCCGGGCTGCCGAGCCACCTGGTGGTGATCCCCGCAGCGATTACTCTCGCTGTCCTGGTGATGCTGATGATCCGCCGCATGACCCACTCCGTGATGCGGATGATTACGAGAACCGATGATTACCTCAGCTTGATTATCATCATCTCAACCCTGGTTACAGGTCTCATGGCCTATGCCCATATGGGACCGCGCTACGAAACGATGCTCGCTTTGCATTTTATCAGCGTGGAACTCCTGTTCATCTGGATTCCGTTCAGCAAGCTGGCACATATGTTTTTCTGGCTGCTGTCGCGGTACCGGATCGGCACCTTCTTTGAACGCAAGGGCGTAAAAGCATGAACGTTACCTCGACGGCGATTGATCAGTTGCAGGAAGAGCTTGGAGCTTTGGCGGCCAGAGCCAAGCCGACCGACATGCCGGATGAGGAGCGTGTCGCGCGCGCCAAACACGTGTTCGTGAAGCGCATAAGCATGGGGCTCGCGATGAACCTGGAAAGCTGTATCGACTGCGGCATGTGCGCCGAAGTTTGCCATTTTTACATGGCAACGCGGGACCCGCGTTTCGCCCCGGTAAGGAAGTTCGAGCCGGTGCGACGTTTCTACCGTCGCGAACTCACGCCCTTGCGGTGGTTCAACAGGTTGTTCGTGAAAGATATCAACGTAGATGACCTCAAGGAATCGCAGGAACTTGTCTACGACGCCTGCACAGCCTGTGGCCGCTGCGATATGGTCTGCCCCATGGGGATCGGAATCTCCGAAACGGTTCACCTCATGCGTGAAAGCCTGGCGGCCGCCGGGCTGATACCAGAGGAGTTGAGGGCTGTCGACCAGGAACAGCGCGAAAAGGGCACTGTCCTGGGAGTTGGCCCCGATCAATTCAGGAAGGTCGTGCAGGAACTCGCGGCTGAAGGCATAGCCATCCCCGTGGACAAGGAACAGGCCGACATCCTGGTACTGAGCAGCGCGCTCAACATCAGGCTGTTCAGACAATCCGTCGCCGGCACCGCAAAAATCATGAACAAGCTGGGTGCCGACTGGACCATGAGCAGTCGCTGCTTTGATGCCAGCAACTTCGGCTACCTGTCCGGTGATTACCCGGCAGAAAAAACCGTAACCCTGCGCATTATCGATGCAGCAAAGGCCTGCGGTGCCAGCAGGGTGATTGTGCCGGAGTGCGGTCATGCGTATGTAGCCCTGCGATGGCACGGCGCGAATATGTTGGGCGAGCGGCCACCGTTCAGGACAATGGCGATATCCGAGTTCATCGGTCGGGAAATCGAAGCTGGACGTCTCCGTGTCAAGGAAATAGGCAATGGTAAATCGGTCA
>Ga0255052_10001634_pt1 | contig 16748 bp, 14 predicted proteins | sample JV7_2_21_MG_FD_188632 | JGI IMG/M metagenome (GOLD analysis project Ga0255052, IMG submission 188632) | Seawater microbial communities from Jervis Inlet, British Columbia, Canada - JV7_2_21 | ecosystem: Environmental > Aquatic > Marine > Inlet | place: Canada: British Columbia | collected...
AACGGTAATGGCAAAGAGTGCTGGCAGCTCATAAAAGGTAGAAGTTTAAATAGTAAAAACTTCTCGGTGGAGAAACTTTGTCGCTTGACAGGTTCCCTCTAAATGGGAGACGGATTTATCAATATTTATGACTGTATAGTAAAATGTATAGTAGCCAGGCAAAAAAATAAGGAAAAGGGAGGAAATCCCCTTTCCCTTAATAGCCCTGAAAAGGTTAATTAGCAAGGATTTAGCAAAATAAGGGAAACCTTAACAGCCCTTTGTATTGGAGTGTGAAGGCAGCGCTCTCCCCCTGAGCTAATCGCCCATGAGAAAATTATAAATAAAGCGTTTTGTTTAATCAAATTTGAGAGCTTGCAATAAAGAAGAATAATATGATCTTTTTTTTAATATCTGCGTTGGCATATGTATCGGCTCATCTGTATTTCTATCTAAAGTTGACTCACATTCTAAACTTTGGCGTGGCTACTGACTTTATAATAGGATTATCAATACTGATAATGGCTGTTTCTCATGTGCCTGTTCATTGGTACAGTTTCAGGGGAGACAGGAAGTTAGTTGCTTTTTTGACATACGTAAGCTCTCTATGGGCAGCATTTCTGATTATTTATTTTCCTACAGCGATAATCTTTGAGTTATATGATTTTGTAATAAAAAGTGGATTATTTGATAAAAACCTGACATCGTTATTACTGTCACCTGCCCAGACATTTGTTATTCCCTCAATTATCTCGATCGCAGTTAATTCTTATGGTTATATTGAAGCCACTAATCTTCAGGTAGAAAGGCTGACTATTTATACATCAAAGCTTCCTGAGAAAGTGAATAAAATTACAGTTGCACAGATATCTGATCTGCACCTTGGTATTATGGTTGGAGGCAAAAAATTAGACAGAGTTATCAGAGAAATTGAGTCTGCAAAACCTGATCTTATAGTGTCTACAGGTGACCTTGTAGACGGAGTTGTAAGGCATATAATTCATTATACTGACAGATTGAAAAAGCTTCAGGCCTGGATGGGCAAGTTTGCTGTTCTGGGTAATCATGAGTTTTACGGGGGATTAAAACATTCTCTGAAATTTACAGAGAATTCAGGATTTACTGTTTTACGAGGAGAGGTAGTTAATATTAAAGGTATATTGAATGTTGCAGGGGTAGATGAACGGGCCGACACCAATAAAAACAACAACAGTAATATGAAGAATACAATCGATGTTCTTTCCGGAACCCCTCAAAACATCTTCACTCTTTTATTAAAACACAGAGCAGATATGGACAGCAGTAGTTCAGGTCTGTTTGATCTTCAGCTATCCGGTCATACGCACAAGGGGCAGATGTTTCCTGTCAGTCTTTTTACGATGTTCATATTTAAGCATCATTCCGGGTATAAAAAACTGCCAAAGGGTTCTGATCTGTATATAAGCAGGGGAGCCGGTACTGCAGGTACTCCTATCCGGTTTCTTTCAAAGCCTGAAATTACGATCATTGATATTGTTTCTGAGAAATCAAGTACCATTGTTTGAAATTATTTTATATAAAGTTCAGATTTAAAATATGTAGTATCATTTTTAACAGGAGGAAGCAGTGGAGATAAAAATAAATAAAGGCATCTTGTCACTCACCGAAGGTGACATTACAGAACAGGAGACAGAAGCTATAGTCAATGCCGCGAATAAACGTTTGCTGGGTGGAGGGGGCGTTGACGGAGCTATCCACAGGGCAGGCGGCCCTGTAATCCTTGAGGAATGCAATAAAATAGGTGGTTGTGACACGGGTGAGGCAGTTATAACTTCGGGGGGCAATCTAAAAGCTAACTATGTAATTCATACAGTCGGGCCTGTTTACAGGGACGGGCTTCATCATGAGCCTGAACTGCTTGAAAATGCATACAAGAATAGCCTGAGACTTGCCTCATCAAAAGGCATCAGGAGTATTGCTTTTCCATCAATCAGCACAGGGGCATACAGGTATCCCCTGAAAGAGGCTGCAGAAATTACTCTAAGCACGGCAATTGCCTATTTGAAAGAAAATGTAGATATAGACATTATACGGTTTGTGCTTTTTGGGCAAACTGCTCTTCAGGCATATGAAAAGGCATTGAAAGATCTGACTTAGCCCATATTATTTGTATCTGCATTGCATAATACAAAAGCTGATATGACAACTCCGGCAAGAATAGATTCTGATAGTTTCAAATTAGTGTCTGATTTTAAACCTAAAGGTGATCAGCCACAGGCGATCGACAGGCTTACTGAAGGCATTATGAACAATGAAAAGCATCAGGTGCTGCTTGGAGTAACCGGGTCGGGAAAGACTTTTACTATCGCCAACGTTATTGCGAATATTAACAGACCAGCACTTGTAATAGCACATAACAAAACCCTTGCAGCCCAGCTTTACGGTGAGTTTAAGACATTTTTTCCTGAAAATGCGGTTGAGTATTTTGTCAGTTATTATGACTACTATCAACCAGAAGCATATCTTCCTTCAACAGATACATATATCGAAAAAGACTCTGCGATTAATGAAGACATAGACAGAATGAGACACGCTGCGACACGTTCGGTGCTTGCTCGAAGCGATACCATAGTCATTGCTTCTGTGTCATGCATTTATGGTATCGGTTCTCCTGATGATTATCTCGGCATGCATCTTTTAATCGAGGAAGGATCGAGAACAGAAAGAGATGCCTTTTTGAGAAAACTCGTAGATATTCTTTATGAACGTAGCGAGGACTTTAAAAGAGGCACGTTTCGCGTCAGGGGCGACGTAATCGAAATATTTCCATCTTTTTCAGGAGAGAATGCTATAAGGGTTGAATTCTTTGGCAACGACATTGAAGGTCTTTATGAATTTGATTCGCTCTCTGGCAAGACAATAAGGCGCTTAACAAAAATTATGTTATTCCCTAACAGCCACTGGATAACTCCAAAGGCAAGAATCGACAGGGCTATTTCCGCTATCAACAAAGAGCTTGACGACAGGCTGACTTTTTTTCTGCAGGATGGCAAAGAACTTGAAGCTAAAAGGCTTGAACAGAAGACACGGTTTGATCTCGAGATGCTCAAAGAATTCGGGTACTGTCATGGAATCGAAAACTATTCAAGACACCTGAGCGGACGCTCTCCCGGAGAGCCGTCATCCTGTCTGATAGATTATTTTTCTGAAGACCTTCTGATATTCATTGACGAATCTCATGCAACAGTTCCCCAGATTGGCGGTATGTATCAAGGAGACCGTTCCAGAAAACAGACATTGATTAATCACGGATTCAGGCTGCCTTCTGCCCTTGACAATCGCCCGCTTAAATTCGATGAATTTGAACAGCGTGTACATCAGGCAATATACATCTCGGCAACCCCATCAGACTATGAAGTCAAAAAATCAGGAAACAGAATTATCGAACAGATTGTCAGACCCACGGGATTGAAAGACCCTGTTATTGAAATGAGGCCTGTTGGAGGGCAGCTGGATGATCTCCTTGGAGAGATAAGAAGGAGGGCAAAAAAAGAAGAGAGGATATTAGTGACCACTCTTACCAAAAAGATGGCTGAGGATATAACTGAATACTATTCAGAGCTCGGGATAAGGGCAAGGTATCTGCATTCAGACATCGACACACTTGAAAGAGTCGAGATTTTGAGAGACCTTCGAATGGGGGTATTCGATGTCCTGATCGGGGTGAATCTGCTGAGGGAAGGGCTTGACCTCCCTGAAGTGTCGCTCGTTGCGATATTTGACGCTGACAAAGAGGGTTTCCTTCGATCCGGGCGTTCTCTTATCCAGACGTCAGGCAGGGCTGCCAGGAATTTAAACGGAATGGTCATATTCTATGCGGATAAGGTTACAGGCTCGATGAAAACAGCTATGCAGGAAACAGATCGAAGGCGAAAAATTCAGGAGGCATATAATACAAAAAATAAAATAACTCCCAAATCAATAAAAAAAGGTATTACAAATATATTGAGCTCTATTTATGAGGCCGACTACTGGACTGTTCCTGCTGTTGCAGAAGAAAGAGTTGACTATGGTGATGAATCATCAATAAAAGAGCTTGAGTCAGAGATGAAAAAGGCGGCTGAAAAGCTTGAATTTGAAAAAGCCGCTGGACTGAGAGACCGTATTAAGGCGATAAAGAACAGACAGATCGCGATAGGAATAAAGACCTCATAGGGCAAGAAACCTGCCCCTGCATCATGCTGTTTTTGAAAGAAGTGATCCAGCAGTTTCATCAAGCAGGAAAATCAGTTTCCCCTTCTCAGGCCTGACCATTGATGCAGGAAGCTGACTATTGCTATCTTCAATTACCTCTTTCATTACACTTGCTTTATTGATACCGGATGCTAAAAAAATTATGTTTCTTGAATTGTTAATCACCGGGAAGGTCAGAGTTATACGGTCTTTTTTTGATTCATCTTCCAGAGAAACAGCAATCACCAGGCAGGAAGATTCTTTTAGTGATGGGGTATCAGGAAAAAGAGATGCTGTATGACCGTCATCACCAATACCAAGAAGTATGAGGTCAAACTCTGGCATGGAATAAGATTCTTTTTTTAAAAAAGTTGTAAGTGTATTTTCATATTTAGATGCAGAATCATGGGCTGAAGCAGATGAAGTTATAATAGGATGAACATTTTTTGAAGGAATACCAACATGGAGTAACAGCAGTTCGTTGATCATACGGAAATTATTCTCTTTGCTTCCATATGGTACAAAACGTTCATCAACCATAAAAACATTTGTTTTATTCCAGGGCAATGTATGTTTCTCAGCCAGTTTCCGGTACAGATCGATCGGGGTCTTGCCTCCGGATAAGGCTACAGTAAAAACCCCTCTTTCTTTAATCGCATTTTCAGCCGTCTCTGTCCACTTATTGACAGCATAATCGGACATTTCGGCGATCTCTTTAAAAATAAGAATTTCTTTGTCGTTGTGTGCCATGGGATACCTGCTTTGATTCAAAATATTTATAAATAATGCAGGCGAATAACTATAATTACAATATCCTCCACTTTCGTCCATCGCTTTGGATAAGATCATCCGCTTTTTCAGGTCCCCATGATCCTGAAGCATAATTAGGGAATTCTGGTGCGGGTGTGTTTTGCCATCTCTCTATAATGGGATCAACTACAGACCACATCGCTTCAACCCCGTCCTGACGGGCAAAGAGGGTTTGATCACCTTTCATGCAGTCAAGCAGTAAGCGTTCATATGGCAAAGGGAAATGGACATCGCCCTGCAGATCTCTTTCATAATCAAATTCCATGTTTACAGGATAAAGCTGGTTACCGACACCCGGGTGCTTGACTCCCATATGTAAAACAATAGACTCGTGAGGCTGAACACCCAGAACTAATATATTTGGTTCACTGATCTCACATGTAGAACTGAACAGTCTCAAAGGCGGCTGTTTAAAGTGTATGCTGATTTCTGTAATGCGCTTATGCAGTCTTTTCCCTGTCCGCAGGTAAAATGGCACACCTGCCCATCGCCAGTTATCGATATAAAACTTGCCTGCAAAAAAGGTAGGTGTGATCGAGTCAGAAGCTATATCTTTTTCTTCCCTGTAGGATCGGACCTTAAGGCTGTCAATTTCTCCATTGCCGTATTGCCCGCGTACAGTAAATCTGTCTATATAATCTTCATCCATCACCCGCACTGTGCGGTATACTTTTGTTTTTTCATTACGAATAAGATCAGCCTCAAATCCGATCGGGGGTTCCATTCCAACCAGAGCAAGAAGCTGCATCATATGGTTTTGCACTATGTCTCTGATGACACTTGCCTTATCATAAAACACTGCACGATTTTCGATACCTAATGATTCGGCTACTGTTATCTGAACGTGATCAATATAACGCCGGTTCCAGAGAGGTTCAAAAATACTGTTGGCAAAGCGAAAGAATAGAATGTTCTGGACGGTTTCCTTTCCAAGGTAATGGTCGATACGATAAATCTGATTTTCATCAAATGAACTTGCAACAAGCCTGTTCAGCTCAATCGCAGAATTATTGTCTGTGCCAAAGGGCTTTTCTATTATTACTCGAGTGTCATGTACACTCTTACATAATTTACAGGCTGACAGCTGTTTGAAAATCTCCGGAAGAAACTGGGGCGGCACAGCAAGATAATAGATAATTTTTCTTGCGCCTTTGCCTGTGCCTTTCATGTCTTCCTCAAGAAGCCTGGATAGCCTTTCGTAACTTTTACTGTCATCAAATTGCCCGGATATATAATGGATATTTTTTATGAACTTTTCCCAGCATTCCCCTTCTGCGGGTTTATCACTAAATTCCGTGATAGATTGCTTAACAAACCCGCGGTAATCTTCATCAGATTTCTTGCTCAACGCTAAACCAATAATCGAAAAATCGTCCGGAAGATTCTGGTCTTCGCAGAGGTGGTAGAGTGTTGGCAAGAGCTTTCTTTTGCTTAGATCGCCAGTGCCTCCGAAAATCACCATTGTAAAAGGTTCAATATTTATTTTTTCAGGGATTATTTCACAGAACTGTGAAGATGTGTAATCAGAAAAATCTGATTTACCGGATGGCATACAAACTCCTTTGCTATCGATTATTCCTGTGATTTTTTTACTGCATGCCCGCCAAATTCATTTCTGAGGGCGGCTATTACCTTGTCACTGAAAGACTCTGCCTGTCTCGAGCGAAAACGTTCCAATAAAGACAAGGTTATTATTGGAGCAGGCACGTCCTCTTTAATCGCTTCCGCAACTGTCCATCTTCCTTCTCCCGAATCTTCCACATAGCCACGAATCGAATCAAGATTAGGGTCTTTTTCAAAGGCGCTTTCAGCAAGTTCCAGAAGCCATGATCGGACTACGCTGCCCTGATTCCATAGATTAGCAATTTTCTTAAGGTCAAGGTCAAAATTTTTGCTGGCCTGCATGATTTCGAAACCTTCGGCATATCCCTGCAACAAAGCATACTCTATTCCGTTATGAACCATTTTTACGAAATGTCCTGCACCGTAAGGTCCTACATGAGCATAACCGTTTTCGGGCGCCAGGCTCTTTAGAACCGGTTCGACCGTATCAAAAACAGATTTCTCTCCTCCAATCATCATGCAATAGCCTATTTGTAATCCCCAGATTCCTCCGCTTGTTCCTACATCCAGGAACGCTATCTTTTTCTCTTCAAGTTTGCGGGCACGACGTATCGAGTCCCTGAAATTGGAGTTTCCTCCATCAATCAGAATGTCCCCTTCTTCAAGGAACAGGGAAAGTGTGTCGATAGTCTCTTCTGTTGCCTTTCCTGCAGGAACCATAAGCCATACAATACGGGGACTCTGTAACTTACTGTGCATGTCCTCAAGGGACTCTGCTTTGACAGCACCCTTATCTTCCGCTTTTTTTACAGTTTCTGCAGTCCGGGCATATGCAACTATTTCATGTCCGTTCTCCAGCAGACGCTGAACCATATTCATGCCCATTTTCCCAAGACCGACAAAACCTATTTTCATTTTCCTGACCTCATTGCTCTTATGTGATAATTCTTTTGTAGTACTCTATGGCGGCAGCCTATAATAAAGCTTGCCTGATGCCTTTTGTCTTGTCAATGATTTAATAATAACACGTTTTTTGGCTATATTTTGCCTGCAAAAATAAGAACCCCTATGACAATAAAAAGCGACGCTGCACCGTATCTGATATGTTCCGGATTAATAAATTTTGTAAGTGTATCTCCAACCATGACTGTTATCAGGGTGACAACAGCATATGCGGCAACGGATCCGAAAAACACAAGAAACGGCATTTTGGTTTTTGCAGCCAGATTAAGCCCGGCCAGCTGTGTTTTATCTCCCAGCTCAGCAAGAAACACAACCCCAAATGAAGTAAAGAACACTTTCCAGTCCATCACAACCTCCCAGAAATAATAAGATTATATGATTTTGATCTAATCAATTATTTTGCTCAAATGAACATCATTTTGATGCTGCTATTCTACAGTATTTAGTATATTAATATTGTAGCAGTTGATTAGTAATTGTGTTAAAATGTTGCATAAATTGGACAATAAGGAGAATTTATTTGGGAAAGACCATTGCGGTCAGTTTCGAAGAGAGTAATATAAAAGTTGCCCGGGGCACTTTTAAAGGTGGTGCTTTCTCTGTAGATTCAACCGAAATAGTTGAATACTATGAGTTTGATGATTATTTAAAAAGAGAAGCTGCTTCGGAAGTTATTGTAACCTACGATTTCAAAGAAGCATATCACGGCGTATTATCCGTTCCAATTCTGAAACCCCGCCTTCAACTCAAAATTATAGAATCAGAATTGAGAAAAATTACGAAACTTACGGAAGTGTCTTTTGTTTATGAGAGGATTAGCGAAACTGTTGTTGAAGGCAGGAAAGTGCAGGATATTTTTTATTTTGCGGTAAGCAATGAAGTCATTCAGGATGTTGTCGGAAAGTTTTATGATTTCAATAAAGTAGTCAAGGCAGTTTATCCGTCTGTATTCTCTGCTGCATCCTTAATTGAATCCCGGTCCCCGGAAGAGGCAAACATGGGGGTTATCAGCACTGGGGAGGAAAAGATAGTTTTTTTTACAAGAAAAGGTGCTGTTTATTTTTTCAGAAACTATGAATCACTTGATGCTTCTCTTACTGATTTTGATGTGCAGAATATAAATATGACAATAAGTTACTGTTTCCAGAATATTAAGATAAATCCAACTTCTGTTATGCTTTTGGGGGATTTGGCTGAATCGGTCAATGTCAGTACAACGCCTACTTCACCTCTGGCATCGCTATACAAAAGTGACAGGATTCATTGCAAAGGGAAAACATTTAATGAGTTTTTCCTTCCCATCGCATCTTTTTTTACACCAAAGTCATCCAATATCCTGAGCAATGAATTTAAAAAAATTAATATAACAAAAAGTTACATGGCCTATGCGTCAAAGGTTTTTGTTGCGGCCTTGATTCTGTGTATGGCCTTTTTGTTTTATGAGGTGATAGATGTGCTTGACAAGAGGGATCAGCTGAAAGCGGGCTTGGCCGGTCGTTCTGATTTTGAGAAAACGTATTCTGAATATATGGGAAAAGAGGCTGACCTGAGAAATATAATGCCTGTAATAAATTTCTTAAATGAACCGTCTCCTGATTTGCATGGATTTTTTATTGACCTTGCTGATATTGATATTAACAACTTGAAGTTCAGTTTGATTGAGGCAAGCTCAAAGGAAGGGAATGCCTTTTCCTTTTCTATAGAAGGAGTGAGTTCCGCTGGTTCATATTCTTCATTAAACAATTCATTCAGTGAATTTATCAGTCAGCTAAAAAGTATTAATGGTGTGCAGGTAAATAATCAAGCGATCAACCTGGCAAATAAATCCTTCAGGGTTGACATGATTCTCAGAAAAGCAGGATGACATATTATAATTATCTGAAAAAAAGGTTCCCGTTTTATATTATTAGCGGCGTTATTTTATGTGTCGCGCTGTTTTCGCTAATAACCATACACCGCTATAATGCCCATTTGATGCAGACACTTTCTGATATGAACAACATACGAACAGGGAAAGGCAATGTAAGGAAACAGATTAATGAAATAAACACCTCTAAAACTTACCTGGAGCGGAAATTTAACATTGATGTAGCGAATGTTGATCCGGATACATATGTTTTTAATACCCTTGATGAAATAAAATCAAATCTCCAGAATGCAGTTATAACTGTTTCAGGTTTTGAAACAGCAGGCGGCAAAAAGAAACTTCCTGTATCGATTGTTGCGCATGTGAATAGTTACAAAATGATATTGCAGCATCTGAAGTATTTAGAATCTTTCAGAATACCTGACTTCAGCATAAGAGAGTTCAGGATCGCTCAGGAATCAGGAAAAATAGTACTGAGTATTCAGGGATTTATTATTATGCCTTCAGTAGGTTCTCCTAATATGGAAGGATCATATGGATAGGAAAACAGAAATATTTCTTGCGTTACCACTTGTTTTAATTATAGTATTTGTTGTGGCGGCATATCAGGTTCCTTTGAAAGGCACTCTTTCCGGATTTGAGATAGAGATGCTGGCATTTACTCCATCAGATCTCAAGGTCAGAATAAAGCAGATAACTCATAAGATCAGGGATCTGGATGGGTATTTTGATTTTGAAAGCGTTGCTGCCGACGATGTTGCTGAAGATGAGGATACTTTAGTAAAAGAAAATGGCTATAATGATACGGGTTTGTCGTTAATTGTAATTAGCGGCAAAAAGAAAATGGCAATTATGAACGGCAAATTAGTTAAAGAAGGTGACAGCATTAACGGTATGAAAATTGCCAGGATAGAGGAAGAAAAGATTTTGTTAAAAAACAAAACTTCACAGTGGATATACCTGAAAGAGGCACAATGAAAAAAATATTAATTACATTAGTTTTTTTCTCTTTTATAGCATGTGCTGGTACTCAACAGGTAAAAAAAGATAATGAATTCAAAATTGATGATAATTCCGATATTATTTCTGAAGCCATTGCTGCAGGAAGGATGGATAGCAGTGTGAAGGCCGAGACTCCTCAACCTGCGGTTCCTGAATTTGTGCCTGTTAAAGAGAAAAGTTTGCCTCTTGCAACAAAGTCTGTTTCAGTATCTGCAAGGAATATTCCTCTTGGAGATGTACTATACACAATCGCTGAAACAGCAAACCTGAATATTGTCATGGAAAACGGTGTTAATCCTGATCTTTTGATAACAATGACCCTTAAAGACGTTCTTATTGAAGATGCGTTAAATATTATTTTTAATTCAGCCGACTATTTTTACGTAATTAAAGACAACATTCTGATCGTTAAAGCGATGGAAACGAGAATATTTGAGCTTGGCCAGCCTAATATGATCCAGGAATATAAAATAAATGTCGGCGGCGATATACTCAGCGGTATATCTTCTGAAGGCTCTGACAGTACATTGAGCGGGGATGTGTCCCTGAGTTCGGAATCTGATAAGCCTGCCTTTGAGTTTTGGGAAGCTGTTGAAGGTTCATTAAGATCGATTCTTCAGATAGGAGATGCTGCAGTTGGATCAGAACCACGGGCTGATTTTACTATAAACAGAATGACCGGTACAGTGATGGTTACTGCGTCGAAAAAAGGGATAGAAAAAGTGCAGGAATACATACTTGATTTAAAGGAAGCACTGAACAGGCAGGTCATTATTGAAGCCCGGATTGTGGAGGTCCAATTATCAGAGGGCCTGAAATATGGAATTAACTGGACTGCAGTAGGGGAATGGCTTGGAGTCGGCACTACTACAATGGGAACGAATTTATTTACTGGAGTAGTCGGCATTACTGATCCCAACTTTGAATTCAACATTACTGATAATGATAATTTGAGTCTCGTTTTAAAGGCCCTGGAAGAGCAGGGTAATGTCACAACTCTTTCAAATCCGAGAATAAATATCATGAATGGTCAAACAGCGGTGCTGAGTGTAGGAAGAAACACAACATTTGTTGCAAGAGTTGAGTCTACTACAGAAACGTCAGGTTCAACTCCAGTAACCACTTGGACAGTCGATACTAACAGCATACTATCAGGTATTATGTTTGGACTGGTTCCATATATTAACCGTGACGGAGAAATAACTATGACCATAACGCCCATTATTTCCGATCTTGTGAGCCTTGATTCAGAGCAGATCGGGAGTGGAGGGAATTCGGTTGAGATAAAGCTTCCCACTGTAGACCTGAAGGAAATGAGCACCACGGTCAAGGTTCTAAATGGTCAGCTTGTAATAATAGGCGGTCTTATAGACAAGGAGGAGAACCTGAGTGAAGACAAGGTTCCCATACTTGGAGATATCCCGTTTATTGGAGCAGCTTTTAGAAGAGTAGAGAAAACTCAAACCAATAAAGAGCTTGTAATTATGTTAATTCCAAGACTTGTAAGTTAATGCAGAGATCCGGAAGATTTTTTCATTTCGTTAAATGAAATTAGGCGAAGTTCTCATAGAAAAAGGCCTGACAACTGAAGACAGGCTTCAGCTTGCCCTTGCAAATCAAAAGATAACCGGTGACTTTGTTGGGCAGGTACTTGTAAAGCTCGGTTTTGTTTCTTCCATAGAAATTGCGAAGACCCTGGCAGAGCAGGCCGGGATGCCATTTGTTGATCTGTCGGAATTCAAGATATCCGAGGAAGCTATTCGCCTTGTTCCTAAAGACGTTGCTGAAAAGGCCGGGTTTATCCCGTTGCGGGTCGATAACGGAAGTATTGAAATAGGAATTACCAATACCTCCAATATACATGCTATCGATACTGCAACAAAGATGACAGGAAAGCAGCCGAAGGCCTTTCTGATCGATTATGTTGGTTTTCATGAAATACTGGAAAGGTCCTATTTCTTCCTTGAAAATCCAATTCAGGAACGGATTAACGAAGCAATTAATGAGATAAAATCGTCTGCTTCACTGCCTGCGACAACTATAGCAAACCTGTCCGAAAATCTTATTATGGAAGGCATCAGAAGGAAGGCTACGGATGTTCATATCAGCCCCGCGTCCGACACGGTTAATGTGTTTTACAGAGTTGACGGTGTTCTCCAATACGGGTTCTGTATTCAGAAAAGTGCCCTTACCGGAATAGTATCAAGAATAAAAGTGCAGGCGATGCTTGATATTTCAGAGCAGCGGCTGCCTCAGGATGGGTCTTTTTCGATGACATTTCTCAATACAAAATATGAAATGCGTGTTTCAACAATTCCCACGATTTATGGTGAAAACGTAGTCATAAGAGTTCTTGCCGGCACAGGGCAGCTGCTTAATATTGAGACTCTCGGTTTTGACCCTGATAATATAAAGCGAGTGCGTACGCTTTTTCAGAAGCCGCATGGAATTGTACTGATTACCGGCCCAACAGGCAGTGGTAAAACAACAACCCTGTATGCTGCCCTGAGAGAGGTAAACCTGATCGAGCGAAATGTCCTGACAGTTGAGGATCCGGTCGAGTATAAACTTAACTTTGTCAAACAGACATCTGTTAATTTAAAGACAGGTTATGATTTTGCCCGCGCAGGAAGGACATTCATGAGACAGGATCCGGATGTAATGCTGCTTGGTGAAATAAGGGATGAGGAAACAGCCAGAATCGCTGTCAGAGCATCTATTACCGGGCATCTTGTCCTTTCCACCCTGCATACTAATGATGCTGTTACATCTGTGCCTCGACTACTGGATTTTAATATCGATAAGTTTTTGCTATCCTCCTCACTCCTTGCTGTTATTGCCCAAAGGCTGATCAGGAAACTATGTAAAGAATGCAAGGAGGAATATTCAGTGTCTGAAGAAGATCTTGAATCATTTCGGATACTTGGAGACAGTGAAGCTGATGAAGCTGAGTTTAAAATAGAAAAAGCCTTCAGGGCCAAAGGCTGTAGCGTATGTAATGACACCGGTTATGCAGGAAGGACGGTTGTCGGGGAAATAATGATTGTGAACGACGAAATCAAGGAGCTTATTGTTCAGGGAGCTTCTCTCTCTAAACTCAAAGTTGCTGCCCTTAGAAGCGGCATGGTGCCATTGAAAACATCTGCCATAAGAAAAGTCAAAGATAATATTACGAGCATTGAAGAAATGATAAGGGTTATTGGCTAATGCCTTTTTTTGCGTACAAGGCTATAGACAACACCGGTCTGGTTGTCAAGGGATTTGTTGAGGAAAGTAATATTGAGGTAGCCTACAGCAGTATCACCTCATCAGGCCTTCATATATTAAACGTACGACGTTCCAGCAGGGCTCTCGATCTTTATCTCCAGAAGCTGAGATCATGGGGAATTAAAAACAGGGATGTTATCGAATTTGCCAGTAATCTCGCGGTCATGTTGAGGGCCGGACTGCCACTCACTACTTCACTATCAGACATCATTGAAACAATGGACAATAAACGGTTCAAGTCAAAACTGATAGACATAAAACGATCAATAGAGCTTGGGACCGGATTTTCTATTGCCCTGTCTAAACATAAGGATGTCTTTCCTGAGATGTTTGTTAATCTCATCGCTGTTGGTGAGGAGACCGGACGGCTGGATGAGAGCCTGTCGGATGTTGCGATACACCTGCAACGAATGGAAGATCTCAGGAGCGCAATAATCAGGGCGCTTATGTATCCAGTTTTTGCTCTGTTAGGTACATTCGGAGCCCTGCTTTTCTGGCTTGTTTATGTACTGCCTCAAATGAGCGAGCTCTTTGTTTCTATGGACATTGAGTTGCCTGCGCTGACGAAGTTTCTTATGGTGGCCAGTGACTATAGCCAGGCCAACTGGCATCTGTTCTTCGTAGTACCGATTGCGATATATGCGGGCATAAAAATGCTTTCCCAGATCGAACGGACAAGATATTATATAGATGCAGCCAAGTTGAGGATACCTATCGTCAAGCTCATATTGCATAACATGCTTCTTGCATTGTTTGCTGAGCAGTTACGGATACTGGTTGCTGCCGGAATAACGATCGACAGGGCATTTGACATTATGATAAAAGTCATCAATCATGCTGTGTTTAAAAAGGCTCTCATTGAAATCAGGGAGAGTATACTGCTTGGAAGCAAGATAAGCGAGGCAATAAAGAAGCATAAAACGCTGTTTCCCAACCTTGTGATCCGAATGATATCGATAGGAGAATCAACCGGAAATCTTAATGAGCAGCTCAACTACCTGTCAGAATATTTTCTTAAAAAACTGGATGATATCTCGGATAAATTGGGGAAATTAATAGAGCCGATAATAATTCTTGTAATTGGCGCCATCTTTGTGATTATAATATTAGGACTGCTATCACCAATATATGACCTCGTTGCCGGTGTAGGGGATAGATAACAATGGATTTTCTGGATTTTTTTGGTCTTAAAGAGGACCCTTTTAAATTAACCCCTGATCCTGCATATTATTATCCTTCTGCCAGTCATAATGAAGGCCTCCTCCTGATGGACTACGCTATTGACCAGAAAGAGGGCTTTCTTCTTATTATCGGTGATCCCGGAACCGGCAAGACAACATTACTCAAGGTATTTCTTGAAAAATGGAAAGAGCAGGCGGAGATAGCGATGATCCTTACTCCGAGACTGTCTCCGGAGGAATTTCTGATTGCGGTTACAGAGGATCTCAAGATCGATCCTGAAAACAGGAGCAAGAATGAGATTATCAGGGTATTGAGAGATTTTGTGACCCAGAAATCAGAAGAGGATGAAAGGGTCATCATAATTGTTGATGAAGCCCAGAATCTGCCTTCAGATACCCTGGAGGAGCTTAGACTGCTTTCCAACCTTGAGACCGACAAGGACAAACTCTTTCAGATAATTCTTATCGGCCAGCCTGAACTTGAGGACAAACTGAAGTCAGACCGCCTGAGGCAGCTTAATCAAAGGATAACAACACGTGTGCACCTGAAGCATTTCACACAAGTGGAGACTCTCGATTATATTAATTACCGCTCGATAAAAGCAGGAAATAAGAATCTGCTGATTCATAAGAATGCAGGTACGCTTATTCATAAACACACAGGTGGAATACCCAGGCTCATTAACATGCTTATATCCAGGACATTAATGGCTGCATTTCTTGAAGAGAAAGATACAATCCTCCCAAGGCACATTGATCATGCCATAAAAAGCCTTAATCACAGTGATATGATAATCAAGAGAAAGTTTGGATTTATCCCGGCAACAGTTGGCGCTCTCGCGTTCATTGCGATCGTTGCTATGAGTTATATTTATATACAGAATCTGGATGCTGAAAAAACAGAGATAGTAGAAGAACATTTTGCTGCAAATTTAATTACGCAGGAACCTGCAGAGCCTCAACATGAAAATGATGAAGTTGTAGAAATTGAGAATTCTGATAGTGAAATAAACGATCAACAGGAGAATGATCCGGCTGTGAATCAGGTTGACGATCAGGAGAATAGTCCTGATATGGAAAGAGTCGCCGAAAGTGAGGTCGCTTTAATGGCGGCTGAAGAACCGCAGCCTGCAATTGATCAGGTCCCTGTAAAGCAGAAAGAAGAAGCCGTAGAAATCGATAAACATCTGGCTGATTTTAGGCTTATCGCTGTTACGGCTGATGTAGCATTTATCAGGAGCAGGCCTTCTCATGAATCAACAAAAACAGGTGTTGCGCTTAAGGGCAGCCAGCTTCTGGTGTTGAACGAATCTACTGATGACCGGGAAGTGAAATGGTATCAGGTTTCTTTTCAGGGTAAAAAACGCTGGATTTCTGAAGAAGTGGTGGCTTTGTTTGCACTGGATACTATTACTCAAAATCAATAATCTGTAGATTGAGATTTCTCCTGCACGTTATCTGTTTCTCTTGTCTTAGCAAGAAGAATCCTTATTCTCTGCCTGATTTCTTTCTTCACTGAATCATCCGGCAGAGTAGAAGAAAGTATCTGTCTGTAAAGCATAATGGCCTCTCCTGTTTTACCGGTTTTGTCGTAAATTCTTGCCTTGCCCAACAAGCCTTCAGTATTTGCCAGATTACTTAGCCTGGAATAATATTCAAGAGCGACAGAGTCATTGCCCTGCCTTTCATTCAGGATCGCAAGGTTCAGAATAACGGATTTACTGGCAGGTTCCAGTTTAATTGCACGATCCAGGTAGCTGTATGCATCAGTGTAATTCCCGGATCTGGCCTGAGCAATCGCGAGGTTTACAAGGGAGGGGATATGATCCCTGTTAATCTCCAGTGCTTTGTTTGAAAAAGCTGCTGCATCTTCAAAGAGATTTAACTGCAGGTACATGTACGCA
>Ga0255052_10001636_pt1 | contig 16745 bp, 12 predicted proteins | sample JV7_2_21_MG_FD_188632 | JGI IMG/M metagenome (GOLD analysis project Ga0255052, IMG submission 188632) | Seawater microbial communities from Jervis Inlet, British Columbia, Canada - JV7_2_21 | ecosystem: Environmental > Aquatic > Marine > Inlet | place: Canada: British Columbia | collected...
TGACATGGCACGCGAGCGCCTGCTGAGGCAAATCGGCAGGGCGGAGATTGAAGCAGGTCGGGTTGTATTTGCTCCGGCCGCGGGAGTCGTCGCAGGGCTAAAGGCCAGGCCGGGCTCCACCAGCCGTCCGGGCGAGACTCTGTTAACCCTATATAAAGGAGACGGCCGGCTCGAAGCATGGCTCTACCTGCCGAGCGACAAAGCCGGACAACTCAAAGCCGGCCAATCGGTGCAACTTCGGCTCGACGCGTATCCACACGAAATGTTCGGGACCCTTACCGCGGTAGTCTCGAATGTTTCGAACATTGCCTTGCTGGCATCAGATCTATCGGTTCCCCTTCCGATCCGCGGCCCGGTCTTTGAAGTCAGGGCATCCATTTCCGCCGACAGCATCGACGCACTCGGCTCATCATGGCCGCTTGCGCCTGGCACATCATTCAAAGCTGACGTGATGAGGCAGCGTTACCGCTTGTACCAATGGCTGCTTCGCTCAGTCCTGAGCGGCGAGCAGGGTGGCTACTCCGTTGCAGGCCCGTGATTTTTTCCTGGGGCTACGCCACAAGCGACCGGTTCCGCTAGTCCTGCAACATGAGCGTTCGGAATGCGGCCTTGCCGCAGTCGCGATGGTCGCTGGCCACTACGGCAACGAAGTAGGCCTGCATTCGCTACGCAATCAAGCTCACACCTCGTCACGAGGCACAAGCCTGAAAGATCTTGTCGAGCTTGCGCGGGACCTGCAGCTGGTTGCCAGGCCGTTACGCCTCGAGCTGAGCGAAATCGGCAGACTGCGCTTACCAGCGATACTCCATTGGGGCATGAATCACTTCGTGTTGCTCGTCAATCTGAAGCGCGGCAGGGCGGTCGTTCATGATCCGGCTGCAGGCAAACGAGTTGTACGGATTGAGGAGCTCGATCGCAGCTTCACGGGTGTTGCCGTCGAATTGACCCCCGCGAGGGACTTCGAACGAAGTCTCAAAGAGCACAGAGTGAGCTTTCTCGATTTCGTCGGGTCTTTCAGATACCTCGCCCGCTACCTCTGCATGATGCTGGCGTTGCTGATCACGACTCAGATCCTTGCACTCGTTCCTCCGGTCGCGACGCAACTGCTGATTGACGAGGTTGTGCTTGGCCAGGATCGGGTCTGGCTTTATCGGGCCTTACTGGGTTTGCTCGGCGTGATGCTGGTCGGCATTTTGCTCGAAGGGTCGCGGCGCTGGATCAGCCTGTATGCGGGCACCAGGCTGGCCGTTGACAGCAGCCTGAGCGTCCTGAGCCATCTTCTCAGCTTGCCCGCTTCGTTCTTGCAAGGGCGACATCTGGGCGACCTGCTGTCGAAGATGGAATCGTTGACGCCAATTCGTACAGCGCTGACCGAAACCGGCATCAACGGAATCGTGCAGCTCGTTGTTCTGCTGGCCACGTTGACGATCATGTTTCTTTACAGCTCCTGGCTGACTTTCGTATCGATCGGCGGCCTCGTTCTGTCCGCATTGTTCACGGTCGCCATTCTTCCGGCGAGCCGGCGGCTTACAGAGGAAGCGCTGATCAACACGGCACGGCAAAACAGCTCTCTTCTCGAGACGCTCGGTGCTTATGACTCGGTAAAGGCAATGGGCCTGTCGGCACTCCGATTGAGTCAATGGCAAAGACATTTCTTCGCGGCAACGAACGCTGGTGTCAGGCAGGCAAAATTATCGATCTATAGCAGTGCGGGAACGGGAATCATCACTGCAGTGGAACAGGTGCTGTTTCTAGGTGTGGGCATCTCCGGTATCGTCGAGAAACAATTCACGCTCGGCGTTCTCTTCGCATTCATGAGTCTTCGAGGCCGCTTTGCTGGAGCGGCACTCGGTCTTGTGACCATTGCGCGAAGTTTCTTTATGCTCCGCGTACATACGGACCGCATCGCCGACATCCTGCTTGCCGAACCGGAGACGCCGTCTCAGAGGGATTCAATCCGCGAGGGCATATCGGGTTCTATCGAGACCAGACATTTGAGCTTCAGGTACGCAGGCGGACTCTGGATTGTCCGGGACTTCGACTGCGAAATAAGAAGTGGTGAGACCATTGCGATTGCAGGTCCTTCGGGCGCCGGCAAAACGACATTGCTGCGGATTCTGGCGACGCAACTGGCAGCGACCAACGGTCGAATTCTGTTCGATGGCAAGGATCTGGCGCTCTGGAATTCCCGCTGTCTTCGCCGCCAATTCGGCATCGTCTTGCAGAATGACAGGTTGTTTCAGGGCTCGATCAGCGAGAACATCGCGGGATTCGATCCGGAACCCGACATGGAGCGCGTCAAAGAAGCAGCAATCATCGCTGAAATATGGGCAGACATAGAGGCGATGCCGATGACGCTCTACACATTGCTGGGAGATGCCGGAAGTACGATATCCGGCGGGCAACAACAACGAATACTCCTCGCCCGGGCGCTCTACAGAAACCCTCGAGTATTGTTTCTGGACGAGGCGACGAGCCATCTGGATATCGACACCGAATGCCGCATTCTCGACAGGCTCGGCAACTCAGGCATGACGATCATCAGCGTTGCTCATCGCCCGGACGTACTGGCACGCGCCGATCGGATCATAGAAGTCCAGTTATAGCCTGAGTTGTTTATCTGCAAACGACCGATCAAAGTCACCCGGACCTTAGCGATTCCTGAGTGACGTCCTTTGGACGGGTCGCACCGCGGAGTCGGAGCCAGAGCCACACACTAGCGACACCGATGAATGGCGAACTCACCAGCCCTGGGAAATAGCCGTCGGCGGTGATGGCCAGGAGCGGATGAGCGATGCCATTGAACATCCCGGCGATCGCAAGAAACCAGGCGGCGAAGAACGCAGGTATTCGCGCAGACCGCAGTCCCGGGACTGATGCAATCCAGATGCCGATCCAGATCAGGTTGAAGACGACGAAGCCGGAGAACGACATACCCGGCAGGCCGAGCAGGGGCCCTAATCGCTCATGAAAACCCGTCGCCGCCTCTTCGGCGAAGTGGACGATCTGCACAAGGAGTGCAATTGTGAGTGCATGCGCGGCGGCAAGTCTCTCTGCCATGTTTTCGGGAAGTGACCGACGGTTCAGGGTGAGTACCAGGGCCGCGAGCGCTGCCAGACCCAGAACGAAGATGCTGGGAAGTAGGCTCAGCAAAAACAGTGCGCTCCGAGTTCAAAGATCGTCATTTGATCCTGTCCGATGATGACTTGGGCAATGATACTCTGGAACCCTGGCCGCCTGCATTTGTCTCGTTAAGGTGGACATGCGGCATGTCGTACTTGTTTGCTGTACGATAATTTACGGTGGTGAAGGCGATGTCAGGCCACCCGGGAATTGATTGCTGCTCGAACTGACCCTCGAGGGAACCATGAATATACGATTTGTACTGGCTGCAGCCTTTTTTGGTATTGCGGCCTGTGCCACATCCGGCCCGGATGCGCCAGAGCCTTCTGCAAACCCTGAAACCCCTGTGGCGAGTAGCAAGTCGACTGCGGCCGAGGACCAGTTCGAGGACGTTGAGGTTCCGAGAGTGCCCGTCGCGACAAACCTGCCACCGCCACCCAAGGTTACCTGTAAGAGGGTGACAGAACTCGGCTCCCGAAGGTCGAAACGAATATGCCGCACACAGGCGGAGATCGATCAGACTGAGGCGGAAGCTGCAGACACGCTCGAGGACTTGCAGAAGACCCTTGGCCTGGAAACAAACGGGGTTGAATTCTAGGAAAGCTGGGGACGGATTCCGAGTCCGTCCCCAATGTTAGTTTGCGACGGTTGGTTCGAGCGGATTGCCGTCGGCGTCGAGGTGAATGATTTCGCCGAACTCCAGTTCGCGAATGCCGGGTTCGATTTTCTCGCGATCACCGACCACAACCCAGACGAGGTTGTTCGGTTTGATCACCGCCTCGGCTGATTCAGCGATCTGATCGAGAGATACATTTCTGACGCTGGCGGCGTAAGTGTCCCAGTAGTCGTCCGGCAGGTCATAGGCAACGATTTCGGTGATGTCACGCAATACTGAATTTGCCGTTTCCCAGCGACCGGGCAGGCTCAATGTACTGTTCTTCTTGACCTTGTTGAGTTCCTCTTCCGTCGCGGGGTTGTCGCCGAGATATTCAAGGAGTTCGCGTTTGATCTCCGCCATCGACTCCATCGTTTTATCGGTCTGAACTGGCGCGTAAGCGATGTATGGCCGTTGTCCTTTTGTGGAGACGAGCACAGATCTTGCGCCATAGGCCCAATGCTTGTCCTCGCGAAGGTTCATGTTGATGCGGGAGGTAAAGCTTCCGCCGATGATTTCGTTCATCGTCTCAATGGCGAACTCATTGCCCTGTCCGGCTGGCGGTGCGACATTGGCTGCGAAAATGATGGACTGTTCGGCACCTGGCCGGTCAATGACGTAGATACGATCGGCGTCCGGGAGGTCGACATTGCCAATGTTCTTTGTCGGTACATCACCGGGCTGCCAGCTCCTGAAAAGTTTTTCGAGCTTCGGCTTGATTTCATCCATCGTGGTGTCGCCAACTACGATCATCGTCGCATTGTTCGGCTTGAACCACGTTTGGTGATAATTGACAAGTGAATCACGGTTTATTCGATTGACCGACGCCTCTGTGCCGGAGCCCGTCAGCGGCAGACTATAGGCGTGGTCCTTACCATACATCAGCGCCGGGACAACACGTAGCGCGATGCCTATCGGTTGAGTCTTCTCCTGCTGGATTCGGGCCAGCCGCTCATTGCGTAAGCGATCGAGTTCATTCTGCGGAAATGCCGGGTTAAGAACCACGTCCGCAAACAGCTCGAGCGACTCGTCGAGATTCTCTTTGAGCGCACTTATCGAGACGCCGGAGGCGTCGATACCGGAATTTGCTCCGAAATAGGCGCCGAGCCTTGCCAGTTCGTCGCTGATTTCCAGCGCCGAACGGGTTTTCGTGCCCTCGTCGAGCATTGCCATCGCAAGGCTCGATGTTCCAGGCTCGCCGAACTGATCCGATGCGAATCCGGCATCGAATCGCATGAGCAGGTTAACGACGGGTACCGCATCGCGGTGCGCGACTATCAGTTCCAGTCCATTACTCAGATTACCGCGTTCGAATTCAGTGAAGGATACTTCAGGAAATGTATTCGTCTCAGGCAATGCGGAACGATCTGCGCCAACTTCCGCCGCCTGCAACTCCGGGAACGGATGAACATCGAGTTGATAAGAAGCTGCGTTGAGCCATCGATTTGCAGCGGCCAGGACTGTTTCGGGCGTTGCTGCGTCAAACCAATCCATTTTGGTTCTATAGAATCCCGGGTCGCCCGCATAAACTGCGTTTCGCGCCAGCACCGATGACTTACCGCCAAATCCGCCGATGCGCTCCACGCCACGGACAAATCCGGACTTGAACTCGGCCTTGACCCGTTCAAACTCATCCTTTGTCGGGCCTTCTGCAAGAAAGCGCTGCAATTCCTCGTCGATTGCCTTTCTGACTGCCTCAATATCACCGTCAGGCTGTACTGTGGCGCTCAGCTCGTAATAACCGCCTATTTCTCCACTGAACAGGCTTCCGCTCACGCTGGTCGCAAACTGGTCTCTGTAGACGAGCCGCTCATACAGACGGGAGTTCTTGCCGCCCGTTAGAACGGCATCGGCAAGCTCGAGCAAAAGCGCGTCTTCGGCAACGAAATTCGGGCCACCCCACACCTTATACATGCGAGCCTGCGGAACCCGGTCCTGCATCGTCTCCTTCTTGTCCTCGTTCAGCTTGACGATCCACTCACGCGGTTTCGAGATTGGGGGTCCCGGCGGTATGTCGCCAAAGAACTTTTGGACTTTTGCGAGTACCTCCTGAGGATTCACGTCACCGGCGACGACGAGGACCGCATTATTAGGCCCGTAGTAAGTCTTGAACCACTCATGCACGTCTTCGAGGCTGGCCGCATTGAGATCATCCATCGAGCCGATGGTGTCCCAGGAATAGGGATGACCGACCGGGAATACGCCCTCGAGAATCCGGTAGTCCACCTTGCCGTACGGTTGATTGTCGCCCTGGCGCTTCTCGTTTTGAACGACGCCGCGCTGTTCGTCGAGCTTTTCCTGCGTTATGACGCCGAGAAGATGGCCCATACGATCGGATTCCATCCAAAGAGCGAGGTCCAGTGCGGTCTTTGGGACGTTCTGAAAATAGTTTGTACGATCGAACCAAGTGGTGCCGTTGATGCCGGTCGCGCCGACGAGTTCGAACGGCTTGAAGTATTCGTCGTCGTAGTTCTCACTGCCGTTGAACATCAGGTGTTCGAACAGGTGAGCAAATCCGGTCTTGCCGGTCTTCTCGTTCTTCGAACCGACGTGGTACCAGATATTCACGGCAACAATCGGTGCTTTGTGGTCTTCGTGGACAACCAGGCGCAGGCCGTTGTCCAGCGTGAATTCGGTGTAGTCGATTTCGAATTCATCGGCCATCGCCGAGGTGAATGCGATGAGCGTCAAAGTGACGACAGTGCACAATGAACGCCTGATTCTTGAAGTAGTCATAAAAGGACCTTCTGGATGCTGTCTGGAGGATCAGAAGTTTAACAGGAGCTTGCGCAATCTAAAGACTGCAAAGCACCGTCAAGGTTCCCTGAAGACTAGTGGCTATGTCGGAATTCCACATGGCAATCCGGCCGACACCCTTTCATAATGCCGCCCATGAATAGCCAGACAGAACGGCGGACTCTGTATCCAGCCATCGAAACCAACCATAGCGGACACCTGGAAGTCGGCGGTGGCCACGAAATCTATTATGAGGAGTCCGGCAACCCGCACGGCAAGCCAGCAGTGTTCCTGCACGGCGGTCCGGGCGGTGGGTGTACCGAGAAAATGCGCCGATTCTTCAACCCCGATGTGTATCGAATCGTGCTATTCGACCAGCGGGGTTGCGGCAAGAGCCGGCCGCACGCAATCCTCGTGAACAACACGACCTGGGATCTGGTGAACGATATAGAAATCCTGCGGTCTGCTCTACAGATAGATCGATGGCAGGTGTTCGGTGGTTCCTGGGGTAGCACGCTGGCCCTGGCCTACTCGCAGCGCCATCCGGAGCGGGTCACGGAGCTCGTGCTTCGCGGAATTTTTCTGTTGCGCAAGAGTGAGATTGACTGGCTTTATCAAAAGGGCGCGAGCCAGATCTACCCCGATCTCTGGCAGCACTATCTCGAGCCGATCCCGAAAAAGGAAAGGGGTGATTTGCTGAACGCGTATTACAAACGACTGACGAGCGAGGATTCCAATACCAGGTTACAGGCAGCCAAGGCCTGGTCAATCTGGGAGGCGTCCACAAGTTTCCTCGTCCCGAACGAGAAGGTTGCGGCTACATTTTCCGGTGATGGTCTGGCGCTGTCGCTGGCACGAATCGAATGTCATTACTTCGTCAATGGAGGCTTCATGGAGGAAAATCATCTCATCAAAAATATCGACAAGGTCCGCAACATCCCGGCCGTCATCGTTCAGGGACGGTACGACGTCGTTTGCCCGATGATTTCGGCCTGGGAGCTGGCACAGGCCTGGCCGGAAGCTGATTTTCGAATCGTTCCCGATGCCGGGCATGCCGCATTCGAAGCGGGAAATATTCACGAACTCGTCATGGCGACTGATGCATTTGCAGGAAGTTAGTGCAGGGGTACTAGAATACATTGGACAAATTGCTAATAACAAACGCCCGCCTGATTAACGAGGGAGAGATTCGCGATGCCGATGTTCTCGTGACGGGGCAGCGGATCGAAAAAATCGGATCGGGAATTTCAGCCGACGAAAATGTCGAGGTGCTTGATGCGAACGGCAAGTATCTGATACCCGGAATGATCGACGACCAGGTCCATTTCCGTGAACCTGGATTGACGAACAAGGGCGATCTGGCAAGCGAGTCAGCCGCCGCGGTCGCCGGCGGCATTACGAGTTTCATGGACATGCCGAACGTCAACCCGCAAACGACGACGCGTGTGGCGCTCGCCGACAAATACAAACTTGCGGAACGTCGGTGCAGCGCAAACTACGCGTTCTATCTCGGCGCCACGAATCGCAACATCGAAGAAATTCGCAGTCTGGAAGTCGATGAAGCCTGCGGCATCAAGGCATTCATGGGCGCTTCGACAGGCGACATGCTGGTCGATGATCCCGAAGCGCTGGAGTTGCTGTTTCACGAAGCGCCGATTCTCGTCGTCACGCATTGCGAGCATTCACCGACGATCTGGGATAACGAGGCGCATGCGAAGGCGAAGTATGGCGATCAGGTTCCGATGTCCGAGCACCCCAGCATCCGTTCCGCCAATGCCTGCCTCGTGTCATCGAGCCTCGCAGTGGACCTTGCGCGCCGACACGATACGCGGCTTCACGTGTTGCATCTGACTACTGCAATCGAAATGGGTTTGTTTTCGAAAGCGTCGCGCAGCGAGAAGCGAATTACAGCCGAGGTTTGCGTGCATCATTTGTGGTTTGACGAGAGCCGTTACGCGGATCTGGGTGCCAGGATCAAATGTAATCCGGCGATCAAGACTGCGGAGGACCGGACGGCGCTGATTGAGGCCCTGAAAGAGGGGCGCCTTGACATTATTGCGACCGATCATGCGCCGCACCTGGTCGGAGAGAAACAACGAAGTTATTTCAAAGCACCGGCAGGACTGCCGCTTGTGCAACATGCCCTGCTGACACTTTTCGATCTGGCGAATGTCGGCCAGATCAGCCTCGAGTTACTGGTCGACAAAACCAGTCACGCGGTTGCTGAAATTTACGGCGTCGTCGATCGCGGTTATGTCCGCGAAGGCTATTATGCCGACCTCGTCCTGGTTGACACTAAAACGCCCTATAAAGTCGATTCGTCAAACCTGTTGGCGAAATGTCACTGGTCACCTTTCGAAGGCGTGACATTCAATTCGACAATCGATACGACGATAGTCAACGGAAGTATCATCTATCAGAATGGGCGCTTGAATGGTGATATCGTCGGTCAGCGCCTGCGCTTTGACAGGGGTCGCTAGATTACCTAAAGGGTAATCGCGGTAACAAAGCCAAGCGCTTCAAATCATACATATATTTGTTTACTTTTCGGACGATCCCGCTATGCTAGCGCCCATCAGAGGCGGTGCCTTGTGGTCTGCCTGCAATCCGACCCGTCAGTCCAATGAAGCCAACAGATACGTCAAGGCCCGACTACTTTCACAAAGTCGTTGATTGCCAGTGGGCATGCCCCGCGCATACTGATGTTCCCTCATATATTCGTATGATCGCCCAGGGCGACTTCAGCGACGCTTACATGTTGAACCGGGAATCGAACGTGTTTCCGGGGATCCTGGGCCGCGTCTGCGATCGGCCGTGCGAGCCGGCCTGCCGGCGCGGCCGGGTCGAAGACAAGCCTGTCGCGATTTGCAGATTGAAGCGAGTGGCAGCAGATCATAGAGACGACATCACAGAGCGACTGCCAAAAGCGCCCCAGAAAAAGAACGGCAAGAAAATCGCACTGATCGGCGCGGGCTGCGCATCACTAACGGTTGCGAACGATCTGCTGCCGCTGGGATATGACATAACGATATTCGAGGCGCTGGATACGACCGGCGGACTAATGCGCACCAACATCCCGCAGTTTCGCCTGCCGCCACGAGTGCTTGACGAAGAAATCAATTACATCATCGATATGGGGGCGGATGTCAGATTCAATCATCGAATTGACAGCATGAAGGAACTGCTCGATTCCGGTGAATTCGATGCAGTCTTCGTAGGGACCGGCGCACCCAGAGGCAAAGAACTCGAACTACCCGGCCGTTATGACACTGACAATATCTATATCGGCATCGACTGGCTCGAATCGGTCGCTTTCGATCATGTCGATTCGATCGGCGAGAAAGTACTGATCATCGGTGTCGGCAATACGGCCATGGACTGCTGCCGCACATCTCTTCGTCTTGGTGCGAAAGACGTCAAAGTCATGGCAAGGAAACCGCGAGGATTCTTTAAGGCGTCTGATTGGGAACTCGAAGATGCGGAAGAAGAGCTGGTCGAGATTCTGGTCAACCATTCACCAAAAGAGTTCGTTATCGAAGACGGCAAACTGGTCGGCACGAAGTTTGACGTGATGGGATACAAGATCGATGATGACGGCAAAATCGATCGCGGTACAGCGATCGAAGAGGTCCTGATTCCCTGCGACGACGTAATTCTGGCGATCGGTCAGGACAATGCGTTTCCGTGGATTGAAAGAGACATTGGCATCGAGCTCGATAATTGGGAATGCCCGGTAGTCGACGAGTCCACGATGATGTGTTCGCGCGATGGCGTATTCTTCGGCGGCGATTCCGCTTTCGGTCCGAAAAATATTATCTGGGCGGTCGCACACGGGCATGAAGCAGCAATCTCGATCCACAAATACGTGCATCAGGAAGATCTAAATGAGAGATTGCCCCGCGGCATGAATCTGACCAGTCAAAAAATGGGCATGCACGAATGGAGTTTCTCGAACGATTACAATCCCGTCGAGAGAGGCCTGATGCCACATGTCGACCTGAAAGAGCGGTTCAAGAAACTCGATATTGAGGTCGAACTCGGTTTCACCGTTGAGCAGACTATCGAGGAGGTCGAGCGTTGCCTTAATTGCGACATTCAGACTGTATTTACTGCCAGGCTCTGTATCGAATGTGACGCTTGTATCGACGTGTGTCCGGTCAATTGCCTGACGATTACATCGAACGGTGATGAAGACGAGCTGCGGACCCGACTGTCGGCCCCGGCCGAAAATCACGAGCAAGACCTGTATGTATCCGAAGACCTGCCACATACCGGCCGGGCCATGGTCAAGGACGAAGACCTGTGTGTTCATTGCAGCCTGTGTGCCGAGCGCTGCCCGACCGGTGCCTGGGACATGCAGAAATCGAGTATCCTTATTCCCTACGCCAGCGACGAGGCGGCGCCGGGCGGACCCAGACCAGTCAAAGTGTTTGCTGGTTAACGGTTTTTGAACTAGAACAAGAGTAAGAAAAAACAGGTTCAGGACTGAATACAGATAAAGAGTGTGAGGTGCCGAAAGGCCTGAGGAATTGCGCTTGTGTCCAAGATCAACGATGTCGTCATAAAGATTGCTACGGTCAACGGAACCGGGTCGGCGAGCGCCAACGGTTTGCTGATGAAGTCCATTTTCCGGATGGGCATCCCGGTTGTCGGAAAGAATTACTTTCCGTCCAATATCCAGGGATTACCGACCTGGTACGAGGTTCGGGTAACCAGTGACAGCTTCCAGTGTCGCTCCAACCGCGTCGATATTATGGTAGCGATGAATGCGCAGACTTATTCGAAGGACATGAACGAGGTCGCTTCAGGGGGATGGTTGATCTATGATTCGACGTGGCCGCGCAGCCGGCTGCTCGACAGGGAAGACATCAATGTCATCGGGATTCCTTTGTCGAAAATGTGCAACGAACATTTCGACGGAGTTCGTGCGCGGATATTAATGAAGAATATCGCCTACGTCGGTGCACTTGCTGCGCTGATCGATATCGACCTCGACATCATCTCCGGTCTTCTCGAAGAGACATTTGCTTCGAAGAAACATTTGGTCGCATCTAACCTCGAGGCGATTCGACTCGGCTACGACTATGTGAAAGAGAATTATTCCTGTCCATTGCCGGTCACCGTCGAGCCGATGGACAAGACGAAAGATCACATTATCATCGATGGCAATACTGCTACCGGACTGGGCTGCGTGTTTGCGGGGGCGACCGTGGGAGCGTGGTACCCGATCACGCCTTCGACGTCCGTGATGGATGCTTACAAGGCGTTCTGCAAACAGTTTCGTATGGACGAGGAATCAGGGGGCAAGAAATTCTGCATCGTGCAGGCGGAAGACGAACTGGCGGCCATCGGCGTAGTGCTCGGCGCCACCTGGAACGGCGCACGCGCATTCACGCCCACTAGCGGGCCCGGCATATCCCTGATGAATGAGTTCATCGGTTTCGCCTATTTTGCCGAAGTGCCTGCCGTAATTTTTGATGTACAACGCACCGGGCCGTCAACGGGCATGCCGACACGCACGCAGCAGTGCGATTTCATGATATGCGCTTATGCATCGCACGGCGATACGAAGCATGTGCTGTTGTTCCCGGCAAATCCTGAAGAATGTTTCTATATGGCTGTGACGGCATTTGATCTCGCCGACAGATTACAAACGCCGGTCATGGTGCTGTCCGATCTCGATATCGGAATGAATGACTGGATGTGCCCGGACCTGAAATGGGATGAAAACTACCAACCGGACATTGGCAAGGTGCTCACGGCTGAGGACCTCGATTCGATGGAGAAATTCCAGCGCTACTTCGACACGGATGGTGACGGAATTCCGTACCGGACCTTGCCGGGCGACCATCCGAAAGGATCGTATTTCACCCGCGGCTCGGGTCATAACAAGTACGGTATGTACACGGAAGACTCGGCGGAGTATCAGGAGGTCGTTGACCGGCTTCTCGTGAAATGGGAGACAGCCCGGGACATGATGCCGGCTCCCGAGATCGAGTACTCGAAATTCAACAATTCGGCCATTCTGTCTGTGGGCAGTTGTGACGGTGCTGTCAAAGAAGCGCTGATTCACCTCAAAGAGAAGAACATCGGCCTGAATTATTGCCGCGTGAAGGCGTTTCCGTTCAACGATGACATCAAGGACTTTATCGACAAGCACGATCGCGTGTACGTCGTAGAGCAGAACCGTGATGCTCAATTGCGATCATTACTGATTCTCGACGCAGAGGCCGATCCCAAAAAACTCGTGCCGATGCTGCATTACGACGGCATGCCCATCAATGCTGAATTTGTTATCGAAAAGGTTGAGGAAGAAGTTGCCAAAGGCCGTGCTGCCTGAGCTAACGGGAAACAGACATGAGTTATATCACCAAACCCAAAGTCACCCATCCCAAGCTACCGAAGAACAAGCTTGGATTGACGGCGCGTGAGTACGAAGGAACCGTCTCGACACTTTGCGCGGGCTGCGGGCATGACTCCATTACGGCAGCAATCATCCAGGCCGTGTTCGAGCTCGATATAGAGCCTCACAGGCTGGCCAAGATGAGCGGTATCGGCTGCTCATCGAAGACGCCGGCGTATTTCGTCAGCCAGTCGCATGGCTTCAATTCTGTACATGGTCGCATGCCGTCTGTAACGACCGGCGCCAATGCGGCGAATCGTGACCTGACCTATATCGGCGTCTCGGGTGACGGAGACTCCTTGTCTATCGGCATGGGACAATTTGCACACGTCATTCGTCGCAACCTCGATATGTGCTACATCATCGAAAACAATGGCGTCTATGGACTAACGAAAGGCCAGTACTCTGCGTCCGCCGATGTAGGCAGTACCGCGAAAAAAGGGCCGGCGAACAAGCAAATGCCGATCGATCCCGTCAGTACGGCGATCGGCCTAGGGGCGACCTATATTGCGCGAAGCTTCTCGGGCGACAAGCAGCAACTCGTACCACTCATCAAAGGGGCGTTGACTCACAGAGGATTCTCCTTGCTCGACATCATCAGCCCTTGCGTTACCTTCAATGATCACGAAGGCTCGACGAAGAGCTATGCACACACGCGACAGTTCTATCACCATGTGATCGATGCCGACTTCATTCCGCCAGCCGAGGAAATCAAAGCGGCATACGATGAAGGCTCTGCCATGCCGGTCCATCTACACGATGGCAGCAAAATCGTGTTCCGGAAGGTGAACAAGGATTATGACCCGACCAGTCGTGCCGCCGCGTTCTCGTTCCTGCGCGACAGTGTCAATGCCGGCGAAATCATTACGGGACTCTTATATATAGACGAGGAAACTGGTGATATGCATGACCTTTCGGGCAGCGTCGATACGCCACTCTCGAAAATCCCCTACGAAGAACTGAATCCCGGCAAGGCGACCCTCGAAAAGCTGATGGACCGCTATCGATAGATCAGTAAGGTATGCCGTCCCGATTGGTAAACTCGTGATCTCCCTCACTGTTCACCTTATATAAGAGGTCGATATCGGGGTAATAAACCTCGTCCTGGGGATTGCGATCGCCGATCTCCAGATAGGTGGCTGATTCATCGCTCCTGTTAACAAGGTGATGACCATCTGATTCCCCGGCCGGGAAGCCCGCAACCATGCCAGGCGTCAACAGCTGCGCACCGGCATCAGTGATCAGCGTCAGTTCTCCGGATACGACAAAGATGAACTCATCTTCCTGTGTGTGCCAGTGCCTCTGTGCGGACCAGGTTCCGGGTGATAACTCGACCAGATTGACGCCATAGCGGGACAAACCAAACGCGTCTCCGAGTGCGCGCTTGCTTCTGGCAACGACGTTCTCCCGGTAAGGCTCTGGATAGCCGGTGCCGGTACGAGGCTCAATTTCCCGGGGATCGATTCCCCCTTTTTTCGATTTATTCATCCTGATTCCCTGATTTCAGTCGCGAATCTGAGAGGATTTTGATTTACTTCGCGGCAGGAATCCATAAAAGGGCATCAATCCTGCCACTCTGAGACGCAATAATGAACAAAAACAGACGACGCTTCATACAGACGAGTTTGCTGGGCACGGCAGTAGCCGCAGCGGGACGCATTCCTGAAGTACTGGCGGAAGATTCGAGATCGAAGCAAAAGAGTAGCAGCTTGAATATCCTTGTTCTCGGTGGGACTGGATTTATCGGTCCGCACATGGTGCGGGAAGCGCTGCGCCGCGGACATGAAGTTACTCTGTTCAACCGGGGAAAAACCAACAACACCCTTTTTCCCGACATCGAGCTACTCGTCGGCGATCGGGACAATGGACTGGATGCTCTGAAAAACAGGAAATGGGACGCGGTGGTCGATAATTCGGGCTACGTGCCGCGACACGTCGCAGATTCTGCAAGGCTGTTGTCGCCATCTGTTTCGCACTATTTGTTTATTTCCTCGATCTCCGCGTACGCGAGTTTTGAAAAACCGAATCACGAAGACTCACCATTAGCCACGATGCCGGACGAAACGGTGGAAGAAGTGACGGGCGAGACTTACGGACCGATGAAAGCGCTGTGTGAGCGAAGGGCAGCCGCAGAGATCAATGACGAACGGCTGACGATTCTGCGCCCAACCTATATCTGCGGCCCCGGCGACCATACGGACCGATTCAGCTACTGGCCGGTACGCACAATGCAGGGCGGCGAGATGCTCTGGCCCGGAACGCCAGAGGACAAGACACAGATTATCGATGTCAGAGATCTGGCGAACTTCGTTGTCGATTGTGTCGAGCAACGCATCAGCGGAACTTACAACACCGTTACGCCGGCCGGTTCCTACTCGATGGGAGACTTGCTGACCGACTGCATGGCCGTGACTGCAAGCAAAATGACCCCCACCTGGGTGAGTGCCGCGTTTATCGATGAGCACATCGGCAAAGGCCGCCGTTCTTTACCGATCTGGGCGCCGCCTGATGGCGAGTTCGCAGGGGTTGCGTTTGTCAGCGGGGAAAGAGCCGTGGCAAAGGGCCTTCACAACCGACCTGTCAGAGAGACGGCACGCGACCTGATCAGGTGGTGGAAAACCCTGCCCGAAGATCGTACACAGACGGTTCGGGCAGGGCTCACCGCTGAACGGGAAGCCGAGATACTTTCGTTGTGGCATGAACAGAACGGCTAAACCGTTCAATCAATAAAGGGCAATTGGGTTCCCCGGCGATCCAGTGCCGCCCTTGATCTTCAGAGGCGACCAGGCAAACAGGAACTCGTATGCTTTGTCTGCGATGAGCTGGCTCAGATCCAGGTTCTCTATATTCCAAATGCCGCTCCGCGTCATCATTTTGATGTGGCACTCGAACGGCTGTGCGGTTTCGCCGCCCCCATTCTGACCGTTGGCCTCTGTGGACGCTGTATCTCCGCCCCAGAGAATGATCTTTAGTGAGACCAGATACTCGCAGGCTGAAAGGCCAAATCCCGGAGCACCGGCGTTGAATTCGGTAATCCGCTTTTGTTTCTCGGCTCTATCGAAGGTATCCCACATTGATGGATGCCAGATATCGCCGTGGCCGGTGTACAGAAACACGCAATCGCCCTCGCCGATCGGGTCGATCCCCTGTCTTTCTACCATCGCCGCGACATCCTCGGCGTTGATGATTCCGGGATCGTCCATGTTGTTTTCCGTCGGAACCGGGAGTTGGCCGCCACGAAGCGCAACAGCATCGAGCAACACACCGCGGCACACGAAGCCGATATTGGCAACGTGCTCGACCCCGAGCGGGCCCATGCCGTAACTGGTGATGTCCTCATCTACGAGGTAGCGGCCGTTGTAGAAAAAATGCCCGCTAGAAGTGTTCACGCCAATATGGCCCGGGCCATCAAACTGCGTCCCGACCTGGCCGATCTCGGCGGACAGGAACTCGTCGTTATAGAGTATTTCCTGCTCGCCAAAGGGTCCTCCGGTCGGCAGACCCGGGATGACCATGCGCCAACTACGCCTGCCGAACATCGGCGCGTCAGACTGGTAGACTTTGCCGAGCGTCGCTACTTTGCCTTGCTTGACGAGCTTCACAGCGCTCAATACCATCGCCGGCGTCGTGCGGTTCACCGAGCCCACTTTATCGTCCGCTCCCCACTCGCTGGGCGCCCAGTTCTCACTGAGTGGTTGATCATTCTCCGCCCAGGCTGCACCAGAGGTCATCGCAAACACACATGCGCTGCCAACCATTGCCAGTCGAACAATAGTGGTGATTATCTTCATATGACTCTCCATTTGGGCCTTGGTATTTTTGTTTGTC
>Ga0255052_10001637_pt1 | contig 16734 bp, 16 predicted proteins | sample JV7_2_21_MG_FD_188632 | JGI IMG/M metagenome (GOLD analysis project Ga0255052, IMG submission 188632) | Seawater microbial communities from Jervis Inlet, British Columbia, Canada - JV7_2_21 | ecosystem: Environmental > Aquatic > Marine > Inlet | place: Canada: British Columbia | collected...
TGCTCCTGAAGATGATCCACAAATAGCGGTGTCAGTTTTTATTGAGCATGGTGGTCACGGTAGCACTGGTGCCGCACCTATAGCAAAAAGGGTAATTGAAACTTTTTTCGAGGGCAATAAAACTCTCATCAAGGACCGTAAAAAGGGATAAAGTCATAAAGGAAGATAATGATTGATCGTAGACTGTTAGATAATTTTGATTGGGTGATTTTGCTGTTAGCGATATTATTATCTCTTGTCGGGATTTTAACCATCTACAGTGCTACGAGGCCTGTGTTTGATACTGTGCAGAAGACATTTTATATTAGACAGTTTTACTGGATTTGCATAAGTTTAATCGTTTTTTTTGTACTGATAAGCATCGATTACAAATGGCATATCAAATTTGCTTATTTTATATTCATTTTTGGAATTATCCTGCTTGTACTGGTTCTTGTCATGGGAAGAACAGGCATGGGGGCACAACGATGGATATATTTGGGTTTCATATCATTTCAACCTTCAGAGTTTTTTAAAGTTTTCTTTATAATCGCTCTTTCCCGTTATCTCTCATATACAAAGGACGGGGTAATGTTTGGACTGAGAAAAATATCAAAGATAATGGTTATTTTCTTTCTTGTTCCTGCAGTGCTGATTCTCAAACAGCCTGATCTTGGAACTGCTTTAATACTGTTTTTTGTTTTTGTAGCTATGATCCTCTCGGCAGGTGCAAAGAAAAAATTTGTAATTATGACAATAGTGATAGGGCTTTTATCGATGCCATTTGCAGGCAAATACTTATGGAGTGGCTTAAAGGATTATCAGAAACAGAGGATAATAGCATTCGTAGATCCACAGGCTGATCCTGATGGTGTAGGTTATCATATAAAGCAATCCAAGGTATCTATAGGGTCCGGAGGATTCTTTGGTAAGGGATATATGAATGGAACTCAGGGGCCATACCGTTTTTTGCCGGAGAATCACACTGATTTCATTTTTTCGATCTTTGCTGAAGAATGGGGGTTTGCAGGCAGTATGGTTTTATTTGTTATGTATTTGCTAATTATATTGAGAGGCTTTGATACTGCAAAAAATGCTCGGGACAGAGAAGGGTGTTTTCTTGCGCTTGGAGTGACATATATGTTTTCTTTTTACTTCTTTATTAATGTGGGAATGACGCTCGGAATGCTGCCTGTAGTTGGTGCGCCGTTACCATTGATGAGTTATGGAGGGACAGCGTTATTGTCCAATTTTCTTGCGCTGAGCATCCTGGAAAATGTCAGAATGCGCAGGTTTGCTCTATATTATTAGCGGGTGCAGATTTTTTCTGCCTCTAATTTATATGAAGTAATAAATATTTTATGTTTTAATAGACAATGCTTGTAAAGTTTATAGAACTGATAGGAGCTGTTATCGAGAAACCTGCAATAGGTTTGGGAAGAATAATGCTCCTTTTTTATTCCGTCCTGAAAATCATTCCTCACCCTCCTTATGAATTCAGAAACACTATTAAGCAGATGCTCGAAATAGGGGTTAATTCTCTTCCTGTGGTCATTATTACAGCGGTATTTACCGGAATGGTTCTTGCTCTCCAGAGTCATACAGGATTTAAGCGGTTCGGGGCTGAGGGGCTTGTCGGTTCAGTGGTTGCGCTTTCGATGACCAGAGAACTGGGCCCTGTTCTTACCGCTCTCATTGTGACAGGACGTGCCGGTGCTGCTATGGCAGCTGAATTGGGAACAATGAGGGTAACGGAGCAGATTGATGCCCTGGAAACCATGGCGACCAACCCTGTGAAGTACCTGATTGTGCCAAGGTTTCTTGCAGGCATGTGTATGCTTCCTGCCTTGACTGTAGTTACAAATATTATAGGTATTTTGGGAGGCTATTTTGTTTCGGTAATGTTACTTGATACAGCTTCAAAAGGTTATATAAGGGCTACATGGAGTTACCTGGAAATGCAGGACATATATAGTGGACTTATTAAAGCATTTTTTTTTGGTGTAGCTTTCACCATTATAAGCTGTTATAAGGGATTTTATACAAAAGGAGGTGCTGAAGGTGTTGGCCGGGCTACGACAGGTGCTGTTGTGTATTCATCAATGACCATACTTATTTCTGATTATTTCCTGACCGCTTGGTTATTTAGATAATGTTTTCATTATTGAAATTGTTAATCATTAACAAGACCTTGAAAAGTGATGCTTGGAAATGCAAATGATAGAATTGAGAGACATACATAAATCTTTTGAAGAAAACTATGTTTTGCGCGGTGTTGATCTGAATGTTTCAAAGGGAGAGAGCCTTGTAATTATCGGTGGAAGCGGGTCAGGGAAAAGTGTGTTGTTAAAGCATATCATCGGACTGCTAAGACCTGATAAAGGGACAGTATTTGTGAATTCGATGGATATTTCAGAGTTTGATGAAGAAGGTTTAAGTGAGAGTAGAAAAAAATTCGGCATGCTCTTTCAGTCATCAGCGCTTTTTGATTCGATGAATGTATGGGAAAATGTGGGCTTTGGCTTAAAGAGACATACCCATTTAAGCGATTCAGAAATAAAAGAAACTGCAATTATGAAACTCAAAATGGTCGGGCTGGTTGATGTTGAAGATGTAATGCCCTCTGACCTATCGGGAGGTATGAGGAAAAGAGTTGGCCTTGCCAGAGCAATTGCAATGAATCCCAGGATTCTTTTATATGATGAACCTACAACAGGACTTGATCCGATAATGGCTGATGCTATTAATAATCTTATTATAAAGATGAGGGAAGAGCTGGAAGTGACATCTGTTGCTATAACGCACGACATGAGAAGTGCCAATAAAATTGCGGATACAATAGCCATGCTTTATAATGGTGTAATTATTGAACAGGGTTCTCCTGAAGAAATCAAAAATACTGCTAATCCGGTTGTCAGGCAGTTTATTGAAGGAAGTGCAGTTGGTCCGATAACCCTGGAGGGTATGGTTAGATGAAAGAAGTTACAACTGAGCTGAAAGTCGGAATTTTTGCTCTTATAGCTATTAGTGTACTTTCCTTTATGACGTTTAAAGTCGGCGGTTTGCCCGCAATTTGGGAAAAAGGCTACAGGCTCTACGTTGAATTCAGTGATATCAGCGGCCTTGACGAAAAGTCCAGAATTAAAATAGCTGGCGTTGAAGCCGGAATAGTTGAGAAAATCATACTGAAGGATGGAAAGGCGATAGTCACACTGCTTGTTAACCCTGATATAGCTGTCTACAGAAATGCAAAGGCGTCTTTGAGAATGGCAGGTCTTCTTGGTGACAGGTATCTTGCGCTTACCACAGGCACGCCTGACGAACCTGTTCTGAAAAATGGTGAGGTTATAACTGATGTTATTCCTGTCGCTGATATTGATATGCTTTCCAGTCAACTTTCCACTGCCGCGGAACATCTGGGTAATCTGGCGTCCAACATTAATGATATTTTCAGAGAAGACGAAAGAGCAACTATACGGGAGGCTATTCATAATCTTAATGATGTAGCAATTAGTATCAAGGAAATCTCCAGGGAAAATAAAGAACCCTTACATGACGTACTTGTGCAGCTGAGAGATTTTACAAAGGCGCTAAGTGATCAGGGCCCACAAATGATTAACGATATGAGTAGTGCGGCAAGAAATCTCAATGATAAGAGTCCGGCACTTATAGATGACCTCGGTAAATTAGCCAGTGAACTCAGGGGGATCATGGAGGAAAACAGATTCGCATTTAAGGAAACAATGGATAATATTAGAACCACTACTAAATTTACCAGTAACATCGCAAGCAAGCTGGAAAAAGGTGAGGGAACATTGGGAAAACTCATGAAAGATGATGCATTATATAATTCCTTTTACAAGGTAACAGATGAGGCTGGCAAGTCACTTGAGGTTGTGAACAGACTCAGGACTTTCATGGATTTTCACGCAGAGTACAATACGGGTGAAGATGAATTGAAGGGATTTTTTGAGCTCACTTTAAAACCTGATGATGATATGTACTATGTGCTTGGAGTTGTTTCGGACCCGAGGGGGTCTGTGGAAATAACGAAAACAACAACAAACAGCGGTGCTACGGTTACAAAAGAGGAAATAGATGAAAGTGAGATCGAATTTACAGCACAGTTTGTGAAAAGATTTGAAGATTACGCCCTCAGGATTGGAGTGATCGAAAGCACATTTGGATTGGGAGCTGATTATTATTTTAATAGTGATACTGGCAGGATAAAGTTTGATGTCTGGGATTTTGGTGCTGATGAGGTAGATGCTGACAATGCGCATATAAGGGTCGGAGTTGATTACAATGTTTTTAAACGTATTTTTGTAAGTGCTGGAGTCGACAATCTCCTGAACTCTAACCGCAGGGGTATATATGTCGGTGGCGGGCTGAAATTTGAAGACAAAGATTTCAAATATCTGTTTGGAAGCGCGCCTGATTTATCATTTTAGTGACCTTAAACCCTCTCTGTTTTATTCAGACCGAGTTCGCTTGAAAAGCAAATTGGATAAGATTTACAAATAAGTTATACTATTCACTTATGACTTTAAGTATGATCATTTTTTTTAAAATAATGGCAAAAATGAAACGTTCTATTGCATCAATATTAGTTGTCCTGATGTCTGTTTTGTGTGTTTGGTCATATGCAGATGCATCCGGTAAAGACGATCATGACAATACGATACATAAGACAAGAGATAAAATTCTGTCCTATTTCCAACAATCAGGCGGAGAAGTTTCGGGTATTTCAAATGATATTGTTGAGATTATGATCGAAAACGATGTTCGGGTTAAAAAAGGCATGCGATATTCTGTATTCCGGAAAGGTGATCCGTTTTATCATCCTGTAACCAATGAACTTTTGGGGCATGCGGAAAATTTTATTGGTAAAATCGAAGTTGCAGGGGGCATTCAGTCTGATGGATCTCATCTTGCTTCAATCATAAGCGGCGATGTAGAAACCGGTGATAAATTAAGAATCAGTTCTTCAAAGATTAAGCTTGCATTTTTCCAGGACAGAAAGTCTGACTGGGCTATTTCGGAGATCTTTTTTGACTCCCTGAAGAATGCAGGACGATTTGAGGTTCTGGAATTATATACATCGAGCTATGAACCTGATACCTTGTCTAAAATAGCCCGGGAAAATGGAGCAGAGGTTGTCTTGATGTTTTCAACGCCGATGCATGGGAAAAAGAGGTTTTTGAATGTGAGATTATACTGGGCACAGGATGTTGAGATGTTCCTGGAAATAGAGGAGATAGTGAGTCAGAATGTTGTGATGTTTCAGCCTGGGGAAGAACTTATCTCTGCACCTTTAGCTCACATGGAGCCATGGGGAAGCTACAAAATTCAGGATGGACGTTTAGTTGCGATTGGTGATGTCGATAATAATGGAGCGAATGAAATTGTTATCAGTGATGGCAATAATATCAGGATCTATGGCCTGAAAGAAGAGCTTCAGGAGCTGTGGTTTATAAAGGGAAAAGCAGGGGAGAACCATCTTTCTTTAGATATCATTGATCTGAACAGTAATGGGACGCCTGAGATATTTGTTACGGTTCTCACTGGCGTTGATGTTATAAGTGACAAAATCAATGACTCAAAATCAATCTCTACACAAGGCAGTGGAAGGCTGAGTTCTTACGTTATTGAATATGATACTTCTGGTGGGTACAGGAAAATTAAAGAGGGCATGCCGTATTTTTTCAGAGTCAGCGATAACACATTGCTGCTTCAAAAGTTTGTATCCGGAAAAATATTCAGTGGCCCTGTTTATGAGGGAGAGTGGAAGGACGGTAATTATCAGCCTGCGAAACTCCTGAAGCTGCCTTCAGGGGTAAATATATATGGATTTACTTTTGTTGACTGGCAGAATACTGGAAAAATCCAGTTGATCACTTATGATGACGATGGATATTTGTATCTCTATGATAAAAACGGTGAATTTTTGTGGAAGAGCAAGGATTCATATGGTAAGTTCGAACTTTCATTTGCAAAGAAGACATATTCGATAGTTCATACTGATGCGAAATGGTCTGTGAGGGGAAGATTGGTGGCTGTGAGGACAGCACGTGGACAGGAAGTGTTTGTTGTTAATAAAGTACCGTTTGTATCCAGGTTGCCGGGGCTTGGTGCCGCAGGGGCAGAGGTCTATTCCTTGTGGTGGGACGGAGGAATGATGGATGAAAAAATGGTTTTAGACGAAGTTTCAGGTTCTGTTACAGACTATTGGCTGGAGGGAGGCAATTTATTTCTTGTTGCTCGAGGCAATATGATGTCATTTGTAAAAAACATGGCTAGTGGTGAGCTTACAAAAGGAAGCATGCTCTACTATTATAATTTTGGTGGCAAATGAATATAGGACACGTGGCTATAATAATGGACGGAAACGGTCGGTGGGCTGAGCAGAGAGGCCTTCCCAGGATTGAGGGACACAGAAATGGTGTCAAGAAAGTTAATGAAATAATCGATGCATCGCTTGAGGTGAATCTTAAAGCCATCACTTTTTATACTTTTTCTATGGAAAACTGGCAGAGACCGGCTGCTGAGGTCAATGCATTAATGCGTCTTCTTAGCACGTATCTCAAGAGTGAGATGCAGCGGTTACATGAACAAAATATTATATTCAGGGCAATCGGTGATATCGACAGATTGCCTGCAGGAGTTAGAAAACTTATAAAAAGTTTTGAAGATCTGACCATAAATAATACCGGGCTGATGCTTACAAGCGCATTGAGTTACGGAGGCAGGGCTGAAATTGTAAATGCAATGAAAAAAATTGCTAATAAGGGAATAAGTGCTGAAGACATTGATGAAGAAGTTGTAGAGAGAAATCTTTACACAGCCGGTATTCCCGATCCTGACCTTATAATCAGAACAAGCGGTGAGATCAGGCTGAGCAATTTCCTTCTCTGGCAATCTGCTTATGCTGAATTTTATTTTACAGAGACTCTCTGGCCTGACTTTGGCAGGGAAGAGTTCATATCTGCTCTATCGGAATATCAGGGCAGGGAGCGAAGATTCGGAGCTTTGCCTGAGAAGATTAATAACAGATAGAAAGCTGTAAAAATTATTCGGACATTACTACAATATTTGGAAACTCAAGATAAAAATAAGATCGGCTTTAACGTGAAGCGTATTATAGTAGCGGTAATAGTTTTGCCGCTGCTGATTTCTTATATAAATTTTCTGCCTTTGCCGTTTTTCCTCGGATTACTTTTAATTATTGCGATGCTTGCCACGAGGGAGTTTTACCTGATGTATGGTCTGCCTGTGAGTCTGCATGTTCCAGGAGTTTTAATAGGCGGTGGCCTGCTTTATTTGTCCTGCCAGTATCCGGTTCATTTTTTAGAGGGTATTTTTGTAAGTCTGCTGCTTTTGTTAATTTTAAGACTTTTTGTTATTAAAACACCTTCGGGTAGTATGTCTGACATAGGTCTGCTTGGTGTGGGATTTTTTTATATATCAGGTTTTTTAAGTTTCCAGTGGTTTATCAGGATAGAAGACAATGGACTGAAATATATATTTCTCCTTTATGCATCGGTCTGGATTGCTGACAGCATGGCATATTATATTGGCAAGTATATGGGAAGAAATAAACTGTATCCATCAGTAAGTCCTAACAAGACGATTGAAGGAGCTGTTGGCAGTTTAATTGGGGGGGGGCTTGGCGCCTTGCTTATAAAATATACTTTAGACATTTCCGGTCTTACCGCGTCTGCTGCAATATCAATCGGTATTGCTCTTGGAATTGCCACGTTGGTCGGTGATTTGATTGAATCGATGTTTAAGAGGGATGCGGGTGTGAAAGATTCCAGCAGCATTATCCCTGGTCATGGAGGTTTGCTGGATAAGATTGACGGTCATCTTGTAGCAGGACCGGTCCTTTATTTTATAGTGCGATATTTCTGAATTAACGGTTCGAAAATTAATAGACAACCAGAATCAATTATCTAATAGTTTTGGGAAGGTATTTTGTAGATGAAAAAATTGTCTATCTTAGGTTCTACAGGCTCTATAGGAAAGAATACACTTGAAGTTATATCGGCTCATCCTGATAAATTTAAGGTTGTTGCTCTTGCTGTAAAGAACAACATTCAAATACTTGAGGAGCAGATAATTAAATTTAAGCCGGATGTTGTCGCGGTATTTGATAGTGCTGCGGCTGAATGCATTAAGAAAAAAGATTTGTCTGTTGAGGTGTTAACAGGGGAAAAGGGACTATCAGAGGTTGCAATACTTGAGGATGTGGACATGGTTGTGTCTGCAATAGTGGGTTCGGATGGTCTGGTTCCAACGTATGAGGCTGTCAAGGCTGGCAAGGAACTGGCTCTTGCTACAAAAGAGGCGCTGGTAATGGCAGGGCAAATAATAATGTCAGAGGCGAAAAGGCAGGGTGTAAAGATTCTTCCTGTTGACAGCGAGCATAGCGCGGTCTTTCAGTGCCTAAACAACAGGGATATTGATGAAGTAGAAAAAATCATATTAACCGCTTCAGGTGGGCCTTTTCTTGGAAAGAGCATTGCCGAACTTGCGTCTGTTACACCGTCTGACGCTTTAAATCATCCCAATTGGGATATGGGCAAAAAAATTACAATCGATTCCGCTACACTTATGAATAAAGGGCTTGAGGTGATTGAGGCTTATTGGCTGTTTAATGTGCCTCTTGAAAAAATTGATGTTATTCTGCATCCCCAGAGCATAATCCACTCTATGGTCCGGTTTGTTGATGGCAGTGTTATCGCTCAAATGTCTATTCCGGACATGAAGGGACCGATAAGCTACGCTCTTTCTTATCCACAGAGGTTTGAAGGCATATTGCCTGTTCTTGACCTTGCTGAGATTAGGGAGTTGACATTTGAAGAACCGGACAGGGAAAAGTATGTTTCGCTTGGTCTGACTTATGATGCTCTTAAAGAGGGTGGAACAATGCCGTGTGTTCTAAATGCTGCAAACGAAGTAGCTGTAGAGGCATTTCTGAATGAGCAAATTCCATTTACAGGCATTCCTCAGGTGGTCTCTGATACAATGTTACAGCATGAAGTCCTGAAGGGTGACTCTATTGAAGAGATTATGAGCACCTCAGAGTGGGCAAAACTGAAGGCACAGGAACTAATAAAGGCAATAAAAGAATATTGAAAAATAAGAAATTTAATATAAAAATTCAAAAAATGCAGATCAAAAAAATAATAGGAGAGGAAATTAATAAATGACATTTATATGGGCTATAGTTCTGTTCGGTTTACTTATATTTTTCCATGAACTTGGACACTTTGTCCTTGCTAAACTTGTGGGGGTAAAGGTATTGAAATTCGCTATTGGTTTTGGACCAAAAATAATCGGCAGGAAGATTGGTGAGACTGAATACCTTCTTTGCGCGATTCCTCTTGGTGGTTATGTTAAGCCCCTTGGGGAAGAAATAGGGGAGGAACTCAGTGAAGAAGATAAACCTCGTGCATTTAACTATCAACCAGTATGGAAAAGGATGGCGATTGTCTTTGCAGGGCCGGTTTTTAACCTTGTATTGGCCTTTATGATTTTTGCTGTTTTTTTAAGTGTTCAATCACCAGTTTTAATACCGAAACTGGATAGTATAACTACGACCATTGACGGTGTAGTGGAAGATTCCCCTGCCATGAAAGCAGGTCTTAAAACTGATGATACAATTGTTTCAATCAGTGGGTCATCAATCATGGACTGGAATGAAATGGCAGAAATTTTCTCGAAAAACCCTGATAAAGAGCTGAATATTGAGGTCAGGCGGGATGGCGCTTTTATCAATATTAAGGTTACCCCTTCTCCGACGAAGATCAAAAATGAGGAGGGGGAGGAAGTTGTGATCGGAAGAATTGGTATTTCAAAGAAACTGGATGCAGTAGTTATACAAAGCTCAAGTTTATTTGATGTGCCATTTAAGGCGACACAGGCGGTTTATGAATGGTGTGTGCTTACACTTAAAGTTGTAGGGAAGTTATTTACCGGATCCATATCCGCTAAACAGGTTGGCGGTCCTATCTTAATTGTAGATGCAGCAGCGAAGGCGGCGTCAGTAGGAGCGTTTACGTATTTTAATTTCATTGCCATAATCAGCATTAATCTTGCTATTCTTAATTTATTGCCAGTGCCTGTGCTTGATGGCGGACATATAATGTTCTTATCTTTAGAAGCACTGAGAAGAAAGCCGTTGAATGAAAAAATCATGCTTATTGCCAATAAAATAGGAATGGCATTACTGTTATTGTTAATAACATTTGTTTTTTATAACGATATAGTAAGAATCATTGTCCCATGGGTTGAGAAGAGTTTAAGTCCATAAACATTTTTTAGGGGAATTTCATGTCAAAGCCTCCGGCAATTGAAAAGAGAGAGTCTTCAGGTGGTGTTATAATCACTGCTCAGAGGATGTAGTTGAGGTTGCTCTTGTAGTTCTCACAGGAAGGAAGGCATGGTGTTTGCCAAAAGGTATAATTGATAAAGGCGAGGACCCTCCGACCACTGCGCTAAGGGAAGTCAGGGAGGAGACCGGACTCTCTGGTGAAATGATTAATAAATTAGGCTACATTTCATACTGGTATTTTTTAAACAATAATATGGTCAAAGTGCATAAGACCGTTCATTATTATCTGTTAAAATTCGTAAGTGGAAACACGAATGATCATGACCATGAAGTGGAAGAGGTAAAGTGGTTCCCTGTAAGTGAAGCGATAACAGCCTTATCGTATAAGAATGAAAAAGACATTATGCTTAAGGCAAAAGATATGATAGAAAAAGAGCTTGATGCACAATAGAGGTTTGTATTTTATCCTTTGGGTTAATACCCCGTGACTTGCCACGTTTGTCATTCCGGTAGTCTTTTGAGCCGGTCGTAGCGACTCTCGCGTAGACTCGCATCGAGAATCCAGGCCTGCCGAAGCATGGATTCCCGATTAACAGACCTCGGGAATGACCGGAAGTTTATTAAATGAACATTACGCAGAAATTAATATCATCACATCTTGTATCTGGAGAAATGAAACCCGGAGAAGAAATTGCTATATCCATTGACCAGACATTGACTCAGGATGCAACAGGAACAATGACATATCTGGAGTTTGAATCAATGGGGATACCTGAAGTAAGGACAAAACTCTCGGTCAGTTATGTTGACCACAATACCCTTCAAACCGGTTTTGAAAATGCTGACGACCACAGATTTCTGAAGACGATAGCCAGCAAGTATGGGATATTTTTTTCGAAACCCGGAAATGGAATATGCCACCAGGTTCATCTGGAAAGGTTTTCGTGTCCCGGTCAGACACTTCTGGGCGCTGACAGCCATACACCTAATGCCGGGGCTGTCGGGATGTTTGCTATAGGCGCTGGAGGGCTAAACGTTGCACTCGCGATGGCAGCTGAGCCTTTCTGGCTTGTAATGCCAAAAGTTGTCCGTGTAAATCTGAGGGGGACCTGTAATCCGGGGGTAAGTGCAAAGGATATAATTCTTGAAGTATTAAAACTCCTGACTGTAAAGGGGGGTGTTGGGAAAGTCATTGAATACAGCGGTGATGGGTTGAAAAGCCTGACTGTTCCTGAAAGAGCGACAATCACAAATATGGGCGCTGAACTTGGTGCAACGTCTTCAGTATTTCCGTCAGATGAACAGACAAGGGCGTTTTTTATAGCTCAGCAGCGTGAATCTGACTGGGCAGAGCTTCTGCCTGATCCTGATGCAACTTATGATGAAGAAATAAGTATAGAACTTAGTGCACTTGAACCTCTCGTTGCTGCGCCGTCAAGCCCTGACAACATTAAATCTGTAAAGTCGATAGAGGGGATGCCTGTACAGCAGGTCTGTATAGGCAGTTGTGTCAATTCTTCATCTGCAGATCTTATGATAGCCGCCAAAATGCTTAAGGGGAAAAAGGTAAGTGATGATGTGAGTCTTACAATCAGCCCGGGATCGCGACAGGCACTGCAAATGATTACAGAAAGCGGCGGACTGACAGATCTTGTTGCAGCCGGCGCGAGAATACTTGAATGTACGTGCGGACCGTGCATAGGAATGGGTCAATCGCCAGCTACAAACGCAGTATCTCTCAGGACATTTAACAGGAACTTTCCGGGCAGAAGCGGCACAAAGAATGATAAAGTCTACCTTTGCAGCCCCCAGACAGCTGTGGCTGCAGCCATTACAGGCAGGGTTACAGATCCCCGTGAGATAGTAACAGATTCTATCAAAGTTGAACTGCCTGAAAAATATATTATTGATGATTCAATGATTATTGCGCCATCCGGGGAACCTGAAAAAGTTCAGGTTGAAAGGGGACCGAATATCAAGCCTTTTCCTGAGAAGAGTGTGCTTGAGGAATCATTGAAGACTAGTGTTGTACTTAAAGTAGGCGATAATATAACTACTGACGATATAATGCCTGCGGGCACCAAAATTCTTCCATTAAGATCTAATATACCTGCCATTGCCGAATATGTATTTTCGAAAGTGGATTCGACATTCCCTGAAAGGGCAAAGTCTTTGGGTAGCGGCATAATTCTGGGAGGAGTCAATTATGGCCAGGGATCAAGCAGGGAGCATGCTGCCTTAGCACCGATGTATCTTGGTATTAAAGTGGTGCTTGCTAAATCATTTGCCAGAATACATAAAGATAATCTTGTTAATTTTGGAATTGTTCCGCTCGAAATAGAGCCTGAAATCTACGATTCTTATGATCAGGGCACAGAGCTGGAGTTTCCGAATCTTGCAAAAGATGTTCGGGAATTATCCTCGATCACATTTATTGATATCAGGAATAATAAGTCGCATTCTGCAGAACATGGCCTTACACAGAGACAGAGAGAAATAATTCTTGCAGGCGGGCTTCTAAATTACGTAAAAACTAAGTAGTGAAGTCATTAATTCCTGCTGCTTGACACCCTCTTTTTTGATTCAGTATACTGTATTTACCCTAGGGGAGGCATAGCCTGAGAGTTTCCGTTTTTTCGGGAAGACCCTCTGAACCTGAACTGGTTAATGCCAGCGAAGGAAAGGTGAAAAGAACAGAACACCGTATTTTCTAAGCCTATGCTTTCAGGGAATGCGGTTTTTTTATTTTCAAAAAATGAATATTCACCCGACAAATACAGATCCATCACACATTAGGGAAATTCTTGCTAAATCACTGGAACTGCAGGTTTTAACCCTTCCGGAGATAACAAAACTTATTGATTTAGAGGACAGGGACTTATGGGAAGAGGTCTATGATACGGCCCGAAAGGTTAAAGAGAAAGTATACGGTAACAGGATAGTGCTTTTTGCTCCTCTTTATTTGTCAAATGAATGTATAAATGATTGCCTTTACTGTGGATTCAGGAAGAGACACAGGGATGCAGTCAGAAAGACATTGAATATTGAGGAAGCTGTATCAGAAGCATCACTGCTTGCTGACAGGGGATTTAAGAGACTGCTTCTGGTTGCGAGTGAACATGCGAAACATACGAGTGTTGAGTATTTTGAAGAAATTATAGAAGCGATTTACAGGAATACGGACATACGTATTCTTCATTTAAATGCGGCACCTATGAAAGTGAGTGAATTCAAAAGACTTAAGTCTGCTGGCGTGGGAGTTTATCAGTGTTTTCAGGAAACCTATCACATTCCTTCTTACAGGTATTTACATCCCTCTGGTACCAAGGCTGATTATGCCTGGAGGCAGGGAGTAATGGACAGAGCTATTAAGGCCGGGTTTAAAGACATTGGGATGGGCGTGCTGCTTGGTCTGTATGACTGGCGCTGGGATGTCGCGACTTTAATGGCTCATTGCAGGAATCTGATCAATAAATATGGTTTTGGACCACATACGCTGTCAGTGCCAAGACTACAGCCTTCAGAGGGATCAGACCTTAAACTTGATCGCTACCGGGTTTCTGATGAAGACTTTAAAAAGATTGTTGCAATATACAGATTATCATTACCTTATGTAGGAGTTGTAATTTCTACCAGGGAATCTTCCGCTCTCAGGGACGAACTACTTTTGATCGGCGCGTCTCAGGTATCTGCCGGGTCAAAGACAAGCCCATTGGGGTATATCGATAATGGCGACACTGAACAGTTTGAAGTTGGGGACAAAAGAAGTCTCGAAGAAGTTATAGAGAAGATATCTCGTCTTGGACTTATCCCCAGTTTTTGCACTGCATGCTACAGAGAAGGGCGAAGCGGACAGACTTTCAGACATCTGGCTCAGAAGGAAGTCATGAAAAAGTTCTGCGAAGAAAATGCCCTGTTGTCCCTTAAAGAATATGTTGAAGACCACGCTCCTGATAATGTAAAAGAACAGTTGAATAAACTATTGAGCGATGGGATTTCAAAGAGCAGTAACGGTCTTTCAGAAAAAATCGACCTTATAACAAAGGGTAAACGGGACGTTCATATCTGAAAAATTAATGAATAAATGACTGTAACGCTAAACGGAGAAAGTAAACAGATCGAAAACAGTATCACGGTTTCAGGACTGCTTGAAAGCCTGCAGATTGAGCCGGCAAGGGTTGCTGTTGAAGTGAATTTAAAAATTATTAAAAAAGCTGACTACCCGAGTCATCAACTTAATGAAGGCGATAGTGTGGAGATTGTTAGTTTTGTGGGTGGAGGGTAGGAGGACAGGAGGATATAAGTGGAAGATAAGTTAATAATAAAAGATATTGAATTTAAATCCCGTCTTTGGGTAGGAACCGGCAAGTACAAGGACTTTGAAGAAACAAAAAGAGCGATTGAAGTGTCAGGAGCTGATGTTGTCACTGTTGCAGTTAGAAGGACAAACATATTTGATAATAAGTCAGAGAACCTCCTGGATTATATAGATCCCGCGAAGTATAAAATACTGCCGAACACAGCAGGCTGTTATACCATTGAAGATGCCCTGCGCTACTCAAGACTTGCACGCGAGACCGGGATTTCTGACCTGATAAAGCTTGAAGTGATCGGGGATGAGAAAACACTGTTCCCTGATGTATGTGCTACTCTTCAGGCTACGGAAATACTTGCCAAAGAAGGTTTTATAGTTCTCCCTTATGTAACCGATGACCCTGTAATGGCCCAGCGCCTGGTTAATGCAGGTGCTGCTGCTGTTATGCCACTGGCAGCTCCAATCGGATCCGGGCTTGGGATAAGGAATCCATATAACATAAAAATCATACTTGAGCAGGCCAGTGTACCTGTTATTGTAGATGCCGGTGTTGGAACTGCATCGGATGTAGCTATTGCTATGGAACTCGGCTGTGACGCAGTTCTGCTGAATACTGCAATTGCCGGAGCCCAGGATCCTATTGCGATGGCTGAGGCGATGAGGCATGCTGTTATTGCAGGGCGTATGTCATACAAAGCCGGTAGGATCCCGAGGAAACTTTATGCAACAGCCAGCAGCCCAATCGAGGGAATGCTGTAAAGACAGTAACGGGTAACGAGTAAAGAGTAATGAGTAAAAAAAATATTGATTTTAAGCTTTACCTTATTACTGACAGAAAACTCGTCACCCATTACTCATCACTCGTTACTGCCGTTCATCAGGCATTAAGATGTGGTGTCAAGGCTGTTCAGTTACGGGAAAAAAATCTGGAGACACTGGAGCTGTTGAAAATGGCAGATAAGATACGGGACTTAACAAAGCAGTTTAATGCGAGGTTTTTTATAAATGACAGATTTGACATTGCGATAGCGGTTGGTGCAGACGGTGTCCATCTGACTCAAAACAGCATTCCGGCAGCAGCAGTGAGAAAGGCAGTAAAGAAGAAGCTCTTGATTGGAGTATCAACTCATTCTTTGAAAGAGGCTAGAGAGGCGGAGAAAGGCGGGGCTGATTTTATAACAGTTGGTCCTGTTTACAGAACGCCGTCAAAATTGAGATATGGCAAGCCGATGGGCTTGGATACATTAAAAAAGATTACTTCCAGGATGAGCATACCCGTATTTGCTATTGGTGGGATCAAAAGCAGTAATATCGAATATATAAAAGAGGCGGGTGCTTATGGCGCTGCCATGATCAGGGAGGTCTTGGCCTCGAATAATATTAATAGAAAAACAAAAGAACTTGTAAACTTATTAGGAGCTTAAAATGGCTGATTTAGAAAAGACAAGAATCGAACTTGCCAGAGAGGGCATTATCACTGATGAAATTAAACACGTTGCCCTTGATGAGGGCGTTGAGCCTGAAAGGCTATCACAGGATGTTGCTGAAGGATTTACCGTAATTGCAAGAAATGCCAATCATGATATAAAACCTATTGGAATTGGAAGAGGATTAAAGACAAAGATAAATGCCAATATCGGTACGTCAAGGGACAGGATTTCGCTTGATGAAGAGATGCAAAAGCTCGATGTACTGATGAAATACGGTGCTGATGCGGTGATGGACCTTTCTACCGGCGGCCCGATAAAAGATATTAGAAAGCTGCTGCTCAGAAAATCGTCCATTGCGGTTGGTACTGTTCCTATATATGAAGCTGTAGCAAAGACGGCTGAAGAAAAAGGGTCGATTGCAAAAATGAGTGTTGATGACCTTTTTAATATCATTGAATCGCATGCAGAGGAAGGAGTCGATTTTGTTACGGTTCATAGCGGGCTTACAAGAAAAACAATTGATATATTAAAGGAAGACGGCAGGATTCTGGATATTGTAAGCCGCGGAGGCGCGTTCCTTGTTGAGTGGATGATCTACAATGATCAAGAGAATCCGCTTTATGAACATTATGACAGGCTACTTGAACTGTCTAAAAAATATGACTTGACTCTAA
>Ga0255052_10001638_pt1 | contig 16730 bp, 13 predicted proteins | sample JV7_2_21_MG_FD_188632 | JGI IMG/M metagenome (GOLD analysis project Ga0255052, IMG submission 188632) | Seawater microbial communities from Jervis Inlet, British Columbia, Canada - JV7_2_21 | ecosystem: Environmental > Aquatic > Marine > Inlet | place: Canada: British Columbia | collected...
GCGGAACGGGCTCGGATCGATGGGCGAGTGTGACAATAGCGCCACCGCTACCAGTAGAGCCCCCAGAAGGAGCGCCACCGCAATCGCCTCGCGGACCAACCGTTCTCTCATCATCGACCCGCCCACGTCAGGACGAGCACCAGCAGCCCGAATGGAAAGCAGTACCACGCGAAACGGTGAAAGATGCGGCTTGAAACAGTCTTGATGACAAGCTGGAGCGCAAAGTATCCGGTGATCCCCGCGGCCAGGGCGCCGACGGTGCACGCAATCAGGAATCCGTTACCGGCAATCACCAACTCGGCCTTTCTCTCGAAAATCTGCCCGACCGTCACCACGGCGATGATCGGCACGCTGAGGAGGAACGAGAACCGCGCGGCCCAGCCACGGTCGAGCCCTGTGCCCAGGCTGGCTGCAATCGTGACGCCCGATCGCGAAAGCCCCGGGAAGACCGCCATCCCCTGTGCCAGACCGATAGCCAGAGCCTGTCGCCAGGTCGTCGTGGATTCGTCGCCGGACCCTCCCGGCAATAATCTGGTGGTGGCGACGATCACGCCGGTGAGCAGCAGTCCAAAGCCCACCCACAGGGGCTGCGAAAAGGCCGCCACCGCGACCCGCCGAAGAGGAAAGGCGACAACCACGGTGGCTATGGTTCCGAGCACCAGCAACGCGAGAAGGCGGCGTCCCGGACTGGAGCCGAGCCAGCTCAAGATGCTCCGCCGTTCGAACCACACCACGGCGCCGGCGGTTCCGGCGTGGAGCGTGGCGTCGAAAACGACGCCCGGCTGCTCGAATCCAGGAATCAACATCTGGGCCAGCGCCAGATGACCCGATGAGGAGACCGGCAAGAACTCCGTCAGGCCCTGAAGAACACCCAAAAGGGCAGCTTGCCACAGCGTCATCCCCACACCCCGGCGAGGCGAATCCGGCAATAGTGATCACGGTATGCACCCATGCTTACTGAATGGTACCACTTCCAGGCAAGTCATTGCCACCGGTTGACTTATGAACGTTCTGCCAACCTTATCCAGCCGTCGAGCGGCACCGTTCCGGGCCGCTGTGTCGGCTCGAGCCCGGCCGCCTCGACCATCGAGTTTTCAATCTCACTCGGCAGCGCATTTCTGAGCATCTTGCGCGGGAGGGTGAGCGCTTGCGACGCTAACTTCAGGGCCTGATCCAAGATCTCCGGATCGTGATCGCACGGCTTGAGGTCGAGCACTACGACGGACGAAACAACCTTCGGGCGAGGGCGGAAGGCGCGGGGACCGACATCGAAGAGGAGCCTGGCATCGGCCCAGGCGGCACGTTCGAGGGCGAGAAGACCGTGGCCCTTGCCGCCCGGTTCGGCCACCACCCGGTGCGCCACCTCCCGTTGCAGCATCACAACCATTCGGGTGAAGAGGTCGTTTCGGCGCAATAACCTTCGGAGGATCGCGGTCCCCACCGAGTAGGGAAGGTTGGAGGCCACCTGCCACGGCGAATCGGCGGCCAATAAGGGATCGAGATCTTCGCTCAGGGCATCAGCCTGCCGAACTTCCAGACCACGGCCGCCGAATCGCTGAACCAGAGGCGACACGAGCTCATCATCGAGCTCAAGCGCAAGAACACGTTCAAATCGATCGAGGAGCGGCATGGTGAGCGCACCATGTCCCGGACCGATTTCAACGACTCGGGGCGGTTCGGCAGCGAGTACAGCTGCAATCTTCTCGGCAATCGTTTCATCGACCAGGAAGTTCTGGCCGAGCCGACGGCGTTTGGGGCGACCCATGAGCGGAGTTATGAGTTTTGAGTTTTGAGTTTTGAGTTGAACACACCTTCGACCCAGCCTACTCGGGGAGGGTGGTGGAAACTCATAACTAATAACTCAACCCTCAAAACTACCTCTTGCATGCCGCGGCCAGATCGGTGGCGAATTTTTCGATCTCTTCGGTGAGCTCCTCACAGGCGCCCATTGCGCCGATGCGGCTGACGATCGCCGACCCCACGACCACACCATCCGCCAGCGCCGCGACCTGAGCCACCTGCTCCGGCGACGAGATGCCGAAGCCCACCGCGACCGGCAATTTCGAGGCCTTGTTGGCGGCGCGGACGTTGGTGGCAAGCTCGGCGTCGAGGTCCTGGCGGGCGCCGGTGACGCCCGTTCGTGACACCAGGTAGAGAAAGCCACCCCCGAGACGAGCCGCCGCCTTCATGCGCCGCCGATCCGAGGTCGGGGTCACAAGCATGATGAGGTCGAGGCCGTTGGCGCTGAGCTTCTCCTCGAAGGGCGCCATCTCCTCGGCCGGGACATCGGTGAAGAGCACTCCGTCGATCCCGGCCGCCGAGGCGTCCTCGGCAAAACGTTCGGTTCCGTAACGCATGACCGGGTTGGCGTAGGTGAAGAGCACGATCGGTATTTCGAGATCCCGCCGGATGACCTCCGCCGCCGCAAGCACTCCGGCGAGCGTTGTACCGGCGACGAGAGACCGTTCCGCCGCCCTCTGATTCGTGGGTCCGTCGGCAATGGGGTCCGAGAAGGGAACTCCAAGCTCGACCACATCGGCACCGGCTCGCACCAGAGCGCGTACCAGTTCGACCGTGGCCTCGAGGTTCGGATCACCCGCCGTGATGTAGGGGATGAATGCGGCCCGGCCATTCCTTTTCGCCGCACGAAAGGCGTCTTCGATTCGCTTCACGGCGCGTCCCCCTCCGTCCTGCTCACTTCAGCAAGATCCTTGTCGCCGCGACCCGAGAGATTGACCAGAATATTGCTACTGAGGGGCATCGACGGCGCCACCCGGGCGGCGTAAGCGACCGCGTGCGCCGATTCCAGCGCCGGCACGATGCCCTCACACTCCGCCAGGAGATGAAACGCAGCGACCGCCTCGTCGTCGCCGACGTGAGTGTAGGTAACCCGTGCGTTCTCCCGCCACATTGCGTGCTCGGGGCCGACCGCGGGGTAGTCGAGACCCGCCGATATCGAGTGGGTGCCGAGGATTTGACCGTCATCGTCCTGGAGGACGACGGTACGCGTTCCGTGGAGAATGCCGGGCGCACCGGTTTCGGAAAACCGTGCAGCGTGATCACCCGGGGTGATGCCACGCCCACCGGCTTCGACCCCGACCAGCCCGACAGCGCCGTAGGACACGAAGGCGGAAAAGATCCCGGCCGCGTTGGACCCGCCACCGACGCAGGCGACCACCAGATCGGGCAGCCCGCGCGCGGCCTTTTTGATCTGCACCACCGCCTCGCGACCGATGACGGTCTGAAAATCGCGCACCATCATCGGGTACGGGTGAGGGCCGAGGACCGACCCGAGGATGTAGTGGGTGGATCGAACGTTGGTTACCCAGTCGCGAAGGGCCTCGTTGATCGCATCCTTGAGGGTCTGCGACCCGGCATCCACCGGCGTGACCTCGGCGCCCATCAGCCGCATCCGGACGACGTTCAGCTCCTGCCGCCTGATGTCCTCGGAGCCCATGTAGACCTGGCACTCGAGGCCGAGGAGGGCCGCCGCCGTTGCCACCGCAACCCCATGCTGCCCGGCACCGGTTTCGGCAATCACCCGTCCCTTGCCCATCTCGCAGGCGAGCAACGCCTGTCCGAGGGCATTGTTGATCTTGTGCGCACCGGTGTGGCAGAGGTCCTCCCGCTTGAGCCAGATGCGGGCACCGCCGAGACGGGCCGATAATCGCCGCGCCGAATACATCGGCGTCGGCCGACCGACCCAGTGCTCCAGGAGCTCGTCGAGCCGGGCCTGGAACCCACGATCGCGGCCCGCCTTGCGATAGGCCTCCTCGAGCTCGGCCAACGGCGCCATCAGGGTCTCTGGAACGAACCGGCCGCCAAAGGCGCCGAAGTAGCCACGGTCGTCGGGAAGTTTCTTCATATCGGGACGTCTGATTCTACCCGAACGCGAATGCTGATAGGAAAGGGTCGCCTGATTTGATCAGATGCTGGATGCTCGATGCTGGATACTCGATCCGCCCACCCTCCCACAAACAGGGGTTAGGCGGGTCGTATCGAGAATCGAGAATCGAGTATCGAGTATCGAGTATCGAGTATCGAGTATCGAGGAACTGCCCAATTCTAGTGCCGCACTCCGGTCTGTCAGGTGAGTCAGGGTCGCAGCCGCTCGATGACCTCCGCACTCACCCACCAAATATCCGAGCTACCCCAGCCCGGCTGGGCCGAAAGGCCCACGAGGTCGGTGATCGATTTCGAGGTCAAGGGAATGTCCGTCTCACCGTAGGCCCGTGACGACATGAAAAAGAGATACTTGCCGTCCGCCGACAGCGACGCCGACCACTCCTGACCCTCCGGCTGGTTGATCGCGGGGCCCAGGTTGATTGGCTCGGACCAGGTGTCGTCATCGGAGCGGAAGACCACGTAGTAGTCGGCCCCGCCGAGGTTGTCCTCGCGCCCTACGTTCGGCACAATGGCGAAGCTCTCGTCCGGCGCAACGAAGACATTGAACCGGTTACTTCCACAGTTGACCTCGGGACCGAGCATTTCGGGCTCGGTGTAGGCACCGTTGACAAAGCGCGATCGCCAGGTGGCCGAGACCCGGCCTTCGCCCTCGCGGGTGAAGTAAAGAGTCCCGTCGACGGTAATCGATGGGAAGTACTCGGGCGCGTCGGAGTTGACCGGCGGCCCGAGGTTGTACGGCTCGCCCCACCCATCGCCTTCGCGATCCATAACCCAGATGTCCTGATAGACCCAGCCCGACTTCTCCTCCTGCCCGGCCTGCGGCCTCGTCGAGAGGAAGAAGAATCGCTGCCCATCCGGCGAGATGGCGGGCTCGATGTCCAGATAACGACCTGAGAAGGGAGCTACCGCCGGTTCGGTCCAGACGCCGCCCTGCTGACGGGTCACCATGATCATGGTGCGGCCACCGAGGGTGACCGCAAAGTAGAGCTCCTTGCCGTCGGGGGTCATGGCAACATCGCGGGTGGCGAGGCCGGTTGAAATGATTCCCGGGGCGAAGATCTCGGGTTCCAGTCCAGGCGGCTCCTGTCCAAGGTAGGGCCCGCGGAGCTCGGGAAAGGTCGATGCGGCCTCGCACTCCGGATCATCACAGCAGTTTGGCGAACAGGCGACACCAACGAGACACAGCAAACAGGCAAGCGCACGCAACTGGTTCATGAACTCCTCCTTCAAAAGCCGTACGAAAGCGGCGGCCGAGAGTTCTTGGATTCGATGCGAATCTAACGCAAAGTCGCGAAGACGCAAAGCCACCCACCCACCCCTCAACGCAGAAGCGCAGAGGGTTTCTCGCGAGCTTTCGACGCATGGCGAGGTCCCGGCCGTCGGACAACGGCCGGGTACCGCTGGGTCGGACTCCCGCATAGGTGCCAGATGGGCACCGATGCCGATGTTCGACCTTCGCAAGATCGCCTACAGCGTCTTCGAAGACTCCAGTGTGCGAAACCGGGAGGGCGAGTCGCTTGGCCAGTACTTCATCCACGGCCTCGGTCACCCCCTTGGGCTCGACGCCCACGATCCCGGCGCCGACGAGACCCCGCTCGAACCGGGTATGGTGATCACCAACGAGCCGGGGATCTACATTCCCGAGGAGGAGCTCAGGGTGCGGATCGAGAACGATTTCCTGATCACCGCCGACGGCGCCGAAAACCTCTCCGCGGAGTTGCCCACGAAGGCGGAGGAGATTGAAGCGCTGATGCGATGACTGTTGACGGCCATCCAGCGATCGGAGCGTCAACACGACGTTGACTCCTGAGACTGCCAAGGCGTAACATTGAAGTGGTGTCTCGGCATTGCTACTCTCGCGCGATCTGTGCTGTCACCGGATCGTTCCTGGTGATCGTAGGGTGGGCAATCCGCGTCGATGCCCAACAACGCACATCGGATGATCGAGCGGCCACAGCGACTGCGACAGCTTTTTTGGCCGGGCGCCCTGTTCAGGTCGTGTTGAAGAACGGCACGACAATCAGCGCGCTGCTCGCCGGCCACACTTCGAACCAGATCTGGCTGCTGTTCCCCGACGGCCACAAGGAGTCCTTTGACAAGGCACAGATTGACCTGGAGGCGTCGAAGGGTTTGCCCGACTTTCAGAGAAAACACGGCGACCAATCCCGGCCACGAACTGCGAAACCCAACGACCTGGCTGCATTCGCCAAATCCACAAAGCTCAAGGTGCCGGAGGACGAAACCCAGGCGAAAACGATTGAGGCCAAAGCTGAAGGTGGCACGCTGAGTATCGGTAGCATCTCCTCCTCTGACGGTGACGCTTCCGGAAAAGCAGACGGGGAGGGTGGTAGGAAAACTGGTCTCCCAGTTGAGGTGAAAAACGACATCCAGGCTCTTGCCAACGGATGGAGCGGGTTCGATCGAGCCCTCGCTGAGGTCAATAGGATCTGCACCGGCTACATTCAGGGGAGGGCCTCGTGCGGCGGATCGGCGGTGGTCTCCAAGCGGAACACGGCCTTCTGCAAGGGCGCCATCGACCGAGCCCGAACTCACCTCCCCGGCCTTGAAACGACGCACAACAGGCTCTGGGATCGAGCGCGACGGTCTGGGGTATCGCCGGGCACCATGCGAACGGCGCTGAGAGAACGAGGGCTTCTTGACTTTAGAAACCAGTTGGACCGGGCGAAGTCGACTCTTGTTGCCTGGCATGGAAATCTGGTGGATTGACAGACCTCAGCACACCTCACATCGGTGCACCTATGCTACAGAATCTTAGGATCTTGGAACCCACCGATGCCGATGGTCAACTTTCTACGTTTCTAAAGCCAGGCACCGAAACGGTTTCCCCACCTCTCGCTCGCAGGTAGTACACATCATCCGGGTCAAGCACGCGGTGCTCACTGCGGGAGATGTGAATGAGGATTCGATGCAGTGCCATACCGGCTTTGTAGCATGACTTGGTCACCACACGCACGGGTTGGCGGTAGGGCGCATGGACTGGTCGTCTTGCGGATGATCTGGTTTTCGGGCCAGATGACCTGCCGTCGGTCCGGTCTGATCGGGATGGCGGATGGGTCTGCGCGGTTGGTGTTGTGAGGTTGTGATACCTGGCACGACTTCGATTCAGAGGCTCCCGCAAACCCTGACAATGGTCTCTAGGCAGAATCGTCGGAATCGTCTGACCTTCTATGAGTAGGCCGGTACTGTCAAGGTCTTACTTTTCTTTGGCGCACACCCCTTTCCGTCCTTAGCTGCATTGAGATTATCGGGATGGATGACCTGCCCGTCTCGCTTCTATCCGCACTCTGATGGCCGAGCAAAGTGTCGACCGGTGCATGGTGGGGTCCGACAAGGGTGGGCGCTCCCATCTGGCACGCGGAATGCCGGCGCGGTGGCACTGGGCCACGGCGCTCTTCCAGGGTCCTAACGGAGTCGCCCGTTTCTCGTCGTAGGGGCCATCCACGATCTCAACACCTGCCGTTTCTGATTCGTTGTTTGAGGATTGGCGAAACGTCGTCGCTGACTCCTTGATTACGCTGCCTGAGCAGAATCGTTGTTTGGGAACGCCTGGTAAACCTCCCCGGTGACCCACAGGTGATGCATCAACACGGCGAGCTTTCGCGCAAGGGCCACTACTGCCTTGCCTTTGCCTCGCCGTTCAGCGAGCGCGAGCGTCCAGCGTTTGAGCTCGGAATCGGCTTTGGTGAGAAGACAAGCGTGCGCCGCCTGAACCAGCAGACGCCGCATCTCCGGATCACCCTCCTTGGTGATGCGGCCGTAGTGGGACATCGAGGCAGACTCGCGCATCGCGGGTCGGAGCCCAAAAAATGCCGCCACCTCTCGGCTGTTTCTGAATCGATCGGGGTCATCGATGGTCAGCACGAAGTACAGCGCAACGATTACACCCACGCCGGGGATTTGTCGGAGGTGTTCGACCTCCGGTAGTGTCTCTGCAATTTCCTCCAACCGCTCGTCACGTCGCTCGATCTCACCCGATAGAAGGTCGAGCTGCTCCAACATCGGCTCGATGGCTTTCTTCAGTTCTTCGGGCAGTTTCATCCGGTCGGCCCGGTCGACAAAGGTGTGCGCCGCTTTCCCGGCCACCTTGTAGCCGAAGCTTCGAAGCAATCCTCGCACCGTGTTGATCCACGCCGTCCGCGAATCCACCATGGCTCTCCTTACCTTGAGGCTCGCGCGCAGTAGCTGCGCCTCCTCGCTGCGATGCTGGATTGGCTTCAAAAATTCCGGATCCAGCCGGACAAGGCGGGCCAACACCTCGGCGTCCACCTTGTCATTCTTCAAGCTGCTTTCCGCGATCAAACGAACTCGCCGCGGACTGCACACGACCACCTCGTGACCCAGGCCTTCAAGAAGTCGCGAAACCCACGGCGAAGAACCTCCCGCTTCAAGCACCACTCGCATCCTCTCCCGGCGAAAGAACTTCTCCAACGCCTTCCGTGATGTCCGGACGCGGGAGGTCTCCATCACCTCTCCGTCCTCGTCAACGATGCAGATTTGACTGTACTCTGAGTGTAGGTCGATGCCACAATACTCCATGCCGGTCTCCTTATCTTGGGCCTCGAGCCCGTTTAAGATCTGGCGAGCATTGTGCTACGCCGTTGGGAGACCGGCCTACTCATCCCATCTGGCACGGATGGCGATCAACAAAATTTAGAAAGTTTCTCCTGGCTCAGATATATTTCGGTTGACGGAGATTGAAGGCTTCTCCTCGCACTGAAGGGAGTATCAGATGGAGAAAAAACTCATGGCATGCCCATTCTGCGGATCTCCTCCGAAATCACAGGAGTACAAACCCCGCGGTCGGTTTTACGAGGTGTGCTGCCCGCGATGCGGTGAGTTCGACATCGAGGAACCCTTTATCGAGGGCGGGATCTTGGAAGAGTATTTCGGGCCGAGAGGCAGCAGGCTGCGCACAAACGCTTCCCGCGTGTTGGGCCGCGACCCTGAAAAAGTCACCACCCTGCGTAAACCAGAAGATCTCATGCTTCTTGCGGCCTCGGCCAACGAGGTTTAGGAATCTCGCCCGGCACCGACACGGAGGCCACGTATGCCAGATCAGAAGAACGCGTCCAAGCAGGATGAGATCAAAGCTCTCATGGGCGAGTTCAGAGGCATGCTCGAGGATGAGACCGAGCGTGGGCTCGCGATCGTCGGTGCCGCCTTCCTCGATGACGCCCTCAAGGAGCTCCTCAGAGCCTATCTGATTGACGATTCGAAGAAGGTCGTCAACGGGCTTTTGGGTGGGTCGATCGGGTCGTTCAAGAAGCGTTGCGACCTCGCCTACACCCTCGGGCTGATTGGGCCCGACATGCACTCCGACCTTGATCAGATTCGTGAGATCCGAAATGCCTTCGCCCATTGCTACAGCGATCTCGACTTCTCCGTGTCAGAGGTGCTCGACCGCTGCAAAAACCTCAAGATCGCGGACCTGGCCGACCCAGATACAACCATGCCGGCCCGCGACCGACTCACCACGTCGGTCAGCCTGCTCGCCGCGCACATCGTCAGGCAAATGAAGAAAACCTCTCACCGTGAGGTTGGCAAGGACTACCGAGCTGTGTTCTCCGATTTCCCGGTGTCGGTCTCGGTCGCCGAGAAACGCCTCCGCAGATCCACCGGCGACGGATAATGAGAAAAGGCCGGCAGAAGCCGGCCTCGGTCAACAGAGTTTAGAAAGTTTCTCCTGGCCCCGATACCGATACGTTCACGTCGGGTCCGGCAGGTCTTCCGGTTCCCCTTTCATCGAGACGCTAAGATAAGCTCTCAACCGCGCAAGAGTCATTTCGGCGAAGTCACGGAGTTCATCGTCCGAAAAATCGAAATCGAGAATCTTGTCTTTCAACACGTCAGCATGCGTGAAGAAAGAGTCAGCTTTCCAGAGCGTTCCCCCCGCCTTTTCAACCACTGGACTCACATCATCGAATACGATGCGAATTCTACCGTCGTGAAGGATCTGAAGCGACAGTAATAGGGCTTTCTCGCTTCGTTTCCCGTCATCTGGATTCACGAGCCTTCCCTCCTAGTCAGAGAATGGATTGGGAAAAAGCGGGCCAACAGGCCGACCAGCGCGGCAGTTCGCATAACGATCCATCGCAGAACTCATGCACTGCGCATACCTCGCGGTCGCTGGTGGTCTGCGTTGCATGAACACACTGCATGTAGCTTCGTCGATGGCTAATTGCTTCTCGCAGGGGCCGTCCTCGTCGTCCGTCGGGCACTCACACAGAATGACACCCATCAGGCTTCCCACACCCGCTCCCAAGATCGATCCGACGCCGATCCCGACTCCCGCGCCGCCCACCGCGCCACCAACAGTGCCAAAGCCTGGCACAACCAAGGTCCCTCCTGCGCCGCCTACGACTCCCCCAACCACGCCTCCCACGCCTCCTCCAACCGCACCTCCCGCAGTCGTCCATCTCACCTGACACTCGGCCAGCGACTGCATGCCGAGAGGATCAATAAACCGAGCAGGGTTGCCGGAGGCGTAACTAAAGGCGTTCGGTGGGAAGACCATCACCTTGAAGTACGAATACTCCGGCAGCAGCGGAAGTATCGGATCACTTTGGGTGTACCTCCCCCAATCCGGGTTGTACCAGCGGTAGCCGTTTGCGAAGAGGTTCCTCTGCGGCGGATCGGTCACCACGAACGCCGGGTCGTCCTTCCACTGGCCTGGGTACCGCAGAAGCGGATCGCTGGCCGCCGTCCCACCCGTGAGGATGGCTTCGCCATACGGCTCGTGCACCGCGCTCCATGTCGTGCTGGCTGAGGGATCCATGATCATTACAGGATATCCGATGTGGTCGGTGAAAACGTAATCTGGATCACTCGCACCCGTGCCGAAGGTGGCAATCAATCGATCGCCAAGCCACACGAGCTCACGCCCGTCAAACACTGTGAAGTTCATGTCCCACAGGCGCTCGGAAAGGCGGTGACCGCTTGGTGAGTCAATGGTGACCATCTGTGCGTAATACACCACCGGATCGACTGTGTAGGCCCGTCTCGCAGTCATGATCCCGTCTGCCGTGTAATCCGAGTAGCGGTAGTAGGCCGAGGTCCCGCCCTTCTTGTGGAAGCGCATGATCGGCCGGGGGTCCCAGAAGTACCTCGACACCCCGTCGTCGAGGATGTTGCCCATCGCGTCATGGATGATGTCGTGGATGATCGTACCCTGGCCGTCGGGGGTGGTCTCCACACGTTCCACCAGAGGCGAGGTTCCACCCTCATAGAAGAGATCCATCTGTCCTGGTTCTGGCCCACCCACCGCGTCCCGCGAAAGCAGGTTGCCGATGGAATCGTAGCCATAGGTGATGGCGCCGAATTCACCCGTTGCCGTGTCGAGCCGTCCGATGTCGTCGTAGGTGTAGACCTCGTCGGTGATGCCGGTCAGGTTGTCGGCGGTGAGGAGGTTCGACGAGAGATCGTAAGTGTATGCCCGCAGCGGCTCCGCAAGGCCGGGATTCTGTGAGGTCAGGCGATAGCGCGGGTCGTGGGGTCGGTTGTCCGTCGTGCCGGCGCCAAGCAGCGGATAGGTCACCGCGTCTGCCGGCCCGAAGGGCAGGTAAGACACGTCGGAGACGTAGTCGGTGAATCCTCCAGTGCCTCCCGCGCCCGTAGCCGATACCGACTCCGGCCTGCCCGCAAAATCGAGTCCGTAGCTCACCAGCCGACCGCTCGGGTAGGTGATCGTCTCGAGCGCCCCGTCCTCGGAGTAGGCGAACGACGCCTCCTCGAGCACCGTGCTTCCCATCCACTCCTTTTCGCGGGAGGAGAAGATCGTCAATCCCCTCCGGTCGTACGACCAGGTTTCGAAGAGGTCGCCTGTATCGGCCGTAAGACGCCTGCCGTTGGCATCATAGGTTGAGGTGATGGTCTCGATGATGCTCAGCCCCTGGTAGACCGAGACCTCGAGCCTCCCCGCCGCGTCGTATGTGTGGGTGGCCGTCGCGGTCCGCGCATCCTCCTTGAGCACGACTTGCCCGGTCTCGTTGTAGGTCAGCTTGGTGACACCGGTGGCCGGCGAGTCGATCTCGTACGTCTGCCCGAAGTCGTCCACCAAGTAGGCGGTCACGTTTCCGTTGGCGTCTGTGACCGCGGTGAGGTTTGACTGCGAGTCGTAGCCGTAACTCGTCGCCGCCCACGCGTCCTCGGACGGCAGCTGGGTCGCGTCCTCGAGCTGTTTCACCTCTTCGAGCCTGCCGAGCGGGTCGTAGACGTACTTTACGTTCGGGTCGGGGTCGCCGTAGCGCAGCGGGTTCCAGAAGGACACCACGTTGCCCTGCGGGTCGTAGGCGTAGGACTCGATTGCGTTAGCCGGTGTGTCCGGATACTCGGTCTCCTCGAGCCGTCCGGCCGAGTCGTATCGGTAGTCGGTTCGCTTTCGTTCGACCCAGGCGCCGGTCTCCCACCGCTCGAGGCTTTCGCTCGCCCGGTTTCCCGTGAGGGGGTCGTAGGTCGTGAAGACGCGCTCCTCCATCCCGATCTGGCGCGGGAGCTTCGGTTTGCCTTTGAGGCGGAAGACGGCCAGTCCCGGTCCTCTCGACACCGTCTCGACGCGCCCCCAGCCTTCATGGCCGTACTCGGAGACACCGCCGCCAGGGGCGGTGATCTTTTCAAGCGGTCCGGCGCCACTGAGGTACTCGTAGGTCGTGACGAGATCGGTGTCACATAGTGGATCGGCCACTGTGTCGCACCCCGGAATCCCCTCGAGTGTGTTCGTCGTCACGCGACCGAGACTGTCATGCTGACGGGAGCTGGCGACGCCCGAGGGGTCAATCGTTCGGGTAACGTTGCCGAGCGCGTCGTAGCCGTCGAAGAAGACCACGCCCCCCTCGGGATCCATCCTTGCTGCGAGCCGGCCCCGCAGCTCGGCGGGCAGCACCAAGACGTCCTCCGGGTAGAAGACGAAAAACGAAATGTCATCGACGTCCGCGGACGGCCGCGGTCCGTCGATCGACTTCACGAGGTTCGCGGGCTGCGGCAGGCTGACCCACGATGGATCGAAGACGATCGACACACCCAGCTGTGAGGCCGCGATGGTTGGATCGAACGCCGCGCCCTCCGTGCCGTTGTACAGGGCGCGGGTCGTGGTCCTCGATTGCCACTGGGAGTCCTGCAGGTAATGGTCCCAGGTGTAGCCGAAGCGGGTTGTGGTCAGGACAGCGCCTGTCGTCGAGTCGTACGTATAGCTGTCACAGGCGCTCTGGCCCGGCTCGACCACGCTCTCGGTGCACATGGTGGCCGGTTTGTTCGTCCACACCACATCGTAGGTGTAGTCCGTGGCACCCAGCATCCCGTCGATCGAAAGCGCGGTGGCGGCCAACTCGTCTGTGTTCAGCCGGCACATGGTCGGATCTTCCGGGTAATCCGCCGGGTCGCATCCGCCCGGCCAGTGGCCGCGCTCGATTCGTTGCACCCGGTTCTGCGCGTCGTAGCTCCAAACAGTGATGTAGCCCCTCGCATCCTGTTTACGAACTACCCGGCCCTGGCCGTCGTAAGCCATGGCCGTATACTCGCCCCCGCCAGGGCACGAGCAGTCGCCGCGGATCTCGACAACACGGTGTGGTGCTGCACCCACCGGCCGTATGTAGTAGTCGGTGTATTTCCCCGAGGCCATGGTGACCCTTGCCGCGTACTCAGACGCTGCGAAGTTCAGCCCTCGCGGTAGCTGACTGTTGGGCACTTCATATTCGATGTACGTGATGTGCTCGTCGGTGGTTTGCGAGGTGATGGCGCGTCCGGTCGCCGCGTCGTACTCATGGGTTTCGATGAGGTGGCCCTGGCCGTCCGAAACCTCGAGCAGCCGGTCGTCCCCGTCGTAGGAGAACGCTCTCCACGAACCGCCGTCCACGGTTGCGTTGTCGAGGAGAACGGTGTCGTAACCGAAGGCCCACGAAGCGTCGCCGGCGGTGATGGTCCCGATCAAATCGGGGTCTGTGGGGTCGGGGTCGATTGTCCACGACCACGCACCTTCGGCATCGGAAACAAGGGTCGGCATCCCGGTCGATGGGTGGTAGTCAATGGTAACGACGGCTTCGCTCACGGGAGCTTCGAGCCGGCCGAGCTTGCCGTCCGACGCACGGTAGAAACGTCTGAGGTCAGCGGCCGGTGAGGTGTGGCGGTAGTAGTCCGTACCACCGACATTGACCAGTACCAGCTCACCCATTGGCCCGGTGGCGGGCCAAGTCTGCACCAACGCGTCGCTGAAATAGACCGAGTGGTTGGTTTCGGTGACGACACGGTAGCGATAGCTCGTGCTTCCGCCGTCCTCCTCGAGCCTGGCGTCGAAAGCCGAGAACCATCCTTTTCCAAAGACCCCGGTGTCGGTATTCAGAGTGTCGAAGGTGAGGGCGGTGAGCTGAGGCATCGATGTCGGCAGGACCAGCCGTTCGTTGTAACGCATGTTGCCGTTGGTGAGGCGGACGGGGGCCCCCGTTTGCGCGGGTCTCGGGCAGCTGTTGGGCTCGTCGCTGGCGTCATCATCGGGTACCATGCGGCCCGATGGACCCAGGTCCTCTGGAGGCGGCTCAATGTTTGCCCATTTTTCCACTGTTGCACTGGCGTCACCGCAAGCATTCGCTACCACCCTAATTTCGACGGTGTCCGGCCTGAAGTCGACGATTTGATGGCAGGAGCCAACACGGCCCAGCCCGCCGCAAAAGTTCCAAGAAGTGATCTCAGCGCCGGTGCTCGAAATCTCATGCACTGTGAGGGATCGAGCCCCGGTCCACGACTGCGGGAAGTGGTAGCCCACGGTTAGATCATGGTAGATCCAGTCGGGGAAGACATTCACGTACGTAATCTCGGGCGTCCAATCGAAGTGGATCACCCCAAGCTGGACCTCTGCCGATCCCCCGCCCCCGTATCCGCCGCACTGGATCTCGCCTTTGACGACCACATCGCTGTTGTTCGAGGCGCGAGCGCCGTAGCAGAGCGTGCCGCAGGCATGTCCGAAATCTGTGGCGTGATTCTCACAGGTCCAATTCTGAGTGCACCGAAGATCGTCGAACCAAATGTGGGCGCCGTTGGCGCTGGAGCACACCGTGTTGGGGCCGCAGCAACATCCATTTTCGCACTCCCCAACCACGTCCCAACTTGACAGCGCCAACACGGGGTCGAAGGAAAAGGAGGACGATATGATACTGGCGTCGCAGGCCTCCGAAACTCCACCTGGGAGGCTCAGCAGTGGAGCCGTGGCGCATATGAGGTGCGGTATGAATCGGGCACGCGGGGCGGGCCTGGGGTGCCCTGAAGCGGCGCTGTCATAGGAATAGCCATCGGAGCGACGGAATGTACGCGTCGAAGCCATCGTTCGAAACCTCCAGGCAATCTCCCGTCGTCGCCCACACACGGCCGACGAGCCAGATGAAAGATCGTTAGTTCCCTGCCCCATGTTTTCGCGATTCCGTTGCAGCGGAGGATAGCACACTGTGTCAGGGATTGACTTTTCACTGGTTAATCTTTCTCAGGATTGATTCTTATTCCAGATTTCACCTAGACCATAGGTGCCACATAGGTGCCATCCATTAGAAGGTCCGTAGTTCCGTAGTTATTGATCGAGCGTGACCGCCGTCAAGGATCATCTACCTTCTCTGTTGCCGGCCGGCCACGCACGATCATCGCTGCATCGAGCCATCCATAACGTCGTGCAAATGCCTGATCCTCGAGCCGAAGCTTGATTCCTTCTCGGGTCAAATGGCTCACGGTGTCCTGGTTTTTTTGAGAACGGACGCGAGGTCTTTGGTGCATTTACCCCAGCGTTCGCGGCCCAAAGTGACTATCAACCGCCGATCCTCGACCACCGGTTGTACACATGGTAGATCCCACCCTCGACAAACACCCTGGGCCTTCGAGGCATACCCGGCCTCCAACGCCTATCTACCATAACTGCGGAACTACGGCACTACTGGGATGATCTGCGTTATCTGCGGTTTAAACGGGTGGGCGGGCGGACTTGCGCGCAGCGGCGATGAAGTCTCGGACCTTGGCGTGGTCCTTGATGCCGGGAGCGGCCTCGACTCCCGTGGAGACGTCGACCAGGTACGGCCCCGCGGTTCGGACGGCGTCGGCGACATTCTCCGGCGTGAGCCCGCCGGCGAGGCCAATGCGGATCCCCGGCGGGCTTTCCCCCAGGACCTCCCAGGCCCACGCCACCCCATCTCCGGCGCCCGGGTCGAAAAGCGGCAGACACCGCTCGGCGAGTTTTGTCACCCGATCCCAGTCGATCTCGGAGCCGACCGGGACACGGCGGATGACCCGATCGCCGAGAGCCTCGAGGTAGGAATCGGGCTCGTCACCGTGGAGCTGGACCCGATCGAGGGTCAGAAGATCACGGACTCGCACTACCTCGTCCAACGGTGCGTCGAGAAAGACACCGGCTTTCTCCACCCCCGTGACCTCGCGGATCCAACCAGAGACGGCGGGATCGAGGGCACGGGGCGTTCCCGACCTGAAGACGAAACCGAGCAGGTCGGCGCCGGCCGCAACCGCCGCCTCGGCGTCTTCCGGTCTCGTGATCCCGCAGATCTTGATCTTCACCAGTCTCCATCTCCGTGTCCCAAAAGGTTTCGCACTGCTGCCTCCGGGTCCTCGGACCTCACGAGATGCTCCCCGACCAGGAAACCGTCGTACCCTGCGCCGCTCAAGCGGTCGAGATCACCGGGGCTGTGGATCCCGCTCTCGGCAACTCGGACCCGATCGGCCGGCAGCTCGGCCGCCATCGATTCCACCCGGTCGAGTCGCACCTCGAAGGTCGCGAGGTCTCGTGCGTTGACGCCGACGATCGGCGCCCCGGACGCCACCGCGGT
>Ga0255052_10001639_pt1 | contig 16725 bp, 16 predicted proteins | sample JV7_2_21_MG_FD_188632 | JGI IMG/M metagenome (GOLD analysis project Ga0255052, IMG submission 188632) | Seawater microbial communities from Jervis Inlet, British Columbia, Canada - JV7_2_21 | ecosystem: Environmental > Aquatic > Marine > Inlet | place: Canada: British Columbia | collected...
GGATTCGGAACCGGCTGAAGACATACTGGATCCGGGGCTGGAGATCTTCAAGGATCTCCTCTATAGGTTGCTCTTGAGGTCTATCCAGTATAGCCATCTACGGTCACCTGTTCCAAGGTGGCGTAGATACAGTAACACTGAGCCGGACCTCAGTCCAGTTCAGAGATAGCCATACGGCTATGTCGCAAGACTTACAGCAGCACCGGCTCTAACACTCTCGGTGAAAGCCGGGCCTGGGTGTCTTTGTGGCTCTGTCCTCAGCCGTCAGGGTTTAGTCGCGACCCTGACCCATCAGGGTTCAGCCGCGACCCTGACATCAGTCGCCCGAATCCACCCGCTAAAGCGGTGAGGAAGCCAGCCACTCCATCGAGGCCCATTGATAGCCACGCCATGCGTTACCCTCCTTGACGGTCCGATTTCCCACCCCCCATGGCTGGGATCGACCGCCGGTTCAGACACCTTCCGGCTTCCTGCGATCAGGAAGCCCTTGTTTCGACATCTCCTTGCCGGTCAGGATTTGGTTCAGCGACCGGACAAGAGCGTATGTAGATATAGCATGAATCGCATATCTATTGCAACAGAAGGGCTTGCGTCGGAAAGCGCCCACCTTTGTCCTGATAGTCTCTGCGCAAGAAGATGTGTGGCCGCTATACCCTCTCCACCCCATCGGACCTGCTTCGCGATCTCTATCAGCTCGAGACTGCGGCCAGTCTTGTTCCTCGATTCAACATCGCCCCAACTCAAGAGACCCCAGTGGTACGCACCGATCCCGGGAGCAGTGGACGCAGGCTGGATCTACTGAAATGGGGTCTTGTACCCTTCTGGGCCAAGGACCCGACTATCGGCAACCGATTGATCAATGCCCGGTCGGAAACAGTCGCAGAAAAGCCTGCCTACCGGGTCAGTCTGCGCAAGAAGCGATGTCTAGTCATTGCCGATGGTTTCTATGAATGGCAAGGGTCGGTGTCACCCAAGCAACCCTATTTCTTCCACCGCCAGGACGGACACCCGTTTGCGATGGCAGGCCTGTGGGATCGGTGGGACAAGGGGGAGGAGGCCCCTCTGGAGACCTTCACCATCCTCACAACCACGCCGAACGAGGTTGTAGCACCGATTCACAAGAGGATGCCGGTGATCCTGGAGCCGGGGAGTCTCGACAGATGGCTCGATCCGAGCCTCGAAGACATTAGCGCTTTGATTCCCCTACTGGTGCCTGCGCAGGGATCGTTGTTGGAGGCGGTCCCGGTCAGTACCTACGTCAACAACCCGGCCAACGAAGGGCCGCGCTGCGTAGAGCCGATCGGCTGATCTTCGGTTTGATCCGGTCAGAGGGTAGCGATCATCTCCTGGGCGACCGCTGCATCTGGATCATCAGGTGCCAGCTCGATGAATCGAATCAAGAGCTCCTTCGCCTTGGTCGTTTCGCCCAAGCTCACATAGCAGAGCGCCAGCTGGTAGTGAGCACGCGCGTGATCGGGCTGTATTTCCAGAACCCGCTCGAGAAGTTCCTGGGCCAGCTGGGAGTTGCCGTCGTTGAAGTAGTTGACCCCCATCTGTTCCATCACCCTGGCGACGTGCGTGGTGTCCTGGCCCTTCAGTAGTTCGAACGTTGCCGCCGCTTCGGCCTCGTTGCCCTGCTTGTCATAGGCCAGGTACAAGACGCCCAACACATCGCCGCTGTTTGGCTCCTGCTCGAGATAGCTCTTTGCCATGGCGATGCTGTCGTCGTACCGCTCCATGTCGAAATAGACCCTGGCAAGGGCCGAGTAGGTCTGTAGAATCTCAGGATCCATAGCCAGAACCTGTTCGAATCGAGCCGCACCGCCAGCCAGATCAGCCGCCTGGATCTTCGCAACCGCCGAGTTGAACACCAGGCGTGCCAGGTCAGAATCTGGGCTGACTTCGATCAGCTTGTCCAGCAGCACCTCTTCCATCTCGGTATTGTCCATTCCTGCATAGGCCTCGTATTGGACCTTCAGGGCGGTCACATCGTCAGGCCTCAGCTCGATGACCTTGTTGGCCTCTGCAAGAGCCTCTCCGTACGCTTCTTCGCGCAAGAGCACCATCGCCAGAGCCGCATGAGCCTCTGGCAGATCGGGTTGTAGCTCGATGACTTCTTGGAATCTGGTGCGGGCCGTTTCGAGATCGTCGGCCTGGAACGCTTCGAGACCCTGGCCGTACTTCCTGCCTGCTTGGCCCGTCCCTGCCTCAGCCGACGGCCCGACAGGGGCAGCACCTTGAACGGTACCGGCACTGCCGCCCCCACTACCAGGAACCATGGTCCACGTGTGTCGCATGGTGTCACCAAGAGGGGGATCCAGGGGCTCTTCAATGGTAGAGAAACCGGCCATCTCCAAGCGAATGACGTAATCCTTGGTCGCGTCCATCACAAGAACGTTGAACCGACCCTTCTTGTTCGTGGTCCGTGATGTTTCATAGTCGTACCCTATGGCCTTGACGTGAACCTGCACGCCAACGAGTGGGTTTCCCTCGGGATCTTCAACCGTGCCGGCAACTCGTCCTTCGGTACCACCCAAAACCGGCGAGACAGCCATCAGAACCAGGACTATCGACACCCAGCCAACGGCCAGTTTGCTATTCATTGACGCATCCCCCTTTGCGTGAATCCACGCGGTCCGACCAATTCTACTCGGATGAGTCGTCCGACCGCGAGAGTTTTTGGGCGAGCCGTCTGGTCCTGCTTTCTTCGGGATCGATGGCTTGTGCCCGACGCAACCATTTGCTCGCCTTCTCCCGGTCGCCAATTTCCAGAGCCCAGATACCTCGTGCGGCGCGCGTCTCCGCCAGCTTCGGACCCAGCTTCGATGCTCTGCGATAGAAGCGGTCTGCCTCAACCTCACGGCCGGCATCGAGGCTGTGGTCACCTAGGGACAGATAGGTAAATGGATTCCGATTGTCGCGGCGATCAAGCAGGGCCATGATCTCCTGGGCCGTGCTCTGTGCTCCCTGAAGCTGCATGAGAACGCTCAAATTCTGGTAGGCGGGAACGTGGTCCGGATCGGCAAGAGTCGCTCGGCGATAGGCCCTTTCGGCCCCTTCCAGATCTCCCGATCTCCGACGAGACACTCCCAGGTTGACCCATGCATCAGCTAGCCCAGGGTCCAACTGGGTGGCCAATTCTGCTTCAGCGATGGCCAAGTGGTTCTCTCCGGCTTGAAGCCTCTCGGCGCTTCGATTTGAGTAATGGCGGGCCGTCGCATTCAGATCGCTGATCCTTCGTGCCGCTTTGGCTTCGAAACCGTCGACAGCACCAAATTCGAGGACCTGAGAATCGTGCGCCGTGCCCCACCCAGCGCTGACATGACCCGACACCAGCACCAGATCGCCCTCACGCCGAAACCGTTCAACCGTGCTCCAACTGACGTAGTAGGTCGAAATCCCAAGCTCACGGCTGAGGCCCACAAACAGGTGAGTAAAACCCAGGCAATTAGCGCGTCGACTCTCCCAGATCTCCTGGGCGGTGCCGGTGAAGCTGGGGTCATAGACCAGCTCAAGACCCTTGGGATCGATCAGGGCCGCAAGCAACTGACGCAGGGCGGCGTCCTGTGAATCAGCCGGCGAGACCACGGTGTGAATCCACTGCCTGATCTCATCTGTCAAACGCCCTGGGATTACGACGAGACCCGGATCCAGCCCTCGGGCCAAGATCTCGTGTTCCAAGTCAGCCCAAGGATCGGTCTCGGAGGACCTCGCTGGTCCCCCAGCGGTAGCTGCGATCGCCACACCAGCGAGCAAGGTCAAGAGGGTTGTCGAGAGTTGGCGCACTTCTGATGCTCCGGAAGAGTCTACGCCCTGAAGCAATCCTAGGTTTGCCGATCGCATGGGCCGCACAGGTCGCTCACGTGGAATCCTAGCAGGACAGATCACAAGTCTCCCTGGTGGCGCCTGTCCGTATTGAGTACAGAGGCGTTCGGTGCCCAGGGGCCGATGGATGCTATGATTTGCCGGCTCAAAGAGCCTGCCAGCCGACGCCTCGTGGCTGCTCACCCCCTTAAGATCCCATGAGAAAGCACCTCTTCACGCTCCCTTTGCTCGGGCTGTTGGTTTTCCCAGTTGCAGTCGCAGCACAGGTTCGCCCGTGGCTGAACTCCGTGGACGAAGCCTTCGCGGCGGCCAACGAGAAGAACCAGCTCATTCTGGTGGATCTCTATGCCGACTGGTGCGGCTGGTGCAAACGCCTCGAGGAGGAGGTCTTCTCCACTGCCACTTTTCAAGAGTTCGCCAAAGATTTTGTCCTCCTGCGTGTCGACACGGAAGACGGAGGTGAGGGCAGCCGTCTGCAGCAGAAATACGAGGCCTATAGCCTGCCCACGACCTTGGTTCTGGATCATCGGGAGATCATGATCGCCGAGGTCAGAGGCTTTGCGCCTGCCGAGCAATATGTGCCGACAATTGCTCGCGAGATCGCCGGCTTCGACGAGCTTGTAGAGGGCTACGATCGATTCGGTCAATCCAGCGATCTCAGAGTTCTCGGAGTCCTGGCAGACGAGTTTCACAAGAGGAATGATGGAGCTCGGGCTGCAGCGCTCTATCGCCGGATGCTCGTTACAGAAGAGCTGACTTCCGCAAAAGAGGATCTGATCCGGTATCAGCTCACTGATGCACTACGCCTAGCCGGTCGCTACGAGGAGGCTGTAGAGGTCCTGCAGAAAGTCCGTGGGAATGCCGCCAAGGCCCAGAACCAGGGTCTCGTGGAACGGCTCGATCTTCTCCTCGCCCAAATCGCTCTGGACAAGGGCGACTGTCAGACAGCTCAAAGCAGCCTCGAGAACTTTCTCAGCGCCTATCCCGAGAGCGACCTTATTCGGGTGGCCCGCCAGACCCTGGCAACCCTGAAGGCCGAAGGCTTCCAATGCAGCTAGCAGCGACCTGTCGGCAGCCGTTCCTCTGCATGGTGGCGCTTGCGGGCTGCCTGCTCGCCGGCATCGGTCCAACCTCTGGCCAACCCCTGGGCAGAGCCGAGAAAGCGTCCCTCAGCACCGCCACCGACAGGACCGTCCATGCCGCAGGGACAACCGCCAAGATAGCGGCCAAGATGAAGATCGAGAGTGGCTGGCACACAAATAGTTACAAGCCGACCTTCGACTATCTGATCGCCACCGCGGTGGAGGTCTCCGTACCCGATGGCTGGCCCGAAGCCGAGATTACCTACCCGGCCGGCGAGATGAAAACCTTTGCTTTCGCAGACAGACCTATCTCCGTCTACGAGGGCAAGGTGGCCATGATCGGTCGATTGGACATTCCCGCGGACACTCGAGATGGCGAGTGGCCAGTGGATGTCTCGCTGACCTATCAGGCTTGTGACGATCGTTCGTGTCTGCCGCCGGTCACCACAACCGCGACAGTCACTCTGCAGATCGGTGCCGGGGGTGAGATCTCGATCGATCCGGTGTTCGCGACCGTAAGGGACTCATCGCCGACTCCGACAGCTTCCAGACAGCTACCGGTGATTCTCCTGCTTGGCGTGCTCGGTGGCCTGATTCTGAACGCCATGCCATGCGTGTTGCCCGTTCTCTCCCTCAAGATCTTCGGCCTAGTCAAGAGCGCCGGCCGTGGCAGATCCGAGGTCGTGGTGGGCTCTCTGACCACAGCACTCGGCATCTTGCTGTCGTTCTGGGCTCTAGCCCTGGCCGCGGTCCTGGCCAAGTCGGCAGGAGGGGCCGTCGGCTGGGGTGTCCAGTTCCAGGAACCGGTCTTTGTGGCAATCCTGGCGGTCATCGTCATTCTGTTCTGTTTGAACCTCTGGGGGGTCTTCGAGATCCCTCTCCCCCAACGCCTGGCCCGCTTTGCCGACTCCGGTCCCAAGGAGGGCGTCCCGGGGCATCTGGCCTCTGGCCTCTTTGCAACGCTCATGGCGACTCCCTGCTCGGCCCCGTTTCTGGGTACGGCCGTAGGATTCGCCCTGAGCCAGAGCACGTTCACGATCTTTGCCGTTTTCACGGCCATCGCCATCGGTATGGGACTCCCCTATCTGGCCCTGGCCGCCGCGCCTGGTGCATCCCGGCTGCTACCAAAGCCGGGTCCGTGGATGGAGAAGCTCCGTGTCGTCATGGGTTTTCTGCTGGCAGCCGCGGCAGTGTGGCTGTTCTATGTCCTGGCGGCGCAGATGACTCGCGAGCGCCTGGCCTTTATCGAGCTGGCGATACTCGCTCTCGCCCTGTTTGTATGGATTCGACATCAGGCAAGCGGGAACAAAGGTGGCAAGGCACTCGCACTCCTGGGAATCCTGGCAGCGATCGGAATCATCATCGCCCTCGCCGCCGGGGCGACCCGTCCATCCACTGCGGTATCCGGTAAGCTCAACCAAGGCTTGATCAGCTGGGTAGTGTTCGACCGCCAGGAGGCAGAGAGTCTCGTACAAGAGGGACGTCTGGTGTTTGTGGATGTCACAGCTGATTGGTGCTTCACTTGCAAGGTCAACGAAGAGTTGGTTCTCGAGACCGCCGAGGTAGCGACGGCCTTCGAGCAGTACTCGGTGATTTCCATGAAGGCCGACTGGACGAACCGCAGCGATACGATCGCCAGATTCCTCGAAGATCATGGCCGATATGGAATCCCCTTCTACCTACTCTACAGACCCGGGCAAGATCCGTTTGTGTTTGGCGAGCTGCTTACCAAAGACGGTCTCATCGGCGTCGTGAGAGAAGCAGCGTCTAGCAAATGAACCTCATCTGGCTCGTCGTGGGAGTTGTCCTCCTCTATCTCGGCGGCGAGGGCCTTGTCCGGGGCGCCGTCGCCATCGGGCGCCGTTTTGAGGTCAGCCCCATCGTTATCGGCTTGACGATCGTTTCGGTTGGCACTTCCAGTCCGGAGCTGTCAGCGACCCTGGCAGGGGTGTTTCAGGGAGCCCCCGCGATCTCTTTCGGGAATGTAGTGGGGTCCAATGTTGCAAACCTCGGCTTGGTTCTCGGGCTTACCGCTCTGATCTGGCCTCTCGATGTGGCGGCGCGATTCATCCGGCGGGAAATTCCCTTTATGCTCGGAGTCAGCGCCGCCATGTTCCTTCTGATTCGCGACGACAGCATTGGGCGGATCGAAGGAACTATCCTCCTGCTCGGCCTCGTTCTTTATCTGAGATCACTGTTCACGGACAAGGAGGGCCCGGAGGTAGAAGCCGAGTTCGAGCGCGCCTACGGCGAGGGGCAGAAATCGGTGTGGGGGGCTGTCCTGGCCGTCGCGGTTGGCATTGCACTCCTGGTCATCGGCGCCCACGTGCTGATCAAAGGTGCAGTCGGTCTCGCCCGCTCCCTGGGAGTAAGCGAGCGGGTCATCGGCCTCACCATGGTGGCCTTTGGCACCAGCCTGCCAGAACTGGCGAGCAGCGTGGCGGCAGCCATTCGTCACGAGGGTGATCTGGTGCTCGGGAATCTGATCGGATCCAACATCTTCAACATTCTGTTCATTCTGGGAACCACCGCAGTCATTCGCCCGATTCCTGTGGAATCGGCGACCGTCTGGGTCGACCTGGTCGTAATGATGGGCGTCAGCATCTTGACGTGGCTACTCTTGCGCTCCGGACACCGGCTGGCCCGCATTGAAGGGTCACTGCTCTTGGCAAGCTATCTCGCCTACTTGATCTATCTGTTCGTCTGATCTGACCGACCTGTGCTCGCCTCTTGCTCGGCAGGCTGGGCACGCTGAGCCCTCACCTGCTCCCGCAAGGCGCGAAAACGGGCCAACCGACGGGCCAATTGCTTCTCGAATCCCCGATCCCGGGGCAGATAGAACTCGGTCCCCTGGAGAGAGTCCGGCAGACAATCGATACCGCCAACGCCCAGGTCGGTGGCATGCGAGTAGACATATCCCCTGCCGTAGCCCTGTTGCTCCATCAGTTTTGTGGGAGCGTTGCGCAGAACCATCGGCACCGGTTCTGCCGGCTTCTCCTCCACGGCTCGCCGAGCCATTGCCAGGGCCTCGTAGGCTGAATTGCTCTTGGGTGCCAAGGCCAGATAGAGGACCGCTTGGGCAAGTGCGAGCTCGCCTTCAGGGGATCCCAGACGCGAGAAGGCATCCCACGCCGCCAGCGCCTGCGGGAGTCCCTGGGGGTCTGCAAGGCCGACGTCCTCGGTCGCGAAGCGGACGAGCCGGCGAGCGATATAGAGTGGATCCTCCCCAGCACTCAGCATGCGTGCCAACCAGTAGAGCGAACCGTCGGGATCCCCTTCTCGCAAGGATTTGTGCAAGGCGGAAATGAGATTGAAATGCTCCTCGCCGGCGCGGTCGTAGAGCAACACCTTCTTCTGATCGACGCGACTAACGGCCTCTGCATCGAGCGCCCGCTTCTCCGCGTCATCGCAATCGTGCGCCACCAACTCCAGTAGGTTCAGCGCCCTGCGTGCGTCTCCCGAGGCCAACTGCACCAAGGTCGCCATGCCGTCGTCGGTGAGTCGGATGCCGCTCTCGCCGAGACCCCGCTCGCGATCGGCCAGGGCATCTAGGACGATCGTTCTCAGATCGTCCACGGACAGCTCCTTGAGGACGACCAGTCGGCAACGCGACATGAGTGCCGCATTGATGTGAAACGACGGGTTCTCGGTGGTGGCTCCGATCAAGACGATGTCTCCCCGCTCCACGTAGGGAAGAAATGCATCCTGCTGAGACCGATTGAAGCGATGGATCTCATCGACAAAGAGGATGGTCCGACGAACCGGCGAGTCCCTCAGGAGTGCCGTGCTCGCCATGACCTCTTTGACCTCCTTGATGCCAGAAGTCACGGCGCTGAACGGCACAAATCGACACGGAATTTCGCAGGCGATGATCCGCGCGATGGTGGTCTTTCCGGAACCTGGCGGACCCCAGAGAATCAGGGATGGCACCCGGTCCACACGAATGGCTCGCCGGAGGTATCCTTTCTCTTCGACAACGGGCTGACCGACGATTTCGTCCAGGGTCCTTGGCCGCATGCGGTCAGCCAGGGGGCGGGCAGAACCCCCCGAAGAGGCACCCTCGATCTGGTCATCGAAAAGTGTATCGGTCATTACTCACCCGGCCAGAGTCTAGTTCGCCAACACCTTTGCCCACTCGACCAGACCCTCGCCAGTAAAGACCTCTCCGATAACACGAATTCTTGCCCCTTTGTCGAAATCGAGGCACAGATCATCGCGGTCGAGGATCTCGTCGGATCCCTGATCCTGCAGCAGGATCACCCAGCGATTACCGACCCTCAAGAGGTCTCCCTCAGCCGCGCCCTCGGTGCTCCAGAGCTGATCGATCCCCAGTTCGACTCCAACCCACTCGAGGTCTGCGAATTGTGTTCCTGCCTGGTCGAGATGGTCCTTCAAGAGTGTCAGTCTGGAGAACGCGAGTCCACGGCGGTACCAATCGGAGAGACTTTCCAGCACGGAGGCCTGCGCCTCGGGTCCAGGCTCGATCTGGGTGAGCCCAAACACCCGCGAAGGCACAGACAGCGGCCGAGGAAGTGCCGCGACAGCGGTGGTAAAGACCTTCGACTGATCGGGTAGGTCGCCTGCCTCGAGTGACTGCAACCGAATTCTCGGAATAATCTCACTATCCGGTCCGAAGATCTCGACCCGCACGTGATAACGCTGGATTCCAAACCGGGGCAGACCCTCGAGAGGTTCCGATTCCAGACCTCGATCTCCTCCAGGTCTGAGATCCCCTGGAATGGACCAGGTTCGGGGCCAATCGGCGCGAAAGTTATCCTGGAACCGGAACGCTTCCAATCCCTGCTCGGCTCCCAACTCGAGGAAGGGTGTGTATCCCTCGACGCTAAACCAGAGGATTCTGGGAACGACCGATCTCTCCCAATGTCTCAGTGAGTCCGAGGGCATCTCCTCACCATCGATCACCACCCTCTCAGCTTCGGTGTAGTAGATCGTGCTGCCGGAGAAGGTCTGCGCTTCGACCACCGCATGGAGCCGAAAGGGCGTGCCGCTCTCGATCTCCACCGCACCGGTCTGTGCGACTCCTGTATCGCCAACATCGATCGCCACCCAAGCGGCGCGAGGCTTGGGCGCGATCTCCTTTTCGACTACCTCTGTAGAGAGAAGGGCGAGGGCAATCAAGACTACAAAAGCTACAACTGCAATGAGGACCTTCTTCTCGGTGCTCAATGCGACAGGTCTCCCTCCCGATTAATCCTCAGGCCTGATCCAGCTGCTCCAGTTTGGTGCCGACATCCCTATAACCGGAATTGACTCCGTAGATCTCGACAAATCGCAAACGGGCTTCCTCTGTCTCGCCGATGGTCATGAACAGGTCGCCGAGCTCGTAGACAAGGCCCAGCGTCTCGTCTTCGGTGATGATCGGTGAGCTCAATCCCTCGTTGTACCACTTGATCGCCAATTCCGGGAAACCCTTCTCAACGAAGCACGCTGCTAACAACGAGCAGCAGTCGACGAGGTATCTTGGATCCTTGGCCGCGAGTTGGAATTCGCTGATGGCCTCGTCGATCAGGCCCATCTCCCGATAGGCGATCCCCAGGTTGTAGTGGGTATCGAAGTCCTCGGCAGAGAGGGTCTCCGCCATCCCCTTCTTGAACCCTTCGACGATCTCTTCGAGGCTCTGCTCTTCGGGGGCGACCAGCTCGTCCTCCAGCAGATCCTCCCCTTCCCCCAGCTCCTTCTCCAACTCGGAGGCCAGATCGAAGAACTCGGCTTCGCTTTCGAAGACACCTTCAGCTCCCGGTTCTGCTGAAGCTGCTGTCCCCGCCTCGTCAAGCCAGCTCAAGTCTTCTGTCTCCGCGGTGGCCTCTCCGCCAGTCAGATCCTGTTGCACTGCTGCTGCTGGAATCTCCGGCGGTGTCACCTGGGTGTCTGAAACCCCGAAACCCTCGCCGACCAGCTGCTTCTCGAGACTCTCCCACTCCTCTGGTCTCTTCTGGGCCTCGGCCAGCTGCTTCGCGATCAGGGCCAGCTCAGCGACCCTGCCCACTTCTTGCTGCTGGAGATAGACCGTGATGAGTTGTCGATGAGAATCGAGGTGCTCCGGTGCCAGGCCGATGATCTCTTCCAGCTTCTCAGCTGCTTTGTCTTCCAGGCCGTACCGGGCGAGAACATCCGCCTCGATCAGAAGCTCCTTGAAGCCCTCGATCTCGGGCAGGTGTTGCCCCACGGCCTCCTTCTCGGCATCCGGCTCGAAGTCCTCCAGCTCGAGTTCGAATTCCTCCTCTTCTTCGGCCTCCAGCTCGAGCTCATGAGTGTCAGGCTCAGCCTTGGCGGTCTCCTCTGCCGCAGCGACTTCCGCCTCGTGTTCTTCGACAGACTCCTCATCGGCCTCGAGGATGATCTCTTCTTCCTCGACAACTTCGGGCTCGGCTGAGACCTTGGCCGCATCAGGGTTCCTGTCGATGGCAAACTGCAGGAATTGCTCTGCCTCTTCATCGTGGCCAACCCGCTGCAACTCGTCCACTACGCTGGAGACAAAATTCAGGTTGCTGTGGTCGAGCTCGAAGGCTTCACGGCAGACCGTCATTGCTCCCGCGACCTTCCCGTGCGCCAGCATCAACTCCGCAATGGCCCCGTACTGATCCATCGCGTCGAGAATCTGATCCTGTTGTTTGAAGAGCTCTGCCAAATGCAGCCGATGGGCGGGATCGTTGGGCTCCAAGTCGACGAGCTTGCGGTGAACAGCGGTTGTAGATTTGATGTCGCCGCGCTTCTGGTAGCCCTCCGCTACTGCAAGGAACTGTTGTCGGGCATCATTGATCAGACCTTGTCGCCCTTGGAGTCCAGCTAGGCTCTCCGCAGCCTCCAGCTGCGCGGGATCCAAACGGAGAATCTTCTTGTAGATGGCGATGGCCTTGACAAAGAAGCCTTCCTCGGAGAAGCGCTCGGCCGCCCGCTTGAACAGCTCGATCGCCTCGGCCAGTCGCTGGAGGCGAGCGTAGAGATCCCCCACCCGATTCAGGGTGGTCGTGTCATCCGAGTGTAGGTCGAGGACTTTCAGATAGGCGTCAATGGCAGCGTTCAGCTTGCCGCGACTGACGAGTCGCTCAGCGTTGCGGATCAGTTTCTGACGATCTGCAGCCATCAGTGAGTAGCCCCGACTACTTGCGGTACCACCGAACGAAAGGTCAGACGGTGCTCAGGCGTTGGACCGAAATCGGCCAGAGCTCGGCGGTGTTCAACCGCAGCATACCCTTTATGACGGGCAAAACCGTAGTGCGGATAGATCCGGTCCAACTCGGCCATCAGCCGGTCTCGTTCCACCTTGGCGAGGATGGAGGCACACGCCACACTGTAGCTAACGACGTCACCGCGGACCAGGCTCAGGCACGGGTAGCTCGACGCCGTGAGGCGAACCGCATCGACCACAGCACAATCAGGCTGCGGTGAGAGCCCGTCGAGTGCACGGCCCATGGCCAAGCGAGTGGCTTCGAGGATGTTCAGTCGATCGATCTCGGTGGGAGATGCTGTGCCTATGCTCCAGCAGACGGCCGTTTCCTGAAGATGACGGGACAGAATCTCGCGGTCGCCGGCGCGGAGCATCTTGCTGTCATCAACCCCTGGCAAGGCATGATCACCGTCGAGGACCACCGCTGCCGCAACCACAGGTCCTGCCAGACACCCGCGACCCGCTTCGTCCACACCCGCCAGCCGAGTCCATCCATACGACAACAGAAGGTCGTCCAACCCTCTGAGCAAACGTAGGCGGTATGCCTCGAGTCCCAGCTTTCTGAGGGTATCCACGTCGGATCGAATCGACTGCCAGTCCTGTCCTGTGTCCGACTTCAGCTAGAGCTTCGCGAAGTTTTCTTGGGCGGACGATCTTCTCGGCGCTCTTCGATCCGAGCAGCCTTTCCTCGCAAGCCTCGCAAATAGTAGAGCTTTGCCCGTCGGACACGACCGCGACGTAGGACCTCGACTCTGTCGATGATGGGAGAATGCAGCGGAAAGACCCTTTCGACACCGATTCCACCCGACATCTTGCGGACGGTGAAGGACTCGTTTGTGCCCGATCCTCGCCGTGAGATGACCACGCCCTGGAAGACCTGGATTCTCTCTTTGTCGCCCTCTCTGACCTTGACGTAGATCTTCACGGTATCTCCAGAGCGAAACCCTGGAATATCCGACCGCAAGTACTCTTTCTCGACATTCTGCAGTTTGTTCATTTCCTGGTGACCCTCCCAGATATTCTTGGAGCTAATCCGTGATGAAGTGGCTCTCTATTATCGTGTTACCGAACTCGATTGACAAGTTTTGGCATCACTATTCGCTGACGCTCGATTCATGATCTTGCCGCTCTTCTAGCAGTTTTCGTTGCTCAGGAGTCAGCTCTGCCCGAGCCAGGAGATCTGGGCGCCTCCGCAGCGTCGCCAATAGAGCTTGCTGCTGCCTCCAAACCTCAATGGCCTCGTGATCGCCTGACAGTAGAACCGCAGGGACCTCCAACCCCTCCACAACCCGCGGACGTGTGTAGTGGGGATGATCCAAGAGTCCCTTACGAAAACTGTCCTGCTGGACCGACTCCGGTCTACCGACCACGCCGGGAATCTGTCGGGAGATGGCTTCAATCAACACCATTGCCGGTAGTTCCCCGCCTGACAGCACATAGTCTCCGATTGAGATCTCTTCATCCACAACGCTTTCCCTGACGCGTTCATCCACGCCTTCGTAACGACCACAGAAAAGCAAGAGATCATCGCGATTCGCCAGTTCTCTGACTTTGTCGTCATCGAGGCGCGAGCCCTGCGGTGACATGAGCACCCGCCAGGGCCGACCGGATCCACTGAGGGTCCGGACCGCTTCGATCCAGGGCGGCGCCATCATGACCATTCCGCCTCCACCCCCGTACGGCTCGTCATCCACCGACTGATGGCGATCGGAAGTGAATCCCCGAAGGTTGTGGACATCGACCTCCAGGAACCCATCGACAACGGCCTTCCCGATCAGGCTCGTCGAGACAAACTCGACAAAAAGCTCGGGGAAGATGGTCAGTACTGCGACGTGCATATCTCGATCAAGTCCTCTGGCAGATCCATCTCGATGCGCCGTCCGCCCACATCCACTTCTCTCAGATACTCCGAGACGAACGGCACCAGCAGGTTCTTCGACTCTCCACGAATCTCCAGAAGTAACCCTCCACCGTCATCGATCACGCGTTCCACCTCACCCAGCTCGCCGGTCTGCATGTCTTCACAGAGACAGCCGATCAGCTCGAAATAGTAAAAAGCTCCTGCCGGAGCCAACGGAACCGTGCGGCGATCGATCTCCAACCCGGAATCTCTCAACTCCTCCGCCTGCTCTCGTGTCTCGAGCCCCTCGAACAAGACAATGGCCTTGCCCTGTCCGATTCGCGATGCAGCGATCCGTATCCGGCGGCGTTCTCCACCTCGATCGACAATGTCGACTTCGGCACCCACGGCGAATCTCTCAGCAACATCGCTGAGGACCTCGACGACGACCTCGCCACGGATTCCATGGGGCTTCCCAATCCTCCCGACAGAGACGAATTCCGGGAGAGGGGATTGAGATTCAGACTTCGAGGATTTCGAGCTCATAGCGTTGCCCTTCCTGATCACCACGAGCGGACAGGAGGGAACGCAGAGAGCGGGCGGTACGACCCTGACGGCCGATCACCTTGCCGAGATCGTCCGCCGCCACCTGCAACTCGAGCACAGTCGACTCTCGGCCAGGAATCTCTTCCAAGACCACCGCGTCGGGCTCGTCCACCATGAGCTGGACCATTCGGACAAGGGCTTCTTGAGTGCTGGACACTTCAGGCAGCTGATGCGGTCTGGCGTTTCAGGAGCTTGGCAACGGTCGAGCTCATCTTCGCGCCCTTCCCCACCCAATGCTCGATTCGCTCCGCATCGATCTTGATTGTCTCGGGCTCAGCCCGGGGATCGTAGTAGCCGACCTCGTCGAGGGCCGACGCCCCGGGAAACTTTCGCGAATCGGAGACCACGACCCTGTAGAACGGTCGGTGCTTGGACCCCATTCGGCGAAGTCGAATCTTCAACATCTACATCAACCTCCTGCTAATTTCTTGTCTTTTCGGCGCTTGTTGACGGACAGGCTCTGGTCCCACCGCCCCCGCGCCGGAGGAACAGCGAATACTAGCAGGATGTCGCGCCCCAGGCTAGTCCACTGGCCTACTTCATACCCATCGCTTTTGTCAGCCACTTGCCTTTGACACCCTTGAGCATCTTGCGCATGTCTCGATACTGCTTGAGAAGCTGATTGATCTGTTGCACAGAAGTGCCCGATCCCCGAGCGATTCTACGTTTTCTGCTGCCGTTGAGGATCCGTGGCTGATTACGCTCCCGCGGCGTCATGGAATCAATCATGGCCTCGACTCGGGTGAGCTGTCCCTCGTCAACCCTACTGGCGTCCAGCCCTCTCAAGGGACCGCTCTTCGGCAGCATCTCCAAGACCTGCGACAGGGGACCGAGGCGCCGGATCTGCGCCAATTGGTCTCGCAGGTCCTCGAGAGTGAACTCACGCCGCGCCATCCTCTCCGCCAAACGCTGCGTTTCCTCCGAGTCCAGTCCCTGCTCCGCCTTTTCGATCAACGACAGGACATCGCCCATCCCCAGGATGCGGGAAGCCATTCGATCAGCGTGAAACAGCTCCAATTCGTCCGACTTCTCACCGACGCCCACAAACCGAATGGGAACCTGGACCACAGTCCGAATCGATAGCGCCGCTCCACCCCTCATATCGCCATCGAGCTTGGTGAGGATCACCCCGGTCAGAGACAAAGATCGCGCGAACTCCTGGGCGCTGCGAACGGCGTCCTGGCCGGTCATCGCATCGGCAACGAGAAGGGTCTCGGTCGGTTCAAGAAGCTCCGACAGCTCCTCGAGCTCCTGCATTAGAGCCTCGTCGATATGCAATCGACCGGCAGTATCGACCAGGACCACGTCTCGACCGCGCTCACGGGCCTCCTGGAGCGCCCGTCTGGCAAGCTCCAAGGTACCTTCACCAGCTTGGGGTTCGAGCACTGGTGTGTCGACTACAGCTCCCACCTGCACGAGCTGGTCGACGGCAGCCGCCCTCTGCAGATCTGCGGCGACCAGCAAAGGGTGTCGACCGCGGCTCTTCAGCCGCTTGGCCAACTTGCCCGCGGTCGTGGTCTTGCCTGAGCCCTGCAAGCCGCACAGCAGTACGACGGTGGGCCGCCCCACAAGGGAGAGCTCTTCTCCGGTCTCACCCAGCAGCAGGGTCAGCTCATCGCGAACGATCTTTACGACCTGCTGGGCTGGCGTGAGGCTCTCGAGCACCTTCTCACCCAGGGCTCGTTCTTTCAGCCGACCGATAAAGGACTTGACGACACTGAAATGGACATCGGCCTCCAGGAGAGCCAACCGGATTTCCCGCAGCGCTTGATCGAGAATCTGTTCCGATACACGGCCTTCCCCCTTGAGCTGGCGAAAAACTCCCTGAAGCTTGTTCTGCAATCCGTCGAACATCAACTGACCTCGAAAACACTGACCGGTGACCCGCCAGCGGGACTCGATCGTAGCAAATGCGTCGTCCCTGAGCGCTATACTCCGCGCCAAATGATTCGCCGCACCAAGATCATCGCCACGCTCGGTCCCAGCAGTGGTGACGAGCGGACCATCCGCCTCCTCCTCAAATCGGGTGTGGACGTTGTCCGACTGAACCTCTCCCACGGTTCACAGCAAGAGCACCGGGTGCTAATCCGCATCGTTCGCCAGATTGCCGAATCCCTGGATCGGAACGTCCCCATCATGCTGGATCTCATGGGACCGAGGTATCGATTGGGCACACTTCCCAA
>Ga0255052_10001640_pt1 | contig 16725 bp, 15 predicted proteins | sample JV7_2_21_MG_FD_188632 | JGI IMG/M metagenome (GOLD analysis project Ga0255052, IMG submission 188632) | Seawater microbial communities from Jervis Inlet, British Columbia, Canada - JV7_2_21 | ecosystem: Environmental > Aquatic > Marine > Inlet | place: Canada: British Columbia | collected...
GATGACGACCTGCTCCGGCGCGGAGTCGCAGTCCACCTCCTCGATCTGTCGGGAACTCGTGGTCGTGTCGGTCGCCCCGGTGGAGGATGGCGAGGTGACCGGTTGGCTGGTCGATGTCGTGGTGTCAGACCCACCCGACGAACAGGCGGCCGCGATGACTGCGAGAGTGACGATGAGAAAGGTGAGACGGTTTTTGATCATGATGCAGCGTCGAGGGCGGCCTCCACGACTTCTTCAACGGTCATGTCAGTCGTCAGATCGAGCTCACGGTCTGGTGTGAGACCGCCGTTTCCGGCGGCTAGACCGCTGGGGGTTGCCCACCGTGCCACCGCGACGTAGAGCTCTCCGCCGTTACGCAGATCGAAGGGTATCTGGACAGCGTCTTTACCGAAGGTGTTCGTGCCGACTATCACCGCGCCGCGGCGATCTCTCAAGGCGCCTGCCACTATCTCTGCAGCGGACGCCGTGCCCTGGTTCACCAGGACGATCAGACGCTCTTCTGTGGCCAGTCCACCTTCGGTCGCCGTGTACTCGAGGTGTTCGTCCGGGGCGAACGACTCGAGGACCAGCCCGCCGCTGATGAACTCTGAGGCAACGTCGACCGAGGCATCGACAAGGCCACCGGGGTTGTCGCGAAGGTCGATGACGATCGTCCGCGGCCCGAATTCTGAGAGAGAGATCAGTGCTTCCTCCACAAGTCCGGGGATGTCGTCCTCGAAGTCCGGTATTCGCAGATATCCGACGCCGGTCAGCGGAATCTCCACGCTCACCGTCGGGACAGTGAGCTCCGACCGATCGATGGTGAAGGTCAGGGTTTCTCCTCCTTCACGTTCCACCATTATGTCGATTGATCCGGTTTCGTCCCCGGCCATGGCGGCCGCCGTCGAGACGAAACCCTCGCCGTCGACCTGCTCGCCATCGATCTCGACCACGATATCTCCGGCTTGCAGCCCGGCGTCCGCGCCGGGGTTGTCTTCCAGCACGAAGACGATTCGGAGAGGGCAGGCCGCAGTGATCATGGCGCACTTCGAGCCCACCGCATCGGTGGCATCGAGGAGTAGACCGACCCCTCCGACGAGACCATTGGCACGGAAGGATCCCACCTGGTCCGGTGGCACGTAATAGGAGAAGGGGTCGAGTCCGACGTCTGTCATCGCGGTGACAGCGGCGTCCACTGCCGGACCGACGGCGATCCCCGACTCGTGCACCATCTGTGCGAGTTGATCGCAGAAATCGGTGAAGTCTTCGTGTGGCACCGCACACACAAGAGTGCGAGGCCGCGATTCCGTCTCGGTGCTGGCGAACTCCCGGAGACTCCTGAGGGCGACGCCGGCCAGATCCGAACTGGGCCACGGTCTGTCGACATGCCATTTCTGAACAAGGTCGTAGACCTCGCACAGCGCCGAGAATGTCACAGGCGGAGCGACGCAGTTCTGCACTTGGTATGGCTGACCGCCCATGGTGGTGCTTGGCGCAGAATGCACCGCTGTTGTGGCTGGAGCCTCGATTGTGGTCATCGCAGGCTCCGCCGCCGACCCACATGCGACGACAGAGATCAGCAAGAGTGTGATTGCGGTGCGCATTGTCGCCATTATGTGGACTAAGTGCTCTCCAACATAAGTACGGTCGCCGAAACGTCATCGTATTTGTGTTGGGGGGCACTAGGTGGCAGTTACCGTCAGCTTCATGAGTACACGAGCCATTCTTCGCTCCCCATTCGGAGAAACGGTCACACGGGACATCGCCGACGGTTGCTGGGCGGATCCGGTTGGTGATGCCGATTCGACGTTGGGTGAGGGCTACTGGGCGGTGCCCGGTCTGGTGGATGCCCATTCTCATCTGGCCACTGGTGAGCTCAATTATGGGCCCGGTGTTCTCGATGATGCCGTCACGCGAGCCAGAGAAGCTCTGACCGCCGGGATCACCCTTCTTCTCGACAAGGGCTGGGGCGACACGACCACGATCGACGTGATCACCGCCGTACCCGAGTCGGAGCGTCCGGAGATCGAAGCAGCCGCACAGATCATCGCGGTTGAGGGGGGCTACTACCCCGACTTCGCGCTGGAGGTCGACGTCTCCGAAATCGCTTCCGTTGTGGCCAAACAGGCGGTCATGGGAGCGGGTTGGGTAAAGCTCATCGGTGACTGGCCCCGACGGGGACGCGGCCCGGTGGCCAACTTCACCGAAGATCAATTGCGCCGGGCCGTTGAGATCGCGGGCGAATCTGGAGCCCGGGTCGCAATCCATACAATGGCGCGGGAGGTGCCATCGATCGCAGTCGCCGCTGGCATCCACTCCATCGAGCACGGCCTCTTTCTCACTGACTCAGACGTGGCGGCCCTTGCCGAGCGGGGAGGGATGTGGGTTCCGACGGTTCTTCGGATCGAGGAGACGATCGTCCAACTTGGCGCCGAGTCGGGTGGCGGGCGTCTTCTCATCGAAGGCCTCGACAACACGCGTCGTCTTCTTCCTGCTGCATTCGAGGCCGGGGTGCGGGTCCTGGCGGGTACCGATCTCGTCGGCACTCCGGCAAATGTGGCCAGCGAGGCAATCAAGCTGGGGGAATACGGACTCTCCAACCTTCAGGTCGTCGAGGCGGTGACAACCGCGGGGTTCAGGGCCACCGATCGCAGTGGGGACTTTGCCGTCGGCGCTCCTGCGGACGCCGTGCTGTTTCCTGAGGATCCGATTTCCGACCTGGAGGTTCTCAGGTATCCGACCGTTGTGATTCGGAAGGGGACTGTCGTATGAGACTGGTTCTTGCGTCGGCGTCACCCCGCCGCCGCCAGCAACTGGAGACGCTGGGTCTCGATTTTGATGTCGAACCTTCTGATATCGATGAGTCACGTCGTCCGGAAGAGCCCCCAGGCGTGTACGTCGAAAGAATTGCCATGGAGAAGGCGCGAGCGGTGGCAGCCGTCGATCGTGTGGTGCTCGCGGCCGACACCGTGGTGGTTCACGAGGGGAGGATCTTGGGGAAGCCCGGTCACCCTGAGGAGGCGCGCTCGATGTTGCGACGACTCCAAGGCGATCGTCACGAGGTGTTCACCGGTGTCGCGGTCGCCTCGTGGGACGATGGTCCGGTGGTTCACCCCGCTGTGGATGTGACCGAAGTGACCTTTCTCCCGATGACCGACGATGAGATCGCTGACTACGTATCAACCGGAGAGCCCATGGACAAGGCGGGTGCCTACGCCCTTCAGGGCGCAGGTGGGCGGTTCGTCGAGTCGGTGAAGGGCAGCCCATTCACAGTGATCGGCCTCCCGATCCATCTGCTCTCGCGTCTGATCTCGCACGCCGGACTCGATATCAGCGTGTTTCAAATCGAACTGCCTGGCTGAGCGGGTAGTTTTCTCGAGATGCGGCGAACACTCCTCGCAACCGTTCTGGTGCTCGCCGCCTGCAGCCCTGTCGCGGAGACGGCGAATTCGACAACCACTACAGATGTCACAGCCACGGACAGAGTCGCTACGACGACCACGACTGTCGAGACCACCTCGACGAGCGAAGACCCGACGACAACCTCCACGTCTGCCACGACCACAACGCTGGAGGCGGCCACCACAACGTCCGACGTTGTTGACGGAAATTGGGCCGACCAACCGTTGATAGTGACCGGATTTGGCGCCCTTGGATGGTGGGACGGCACCGACTGGGTGCGTGCCGAGACCGAAGGTGCCCTCCCGGTCGTGGGTGGTGAGGACTATCAGATTGCGGTGATCGGCCTCGAGACGACCACCACCGGAGGTCCACAGGACCTGGTTTGTGAACCGGTGTTCAACCTCGGTGTCGTATTGGAGGACGACCACCTGCTCGGCGAATGGCCAGGGCCGTACGGGGTGGCGATATCCGCGCCGTGGGATCTCCAGCCGAATCTGTTCGAACCCTTTGCGGACGATGGCACCTTTGCTGCCATCGCCTCGGGCCTGCTGGCTGAGCGGGGCCTCGTTGTGGCCGACCCGGTGATCAAACAACTCTTCCGCGCCGATCTCGAAGGCGATGGGATCAACGAGATTCTTGTCGTCGCCGAAGACATCCGCGGCGGTTTCCTCCCGGAGGTGGGGGACTATTCGATCATCTTCATGCAGAAGGTGATCGAGGGCGATGTGCAAACATTGGTCCTTGGTGAATCGGTCATAAGCGACCCCGAGGGGTCGTTCGTGGTGGGCTTCTCGGTTGGAGCGGTCGCCGATCTCAGCGGCGATGGCCAGATGGAGATCGTCGTGGACTCCGCCTTCTTCGAGGGTCTTGGAGTAGACGTCTGGGAATACGTCGACGACGACATCGGTCTCTTCCCCTATTTGCAGACTGGATGTGGAAGCTAGTGAAGAACCCTTTCGAGGACCGTCCCACCTATGTCGGTCTCAGTGGCATCGAACTGACCGAGGCATCGTCAGATTCTGCCGCGGGCCGTATCGAGATCACCGAGCACCATATGCAGCCCTACGGAGTGGTGCATGGTGGTGTCTATTGCACTCTCGCGGAGACCTTGGCTTCGACCGGTGCCGCGATGTGGGCCGTGGAGCAAGGATTGGGAGGGGCCGTGGGTGTCAGCAACAAAACGGACTTCCTCCGGCCCACCACCAGCGGTGCGCTGATCGGAGAGGCGACGCCGATCCATCGCGGACGCACCCAGCAGCTCTGGCAGGTGAACATAACCAGGGAAGACAACGGCAAGCTGGTCGCTCAGAGTCAGGTCCGTCTTCAGAACGTCAACAGCACCGAGTTCTGATCCCTGAACCGAAGGTCGCGGGTTCGCTTTCGCCTCGCCGCATCAGGGCAGTTGGTAGAGGATCCCTCGCTTGTCCCTGCCGACGGTCTCTACCGCTCCCGACACTCGAATGCAATATGCGACTTCCCGCGCGAGGTGACGGGACCGACTCAGCCCGTCTGCCAGGTCGCCGGTCGTGAACGGATCCGGCAGGCCTTCCGGTAACAACCCCAGCAAATCCTCCGGTGAGCCGAGCTCAACCCTTTCCAAGACATCAATCAGACGCCGTTCCTCAATTACGAACCCTCCCCGGCGCCAGCCTTTCACGACGTCGGGTCGACGGATCTCCTCCTCCTCTATGAGCGCAATCTCCAGTGTGAAGTTGGGATGGCTCAGGAGGGAGGGAAACGAAACCAGCTCCTCACACACGTCTGCCGCGATGCCCCGCTTCGGGGACCGTCGGCGTGACATCTCAGACCCATCCTGATCGAGTTTCACAATCCACTTTGTGGCCGCCACCGGGTGCACGAGACGCATCATGTGGGAATCCAGCAACCGGTCTAGCTTCCGACGCATAGAAGCGAAGTTCCGAGTCTGGATCTCGATGAGTAGCCCATCACGAACCAGGTCGACCACAAAGCCGTCCACCGCAACCTCCACTCGGCCGCCCTCCTGGCGGTACCACTCCTTGAGCGAAGCATGGAGCGGCTTCTCGTTGAGTGAACCGATCGTTGTCACAATACGAGCCTACGAGCGAGAGGCAGCGGGCCGTGTTGTTGCTCGGATAAGTGCTGGGAAAAGGCGTTTCAGGACGTGGATCATGGTTCTAGCCAGCGAATCAACTCGATGACCACCTCTTGAAAGTCTTGTCCGTGTCCGGAGGACACGGCGTGAGCGACCTCATGGAGGACTATCCAGGCCTGGGCCGGCCGTTCAACGCGGATTGTCCTTGTCGTCGGGTCATAACTGCCCTTGATTCGGCCTTCAAGATGGTTGATCACCACCAATTCCACCGTGCCAGCGCCCAGATAACCGGTCAGGGAGTCGGCCAGTTGGCTTGCCTCTTCATCTGTGAGATAGGTATTGGCAAGCCGGATCATGACCTGGTCCAGACCGGCCAACCTCACTCCCTCTTGAACGGTGCAATAGTCGAATCCGCATATCTCGAGTCCGTTGTCAGCCAAGGGCGGATCCCGGTCGATCAGGTTGTACAGGGGGACCAGGGCCATCGCGACGACAGTGACAGCCGCCACCACGATCATCAGCCGTCGACGCCATGGCGACGGTACCGGCGGTTCGATTGAGTCCTCGTCGACATCCCACTCCTCGAAGAGAGATTCGTCCTGGATCACTGGTTCAGAGCCTTGATGATCACGTGCGAATGGTAAGGCAGGCCCCGTGCAAACACTCTTCGAGACCAAGTGGTGCCTTGGGTTACCCGGGGCATCCTGGCACCCTCGCCTCATGACAGGTCGCAGATGAGCGTTGCCAGGCTGGCCGGTCTGGGCGCCCACACCATTGCGGACGCCAACGGCGACCTGCAACACCGCTTCGCCGCCATAACCAGGCGCGCCAAGTTGCGCTTCGAGACGCGGGACTGGACCGGCATGGCCGCTGACGCTGCCGAGCGTCTCGACGTCTATGGCGCAGTTGCCCGGAAGACTGCCGACTCGGTTGCGACTCTGCTCGATGACCGTCTTCATGACAAGACCGTTTGGGCCGCAATGAAGACGGCCTACTCGGCCTTCGCCATGGAACGACAGGACTTTGAGCTCGCCGAGACCTTTTTCAACAGCATCACCCGACGCACCTTCGTGACCGCCGGAGTCGATCCGAACATCGAATTCGTCAATACCGATTTCGGCACACCCCCCACCGAGGCTCGCGCTTCCGTCTATCGGATCTACGAAACCGCCGCCACCCACAACGATCTTGTTCGCTCTGTATTGGGCTCACCGGGATTCGACACCGCGTTCATTGACCTGGAGAGGGACGTGATGCGGGTCACCAACGAGATCCAGCGTCGTTTGGCGTCTCTCGGACTCGAACCGAATATCGACCGTCTCGATATGGCCACGTCGGTGTTCTATCGAGGAAAGGGGGCGTACCTGCTGGGTCGTGTCTGCGCCGGAGACTCCGTTTTGCCATTTGCTCTGGCGCTGGAGAACTACGAGAAGGGAATTCTCGTCGATGCCGTGCTCCTCCACGAAGAAGAGGTGTCGATCCTCTTCTCGTTCGCCCATTCCTATTTCCACGTCGAGGAGGAGCGGCCCTACGACCTCGTCCGGTTCATTCGCGACCAGGTGCCGCGCAAACGTCTGTCCGAGCTCTACATCTCGCTTGGGCAGACACGACATGGCAAAACCGAGCTGTTCCGTGAGCTGAGGTCGCATCTCGAGACCACGGATGATGTGTTCATCGAGCCTCCAGGCAAGAAGGGCCTCGTCATGTCGGTCTTCACGCTTCCCGGCTTCGAGATGGTTTTCAAGGTGATCAAGGACCGCTTCCCACCCCAGAAGACGATGACCCCGAGCCAGGTGATGGCGAAGTACCGGCTGGTATTCCATCACGACAGGGCCGGTCGGCTCGTTGACTCGCAATCGTTCGAACACATCCGGTTTCCGGCAGATCGGTTCGATGAGGGGCTTCTCGAGTCGTTGCTCGACGAGTGCTCGAGGACCGTGCGACGTGATGGCAAAACGGTGGAGATCAGCCTGGCCTACGTCCAGCGCCGGGTCACTCCGATGGATGTGTACGTCCATGAGGCAACAGCCGATCTGAGCCGGGGAGCGGTGGTCGACTATGGAACTGCGATTCGCGACCTGGCCGTGACGGGCATCTTTCCCGGAGATCTCCTCATCAAGAACTTCGGGGTCACGAGGAACGAAAGGGTCGTCTTCTACGACTACGACGAACTGACCGAGATTCGCAACTGCAACTTCAGGGATCTACCGGTGGCCCAATCGGTCGAGGATGAGATGTCGGCGACACCGTGGTTCCCACTGGGACCCAATGATGTGTTTCCATCTGAGTTCTCCTCGTTTCTCGGTTTGTCCGGTGAGCTGCGTGAGGTGTTCATGGAGGCCCACTCCGAGTTGTTGGAGGCGTCGTGGTGGAACGGAGTCAAGAATCGAATACTGGCGGGAGAGATCTTCTCGATCTATCCATACTCCCGACGGTCGAGATTGGGCTCTCGCTGAGCCAGTCCTCTATCAGTCGATATCCGCCTGTTCGGTGTCCTCGTAGATCGCCGGCTTCAGCCGGCGTTTCTCGAGTTCGCGACCGAGCTTCAGTCTCATGAAGGCATTGGTGGAGTGCCGGGTCACCCCTCCTTCGAGGTAGTACCTCTCTTGAACGTATCGAACTGCGTCGGCGTACCCATCGACCACTGCTTCATCGAGTTGGAATCGGTCGTAGTTAACGATCGATTTGACCCGTCGCCCGAGCGGCCCGAGCAACTCATCCACCGCATCGGTGATGCTCTTGACGTCCTCCGGTGTGCGCACATGCATCCCTGAAAAATCCATGAAGACAGTGTTGGAGGTCTCGTCGTAGCTGAGCCTGTCTTCGATGCGAAGCTCCAGCATCTCAGCTCGCAAGCCCATCGAGCCGGGAAGAAACAGTGCGCTATTCATTTGAGTCGGACCGTCGACCGAGGGCTCGAAGGGCAGAAGGTCGAGGATGTCTCGTTCCAGGTCGACTCCGGGGGCGATCTCGGTCAGAACGAGACCGGAGGTGCCCAGCCGGAACACGCAGCGTTCGGTGATGAAGATGATGTTCTGCCCGCGCTCGTTGGCGACTTCGGCGCTGAAGGTGATCTGGGAGACCTCTTTGACGAACTTCAGGAATCGCCCTTCCTGGTTGATCGTGAGATTTCCATCTTCGATGCGAGCCTCCATGCCTCCGCTAGAGAACGGTGTCAGGAACACCACATTCTGCGTCCGCTGGGTGAGATTGATCGCTCCTCCGCATCCTGCGATCCGCTTGCCGAATCGGCTCACGTTCACATTGCCGAACCCATCACACTCGGCGATCCCGAGGAACACGGTGTCCAGCCCTCCACCATCGATGAAGTCGAAGGCAGATGCATGATCGATCACCGCCTCTCTGTTCACCGCTCCGCCAAAAGCGAAACCACTCAACGGGATGCCGCCGATGACACCGGTGTCAAGAGTGAACGTGACGAGGTCCTGGATGCGCTCGTCACCTGCCACCCGTCCGACCAACTCTGGAAGACCTACTCCTATGTTCACAACGGCGTCTGCTTCGAGTTCCAGGGCCGCTCGTCGCGCAACCACTGTTCGGGCGTCGATGGGAAGCGGCGCCAGCGTCTCGACCGGAATCCGGATCTCCCCGGACATTGCAGGGTTGTAGTCGGTGTCCCAGGTCTGGGAGTGGCGCTCGGGCTGGGCGACCACGATCGCATCGATGAGGATGCCGGGGACCTGAACGTCGCGTGAGTCGAGTGATCCCGCCTCGGCGACACGCTCAACCTGGCAGATGACATATCCCCCGGAGGCCTTGGCGGCCATGGCGAGATCCAGTGTTTCGAGGGTTGCAGCCTCCCGCTCGATTGTCATGTTGCCAAAGGGGTCGGCGGTCGTGCCCCTGATGATGGCGACGTCGACGGGGAATCCCTCATAGAAGAGCCAGGTCTCGTCTCCTCTCTGAGTGATCTCGACGATGTCGTCCGTCGCCGACTTGTTTACCTTCCCTCCCTCGATCCGTGGATCCACGAATGTCCCGAGGCCGATCGTCGTCAGGATTCCGGGAGCTCCACTGGCGATGCTGCGGTAGAGATGAACCAGCACACCCTCCGGAAGGTTGTAGGCCTCGACTTTCTCGTCCACGGCCAGGGCAACGATCTTCGGTACCAGGCCGTAGTGGCCACCGATGACTCGTTTCAGCAGGCCGGGGTGGCCGAGATGATTGAGACCCCTGTTCTCGGAGTCCCCTTGTCCACCGGCCCACACGAGCGTTAGGTCTCGAGGTGATGAGTCGTCAATGAATCGCTGCTCGAGCGCGGCAAGTATCTCCTCAGCGACTCCGTGACCCCCATATCCCGAGCTCACGATCACGTCTCGATCGTGTATCACGGAGACGGCCTCGCGTGCACCGACAACTTTGCTGATGGTCATGATCGACTCCCGGTCCGAACCTACATCCTCATATCACCGCGGGTGATGATTCGTGGCCCGGATGAATCCCTATTGGGCCCTTCTCCAATACCCTTGTAGACAATGTCATTTCAGATTGGCCCAATTGTGGTTGACCCCCCGGTGGTCCTTGCTCCGATGGCCGGTGTGACCAACGCTCCGTTTCGCCGTTTGTGCCGTGAGTTCGGGGCGGGTCTCTACGTATCGGAAATGATCGGCGCAAGAAGTCTTGTGGAGAAGAGCGAGAAGACGATGGCTCTGGCTCGCTTCGACGACGATGAGGTCCCCAGATCGATTCAGCTCTACGGCACCGACCCCGGAGCTCTTGGCGAGGCGGTCGCGTTTCTTGTCGAAGATCACGGGGTTGACCACATCGACATGAACTTCGGATGCCCCATGGGAAAAGTGACGAGACACGGAGGAGGGGCCGCCCTCCCCTGGAAGACCAACCTGTTTCGTTCTGTAGTTCGAGCCGCGATCATCAACGCCGGCGATGTCCCGGTGACGGTGAAGTTCCGGCTGGGAATCGACGAAGGACACCTGACATTCATCGAAACCGGGCTCACGGCCGAGGAGGAAGGGGTTGCTGCCGTTGCGCTCCACGCCCGCACCGCCCGTCAGCTGTACTCGGGCAAGGCGAGGTGGTCGGCGATCCGTGAGCTGAAGGAGGCGGTGCCTACCTTGCCCGTACTTGGCAACGGTGATATCTGGACGGCGGACGACGCTCTCGAGATGATGCGCTCAACCGGCTGTGATGGAGTCGTGGTTGGCCGCGGGTGTCTCGGGCGCCCCTGGCTGTTCCGGGACCTGGCCGACGTGTTCGCCGGACGACAGCCCCAGGTTCCGCCAAACCTCGGCGAGGTCGGTCGGATCATGATCCGCCACGCCGAACTGCTGGTTGATCACTTTGGAGAGAAGACCGGTCTCAATCTCTTCCGCAAGCATCCCTCGTGGTATCTGAAGGGTTTCCCCGCAGGACCGGTGCTTCGTGATGGCTTTGCCAGGGTGGCGTCGATCGAAGAGTTGACGTCCCTGGTCGAGAGGCTCGATCCGGATGTCCCGTTTCCTGAAGAGGCCAATCGGATGGTCCGTGGACACAGTCATGGGCCACGCCCGGTGCGTTTGCCCCACGGTTTTCTCGACGATCGGAAAGCGGAGCGGTTAGCCGACGAGGCCGAGCAGGTGGTCAGCGGCGGCTAAGGCTCCTTTTGCGCTCCGTCGCCACCTCACCCTGAATCCGGGTCGTGTGGTATCGGACCAGCATCAGCACCGACCCGACAACACCGACGGCTGAGAATGTGAGAATCCCGATGTCGGTGTGGAACCATCCGTAGTACCCCCAGAGGAGGGCCTCTGCAATCCCGATCCACCAGGTCCCCGGTGAGATACCGGAAGGGTCGGCGGTGCGAAACGCTGTCCAGATCGAAGGGGTGAGCATCACCCCGTAGGACAATCCGAGAACCACTCCGAGGGCTGTCCAGCCTGCGACAAGTGCCGTGGTCGCGAGCAGGACACCCCAGGCCGCTCCCAGCAGATAACTCTGCCGGGGATCGCGGCCCGTCCGGACCAGCGCCGACATGGTCAACGTATACGCGACGACGGTGAAGATCGGTGCAAGGATCGCGATCCAAAATCCCTGGCTCATCAGATAGGCGGCCCAGCCGACATTGGTGACTAGCCCCAGGGATGCCCAGGTGGTCGAGACGCCGGAGGAGTCGCCGGTTCGGATCAGCTTGGTGATCTGTGGAACCAGAAAGGCGATCGTGCCCATGGTGGCGGCCACAACGGCAATGTTGGCCAGTATCTCGTTCATCGATAGGTAGAACACCATGCCGGGTCTTCTGGTTGCATCAACGTTCGCTGTATCCGGCGACAGCGGTGAGAAAGACATGGGCCATGGAGTCGAGCGTCAAGCCGTTGACATCCGCTTCGGCATCAACCTCAACGAAGTCCATCGCTCGCACCCTGGGGTGACGGGCACACCGGCGGACACCCTCGGCGAGCTGGCGGATGGTCAGGCCACCCGGACCGGCACCGGGACATGCGGGGGCGAAGATCCGATCGAGCACGTCGAGGTCAACGTCGACATGTATCGACTCACATCGCTCACTCAAGGCGGAAAGGACGCCGTCGACAACGCTGCCAATACCGTCCCGCTCCACCTGCTCTACGGTGAACACACTGACGCCTGCCTCCTCGCAGTAGGCCCGATACTCCGCAGAATTGGCAAAGGAATGGATACCGATCTGGGCCACGTTGGCCCCGGGAAGCCCGTGCTCTTCGATCAGGCCGCGTATCGGGGTCCCGTTGGTGGGTCCGTTGACGAGCGAGCGCACGTCGTGGTGGGCGTCAAAGGTGATGACGCCGACCGAGGACAGGTCTTCGGCCATGCCCGCGACCAGGGGACGGGTGATGGCGTTGTCACCGCCTACGTAGAGGGTCAGAGACGCTTCGGGGAGTTCGGTCGCCAACTTGGTCACTGCCCCGGGCATCGTGTGCATGTCCAATTGCGAGACGGGCCAGTTGCCGACGTCGCGGACGGCCACTTCGGCGAGGTTCGCACCCCACTCGCTGTGGAACGTGGAGAACCGGGCCAGTCGGTCACGGAGGACAAAGGGGGTCAGGTCGGCTCGCGAGGGGGTGAGCGATGCCTTGGCCGAGGGCACCCCGACAACCAGGAGGTCCGGGTCAGGACGGTCCTGTGCCAGCCAGACGTCGGCGCGAGGCCAACCGGGATCAAGCATTTGTATCGAGCATCGGAATATCGACGCCGCGATCCCGGGCGACCTGTTTGGCCTTTTCGTAGCCTGCGTCTGCGTGTCGCATCACGCCGGTTCCCGGGTCATTGGTGAGGACGCGTTCGACCCGGAACGCCCCCTGCTCTGTGCCGTCGGCCACTACCTGGGCTCCGGAATGGATCGAGTTCCCGATTCCGACTCCACCGCCATGGTGAACGGCAACCCAGGCGGCACCCGAGGAGACGTTGAGCATGGCATTGAGGATGGGCCAATCGGCGATGGCATCTGACCCGTCGGCCATCGCCTCGGTTTCCCGGTACGGGGATGCGACCGAGCCCGAGTCGAGATGGTCGCGGCCGATGACAATCGGCGCCGAGACCTCTCCGGAGGCGACGAGCTCGTTGAAGCGGAGGCCGGCTAGGTGGCGCTCGCCGTAGGAAAGCCAGCAGATGCGGGCAGGAAGCCCCTGGTAGTGGACCTTCTCCTGAGCCATTCGGATCCAGCGTGCCAGGGCATCGTTCTCGGGAAACAGGTCGAGCAGGGCACGGTCGGTGGCGGCGATGTCGGCCGGGTCCCCGCTCAATGCCACCCACCGAAACGGCCCAGAACCTTCGCAGAAGAGATCGCGAACGTATGCGGGCACGAAACCTGGATAGGAGAAGGCGTCTTGATATCCGGCTGTCTGCGCTTCCCCGCGGAGGTTGTTTCCGTAGTCGAAGACTTCGGCTCCTTCGTTCTGGAAGCCCACCATGGCCTCACAATGAGTAGCCATCGACTCCCTGGCAGATTTGATGTAGGTGTCGGGGTCGTCGTCTCTCAACCGGGCAGCCTCGTCGACGCTGTAGCCGGACGGGATGTAGCCGTAGAGCGGATCGTGAGCCGAGGTCTGATCGGTCACGATGTCGACATCCAGGCCCATCCTCAACAACTCGGGGAACAGGTCGGCGGCGTTCCCAAGAAGGCCAATCGATAGCGGCTTGCGGTTTCGCTTGGCGGCGAGGGCAAGGTCAACTGCGTCCTCGATCGAGTCTGCCCGCACGTCGAGATACCCGGTCTCGAGACGACGTTGGATCCGATATGGATCTACCTCGATGCATAGAGCGACACCGCCGTTCATGGTTATCGCCAGAGGCTGAGCGCCGCCCATGCCGCCGAGCCCACCTGTCAATGTGAGCGTGCCGGCCAGGCTCCCACCGAATCTCTTCTCGGCGATAGCCACGAACGTTTGATAGGTGCCCTGGAGAATCCCCTGAGTTCCGATGTAGATCCAGGAGCCTGCCGTCATCTGCCCGTACATGATGAGACCTTCGGCTTCGAGCTTCCAGAATTGCTCGAGGGTGGCCCACCTGGGAACCAGGAGACTGTTGGCAATGAGAACCCGAGGCGCCATGTCGTGAGTCCGAAACACACCGACCGGTTTGCCTGATTGGACCAGGAGCGTCTCGTCGTTCTTCAGCCTTTGCAGCGTCGCCACGATCGCATGGAGGGATTCCACGTTGCGCGCTGCCTTGCCCCGTCCGCCATAGACGATCAGATTCTCCGGGTCTTCTGCAACCTCGGGATCGAGGTTGTTGAGGAGACAGCGAAGGACGGCTTCTTGAAGCCAACCATTGGTGTTCAGGTCGGTCCCATGCGGGGCTTGGAGCGGAAAGGTCAGATCGAGCATGCGCAAGACGGAGCCTAACGACGCGTATTCGGCTGCATTCCTTGTATGTTCGCCGCGAACAACCATGAGCGAGACGAACGCCCCCGAAGTAACCGTCCACGACGATGCCGAGCATGATCGTTACGTGGTTGAGGTCGATGGCGTGGCTGCCGGGTTCACCGTGTATCACATGCGTGGCGGGCGACACTTCTTTGTCCACACTGAGGTCGACGACAAGTTTACGGGTAGGGGTGTCGGGTCGGCGCTGGCACGTCATGCGCTTGACGACGTCAAGGCGAAAGGCGGGAGGATCGTCCCTATCTGCCCGTTCATCAGGGCCTTTGTCAATGAAAACCCCGAGTTTGAGACATTGATCGACCACGAGTTATGGGACCGCATCGATGCGCGGCGGCACTCCGACGGCTGATCACCTACTGGTGTGTTGTGAAAATGGCCCTGGCGACGTGAACCCGGCCACGGGAGTCGATTTCCGAGCCGTGGACGCTATATGCCTCGTTATGTGCGGCTGCTAAAGGCCCTAAAACGGGAGGCGAGGGCGTTCATGGCCATTCCAAGCAATAGCGGTTGAGCGGCACAGACCCGACGGTCACCAACACAAGCACATACCGGCACTTCTGTGCTTGTGGTCATCCGCACATAATGAATCTCTTATGTCAAGGTGCCGGCGGTTTGTGGACAGGACTGGGACGGGTCACACCGGATTGGTGGACAAGCTCTTATTAGGTCACACGGTCCGCCAAGAAGGGGGTGGGTGGGGGTCGACAGGTCATTATTAGGACAGTGGTCTGAGACCACGTCAGCCGGTTTGATTGGGTCAGACCCCACCCAAAATGTCAGGTCGTCTGGGGGAGGTGTTTGTAGGTTTGGCGGGCGACGTAACGTTTCAGACAGCGCATGATTTCTGCGGTGTTGAGACCTTCAGCTCGTCTTCTGGCCACATAGGCCCGGGTTGGGGGGTCGTGAGCCATGCGGGTTAACACGATTCGGTAGAGGGCGGCGTTGGCTTGACGGTCACCTCCCCGGTTGAGCCGGAACCTGGTGGTCACTTTGCCTGAGTTGGCGGGGAGTGGGGTCACCCCGCAGAGATGAGCCCACGACCCTTCGGAACCGAGACGGTCGGGGTTATCACCGGCAGTGACGAGGAGACTCGCTGCAGTGTCGGTTCCAGCACCGTGAAGCTCGAATAATCCCGGAGCGGTCTGTTTAAGCAGATCGGTGAGCATCCGGTCGATGTCTGCCATCTCATTGTTGAGTCCTCGGATACGTCTCGCCAGGTTCCGGATCATCAGATACGTTGTATAGATGACCGGGTCAGAACCCTGGTTAGGTCGCATGTTTGCTGCCTCAGACACCAGGCTGGTCTTATACCGGTCCTTGAACCGGACTCTGATCTCTTCAGGAGCAGTGAACACCAGGTGGCGTAACTGGTTGAGAGACTGGATCCGTTGCTGACGTGCCGAACGTCTGGCCACCATCAACACTCGCATCTGCTCGACGGGACCGTTCCGACCCTTCGGGGTCACCGACGCCTCCCCGAAAGGGCAGCTCGAGCCGCAGCCACCGCATCGGTTGGATCCGACTTGCCCACCTTGCGTCGTTTCTGACGGTTGGGACGATCAACCTCTACCACCACGATCTCCTGGTCGGCGAGGAACCTGGATAATCCGACACCCCACGACCCGGTGCCCTCCACCCCAACCCGTGTCACCGGGCCGAAGCCGACCAGCCATCCGAGAAGCTCCTCGTAACCGGCCCGGTCGGCGGGAAACGATTCGACTCCTAACAATCCGCCGTTGTGGTCGATGGCTGCTGCCACATGGACATCAGCATGAGTGTCCACTCCACCAGTGACTCCTACGATTCTCATGGCCGCCCCTTTCGTTGATAGGCCAAAGGGGTGGCAAAACCACCGGGACGGCGGCCGTGACCCGACCGAACTGGTCCTAACAGTTCAACCGGCGAACACCGCCCGACCGGTGGAAACCACCACACCCATTCTCCCCCAGCCGGTTATGGGCGGGGGGTTTCGATGGGCAGACGGGGACGTTGTGCTCTAGCTGAGAAGCGGGATCGTGGTTTGTATTGGTAAAAGGCGCCGCTGTCACTAGTGCGCGATACGGTTCGAGGAAGCGAGTATCGGAGGAACACATGTGGTCGATCAGTCGCCGTATGGCGGTTCTCTTTCTCATCGCGCTGTTGGTGACGGCGTGCTCCTCAACGATTGCAGGGGACACAACAACCTCTGTGTCGGTGTCGTCAACGTCTGTCTCGGTAGGCGGTTCCACCACCACGACGTTCACCGAAGAAGTCACGGCTGAGTCACTGGGGCTGGCGGGGCTCGATTTCGCCGATTTCCTCGAGGAGTCCTACAACATTCTGTTGCTTCGAGATCCGGAGCTTCTGACGTCGGTTGGCGTGGCTGGTCTGGTTGGGGTGCGGAACGACCAGCTCAAC
>Ga0255052_10001641_pt1 | contig 16722 bp, 12 predicted proteins | sample JV7_2_21_MG_FD_188632 | JGI IMG/M metagenome (GOLD analysis project Ga0255052, IMG submission 188632) | Seawater microbial communities from Jervis Inlet, British Columbia, Canada - JV7_2_21 | ecosystem: Environmental > Aquatic > Marine > Inlet | place: Canada: British Columbia | collected...
GGCATTGTCTTCGATACACCGGCTGGGATCTTCTATGATGTCAAAAAGCATGAGATATATGTCACCGATTCCGGCAATTCGAACGTTCTTATTTTTAATTCGTCTGGTGATTTCCTGTTCAGTTTCACGCACTGGGTTCGGAGAGGGGGGGAGAACATACCCGGGGAACCCCGGGACATTGTAGTAAATAACAGCGGGATCATGTACCTGACAGACGCTCTCTCCCAGGAAATCGATGTTCTCAACCCCAGAGGCGTCAGTATAGACCGTATCCTTCCTGGCAGCTTCAAGCCGTTCATCGGAAAAATGGTCTACCCTCAGTACATGGCCATTGACCAGTGGGATACCCTGTTCGTAACACTGGGCGGGGATGCTAAAGAGGTCCTTGTCCTCGATCCCCGGCACAGGCTGGTGAGAAGGATCACAGGAACTGATGAGGGGTTCGGCGTGCTGACAGGGATCGCCTTACATCGGGGTAAGGACGTCATTGTCACAGATGCTAAAGGACCGACCTGTGTGAAGATTTTTTCGAGAAAAGGGGATCTCCGCAGAGAATTCGGCCTGAAAGCGATTGGCGACGAGAATTTCTCTCATCCGCATGGAGTCGCCTGTACAGGTGACGGGGACATATGGGTCGTGGACTCCTTCAGGCAGGTTCTTAAAAGATTTTCCGAGGACGGAACCTTGAAAGAGATGACAGGCGGTTTCGGGGTAAAACCCGGCGACATGCAGTACCCCATGGGGATCGCAACAGATGGTGTTGACGGTCTCTGCGTGGTTGAGAAAGTAGGACGAAGATTTCAAATGCTGCGGGTGAAATAACTCGCAGTTCTGGACTTGGATAGGTAAGTCCAAGAATGCCAATACGAAAGGAGGTGAGAGAATTTGAGAAGGTTCATGAAAGGGGTCATCGGAGCAGTGGCTGTACTCGCGATAGCCGGTTCCGCGTGGGCCGGGGACTATCACTCCGGCGCAACGCTCAACTGTTCCGAATGTCATGTAATGCACTTTAGTCAGTCACATGGTTACAACGGCAGTGGGATCTTCACTCCACTGGGTGGCGACGGGCCTCACGAGCATCTCTTGAGGAACGAGATCAACGACCTGTGTCTTTCTTGTCACAACGCGCAAACATTCGCTCCGGACGTTTTTGGAGCGGGCACGCAAAGTGGCCTGGTGAGGCAGGCAGGTGGTTTGAACGACGCCGCACTCGGGGCGCCCTATGACGAAACTCATGGGCACACGCTTGGATCGACCGACGATCCTCCGGGTAACGACGGTTCGTGGTCGCCAGATGCGGAACACGGTCTGATGTGTGTAGATTGCCATCAGCCTCACGGTTACGGTGCTCAGGTTGAGAATCCGTACCGGAACCTGCTGTATTCAAGAGGCGGGCAGCCGTATCCCGGACTCACTCCGGACTATGCTGTTGGGACCAATGATCTGACGAAGGACGTTTACGAAGTTGTGAACTCTGGTTCAGATCACTACTCGTTTGACAACATCTTCTTCAACGAACCCGAACAGACGGAGTCTGCGTACGCAGGCTGGTGCAAGGGTTGTCACACGGACTTCCACGGCATCAAGGGTGGTAATGAGGTCGGCGGTGCCGATGGCACTGAGTGGCTCAGGCACCCGCAGGCAGACGCCGACATCGGTGATGTTGGAGGTGGTCATTCAAGCGCCACCGTATTTGCCGCGGACGCTATCTGGCCGCAGGTGATGAGTCCTGACGAGTTGTGGCATCCGACGGATCCGGCTGATGTTGTGAATCAGACACCGTCATGTTTCTCCTGTCACAAGGCTCACGGGAATAAAAATGCCTTCGGGCTGATATTCCTGGGTGAAACAGCTCCGATTACGGAGGAAGGAACGAGCGACGGGACCTACAAGATGATGTGTAAGCAATGTCACGTCCAGGGTTAGTTGCAAAAACAGGCGGGGGGTGCTTTGGCACCCCTCGCTTGCTATGTTTCCGAGGAATTAATTTGTATGGAACGTATTTGTATTGTAACGGCGGTGTTTTTTGCTCTACTTACACCCACCGGGGTTCAAGGCTTGCCCTTGGATATCTACCTGAGTGAGCGTTTCGTGCTTGCGGGATTCCCCGGGGAAGGGAACTTTGCGCGAGTCTCCGACGTCGCCTATGACATGGAAAGAGGGCTGATCCTCGTAACCGATGAGGGCAGGAAGAGGATCTATGAATTCAGGTCGGACGGTGCCCCCGAGAACGTACTGGGTGGCGAGGCCGACATCCCCTTTATCGATGAAATAGCAGCGGGCACAGGTGGAAGGCTCTTTCTGCTCGAGTCATCAACAGGCAGGGTTTTTACGATGGATCGGGTTGAAAAGGAAGAAATCACACCGCTCGAAGGAAAAAAGGAAAATCCGGAGGGAATTTTTGCAAGGGGGATAACAACGAGCCGCGCCGGAACACTTTACCTCGTGGATCTCGAGGGAAAACACCTGAATATACGTGACCGCGATGGCGCGCTCCTGACGAGCACTAAAAGCAGACAAAGGCTCAAGGAACTGGTCGCGATGGACATTGATTCAAGGGGGCGAGTGCTTGTTGCCACCCGCGAAATGAATCCTCTTCACCTTTTCGACAGCTCAGGCGAGTACTCGAGGAGAGTAGAGATCAGGGATTTCACCACCAATCTGCCTCTTTCTGATATTGGTGGTGCCGCCTTCGACCAGCAGGGGAGGATCTGGGTCAGCTATCCCAGGGACGGGCTTGTCAGGGTTTTCGACGAGACAGGGGCGATGGTGTCCGAATTAGGAAAAGCATCGGTTCCCGGGGGCCTTTTTTCGCCGACAGATCTGGAGATCACACCAATGGGTGACGTGCTGATACTCGAACGAGGATACAACAGAATACGAAGCTTTAACGTGGATATCAGATAGTGATAAAAAACCCGTTGATAAGTGTGTTCCTGCTTTTAAGCCTGCTGCCCGCACCGCTATTCGGGGGAGAGCTGAAACCCGGAAAGACGGTTGTGCTGAGCGGCAAGAGGCTTTCATCTATAGCCTATTCCGCTTCCCGTGACGAGATCTACGTCGTGGATGCTCTGACCGGCGACATACTCGTGGGGAACGTGGACCGGGAAAAATTCGTAAAGCTCGAATCACGGGAAGGGATAAAGGTATACGCGATAGATAGCGGAGAAAACGGCGACCTGTACGTTACTGATCTCGATAAGAATGTCATATACAAGCTGGATCCCCATGGAAGGGTTCAGGTTAGAAAAGAGGTTGCTGATATCGAGTCCGGTCTCCCTCTTGGAAGGGTCCGCATCGACCAGTCAGGAAATATCCGGGTTGTCGAGCGGTCCGGCAGCACAATCCACCTGTTCGATAAGGATCTGGGATCGCTCGGGTCTGTCAAACTAAAATCGTCTCCCGACACTCTTGCCCTTGTGGACGTGAATGTACTGGCAGGTGACACCATCGTCGCTCTTTCCTCCAAGGGAGAGGTTGTACGCTTCTACGGTCCTGGCGGCAAATATCTCAGGGGCTTCGGTGTTCATGGTATGGAGCCTGGTTCGTTCTCGTTCCCCAGTGCATTCACCATCGGGCCGGATGGTTATCTCTGGATCATTGATTCGTTTCAGCATTCTGTAAATCTGTATTCAACAGACGGGACTTTTGTTGTTTCACGGTTGGAAATGAACAGGTCCGGCAGAGGGCTGTACTTCCCGGTGGATATAGATTTCCTGGGTGGAACAAAAGTCGCTATTCTGGACAAGGGGACATCTTCTATCAAGGTGTTCGAGGTCGCAGGGAACACGAGGAATTGACGTGGTCTTAAGCAGAAAATACTGTGCGGGAATACTGTTCCTCTTCATTGGCGCTGGTGTGCTTCTGGCCGACGAGGAGTACCACGAGAACGGTGAGATCCCCTGTTCCGATTGTCACTCAATGCACTACGGAGAGGTAACGTTCTCTGGTGAACCGATCGTTGCAGGCGGCCCCGTCGAGCACATGCTGCTGGCTCCGGAAGACGAACTGTGCCTCGGGTGCCACGATGGAACAGATCCTATGGCCTCCAACGTGCTCGGGGGGAGCTCAGTGTACCTTCCCGCAGGATGGTTCCCACGGGTAGCTCGAGGGGGTGAGAGTCCGGGACACACGCTTGGCACGAGAGAGATAGCCCCAGGCTCAGCCGGAGGTGAGGATCCAATGCCCATGCGCTGTATAACCTGTCATGACCCCCACGGTAATCCATACTACAGAAACCTCTGGCCCGAACTCGGCGGCAGAAGCGAACTCGGTCTGACGTACACGACAGAGGCGAGTGGTGAACAGCAAGCGAGCGTGATCCTTCGAGAAGGCACGAAAACCTCTCGTTCTTCGAGTGATATGCCGCTTTTTGGTGTTGCTGATGGAACGGGGAACGGGGCACACGTGTCCGAATGGTGCGGCGGCTGCCACGAAATGTTCAGTCGAAAAGGCGGGGATCCAATGGTGGGAGGATCGCTTCAGGGGCACAGGAGTGAGGACGATCCCTGGCTGCAGCATCCGGCGATCGGCATTCCGATGTCGGTTTCAGTACGGAACGGACACACGGAGAATCAAGGGTGGTTCGAGCCTCACGCCTCGAGACTCAGAGTTGCGTCCTCCGGTGATGTGCCAGGCGGCGTACGCGACAGCGATAACGAGATCACCTGCCTCACGTGCCACGCTGCCCATGGTACCAACAATCCATACTCACTCGTATACGATGATCAGGGGACTGTCCTGGAGAGGGATGGTGCAAGTATCAATGCGAGCTGCGACCAGTGTCACCGGTTCGACATTGACGGATCCCACAATAATCCTCACAGTGATCCGGAGCATGGCGTGCTCAGGTCGCAGGACCCCGTGGATAGAGGAGGCTGTACCCAGTGTCACGTGATGCACGGAAACGTGTCCGGTGAACGGTCAGAAGGTAATGGTGTCCCCTATCTGCTCTTTTCGGATTACCGAAACGACTTCTGCTACGGAGGCTCGGAGACGGGAGGATGTCACAGGGAAAGGCCCTTCGCATATCCTGCAGTCGAAGCGGACCGCATGCCCGAGTATTCGGATCGACCCGGTTATTTCGAACACAATGACGGCGGCGTGAAGACACCCGGTGTCGACAAGCGGAAGAGATGGCCTGGAGAACAGGCTTACTCGAATCCGCTGACCTTTTCGGATGGGAATTTCTTCTCGCCCCATGCAAACGATCAGGACATGCCGCTCATTGACGACAACGGACAGGGCATGTGTCAGAACTGTCACGATGTCCATGCTGCGGGAGAAGTCCCGGATCTGCTCACTTCTGATTACGGCCCGATCAGCGGAGCGGGTGAAATGCGGGGACCGGACCGGTATTCTCTCTGCTTTGATTGTCATTCGATCGACGGTCCGATCGGGATGGATCCTGAAAATCAGAGAATACGTGATTATTACGACACGTCGATAAATAATGATCTCAGGGCAGGCCACCAGATCAGATTCAATTCCAGGGTGGCCCTGTCATGGCCGAGCAATGTCGAACTCGGCGACAAACTGCCTTGCTACGATTGCCACAACCCGCATGGTTCGCTGGGAAGTGATAAGGTGAACCCTAATGGTTACCTGTTGAGCGATGAGATGCCCGGCTGGAAGGGATTGGATGATACAAAAAGCAATCCTGAGCAGTCGCGGAAGTTCTGCCTGGGATGCCACATCGTTTCGGACGGCAGGCCCGGCTCGAAGACGGTCGAGGGTATCGTCATGAATTCGATCTCGCGGAGAAAGGGGCATTACGCAGCATCTACGGAGTCCTGTCATCTTTGTCACGGTGGTGATTATTCGACCTCCACGTCGTTTAATGTACACCACCCGGCTGGAGGGGCGATTGCCCTCGAGAAGGAAAAAGAGTTTCGTTAGGATCGGATTCTGTCTGATCACTGCTATTGCAGGAGTGCTGGGGATGTTCGAGACATCACGAGGACAGGCAAGCCTTGGAGGCAGATTGAACCTGTATTACCAGGAATCCAAGTTCGGTACTATTTCGAACGACAGCTGGAACCAGGATCTCAATCTGACTGTTCGCGACGATCTGTTCGTCAAGAACCAGCTGGCGCTGTCCTATCTGGTAGAGAGAAAAACCGGATCGATGCTGGAGAAGGCTTTCCTTCGCCATCGCATTAGAACAGTAATCACCGGCACTCCCTATGTTTTTTCAGCCGAGTACACCCCGTCGTACTCAATCATGGGTACACCGGGTGAGAAGGCGAGAAGGCAGAGGTATCTGTTCGGTGTAAGCCCAGCGAAATATCCCACGTTCAACGTGACATACGAAAACAGCGACAGGTACGGGGGATCCGGTGCATCACGCATCGACAAGAAGGCTGAAAACAAGCTGGCAGCAGCTTCTTATTCTTACAGACTTGCCGCAGTCCGGGGGTCCTTCAGGGAGAGATCCAATTCGGACCGTTACACATCGGAAAATCGTCGGCAAGTTACCGAAGGGACGGGAGAAGTGTCACTCGAACAAGGCCTGGGCAGACTGGGCAGCGTTATGACCAGCTACAATGGCTTCTTTTCAGAAGAGGACATTGCCGGCGGCGGTGGAGCAGATGTGAGGATCGATAATGTACGGGGGCTCGTCGGACTTCACTTCACCGATTTTGTCTCTCTTTCGGCAAGTTATCTGGGCAATTCGATCAGAAGGACCGAGGCAGACATCACAAAAAGCAGCTCACAGGAGCTGTATTCCTCCCTCTCGGTAACCCCAACGGATTATCTCAACGTGCAGCTCTCCCGTAATATCAGAGAGAGTGAAGACGAAGGGGTCAGGGCCTATTCGGACTACCTCAGGGCTCAGGGTACGATACAGGGTTACGTCCGGGCCAATATGAGGGGAAGGGCTTCGATCCAGAGAACCTTTATCCTGAGGAGCAAAGAGGGAGCTTTCCCTTCCAACGGGTATTTCTTCAATCTTGACACCGATCTGATGCCGGGCCTGCAAGCCCTTTTCGACCTCAATATCCTCCTGTCCGAGAATCCCAATGTGAGGACCCAGAGATACCAGATCCGCAAATCGGTCGACCTGCGAGGGTACATGCGGCCTGACCTGACCATGAATTTCTCATTAAGGAGCCTGACGTACGGCGACAGGCTCGATCTGTTCTCGGCCAGCACACACGATGTCGAGCTGGATCTCAATTACCGGCCGAAGCCGAAGTTTTCTACGATCTTCACCATAACACGAAGTGTAGACAAAAGACCGCAGGGTGGGGACGGATTGTACCTCAGCAGTACATCAACCTTTAATCTAAGCGGCGGAACTCACTTGAGTTTCATATACATACGCCGGGACGTAAATGGAACCGTTCTTGCAACACAGGGAACAAGTGCCAGTGCGACGTATCCCAACAATTATCTTCTGGAACTCGTACTCGTCTTATCGCGCGATTCGAGGCTGAGCGTCAAGTATGACATCAGGGATCTTTCGCAGGGAGGGATCAGTTCGGTTCTGGGAGCAACTTTCATCAAGAGGTTTTAATGGAGCGAAAACGCAGAACAATCGGCACCTGGATGGATATCACGCTACTCCTGATATTCGTTCTCCAGTTCCAGAATTGCGGCGGACCCAGGAGGTTCGTCCATGCTGAGGCAGACATTGCGTATTATGAGAGGGTTGCATTGGCGCCGTTCGTGAACATGACCGGGGATCGCGCAGCGGGAGAAAAAGCCACGAATGCGTTCCTGACGGAGGTGCTCATTTCGAAGCGTTTCGAGGTGGTCGAATCGGGAAAGGTACTCAGGACTGCCAGGGAGAACGGGCTTCCGAGTCCGCTCAAGCTCGGGGAATTAACCGTTGAAGAACTAAAGACCCTGGGAGACAGCCTGGGCGTGGAAGCAATGATCATGGGTACTGTCAGGGAATACAACATGGTGAGGATAGGCCAGACGCAGTATCCCCAGGTCACCTTGGACGTGGAACTGCTGGATGTGGCAACAAGCACCACAGTTTGGGTCATCAGCCACACGAAGAAGGGCGGTCCAAACATGCCATTTCTGAGTGTCGGCGAGACCTTCACACTCGGAGAAATGCTGCAGGAGACATGCCGGAACGTTGTCTCTAAAATACCAAAATAGGGAGTGAAGTGAATAGAATACTGAGCAGATATATCCCGATCGTTTTACTGATACTTGGTCTGGCCTGCGGACCGGCGCCGAGGACCTATCTCAACGATGATATTGCCGCGCTGAAGGGCTACAGAGTTGCCCTGCTGCCCCTCGACAACCTGAGCGATGTTGACGGTGCGTCCACAAAGGTCGATGAGATAGTTCTCGTGGAGCTCCTACATCTCGGCCTGTTCGACGTAGTAGACCAAGGCGAGGTCGAGAAGGTACTGATGGAATTGAGGATCAGAAGAACCTATGAACTGACCCGGGAGGAGATCACGGCCCTTTCCGAAAAGCTCGATATCCGCGCTCTTTTAACAGGCTCCGTTCTCGAATATGGCTCCAGAGAGTCGCGATCCGCGGGTGGAACCAGTGTACCGACCGTTTCGGTCGTTTTGAGAATGATCGAGGCGGCTTCGGGCAGGATCCTCTGGGCAGCATCTCACTCCAGGACCGGAGATGATGCAGAGAAGGTGTTCGGTGTGGGCAGGGTGAGGAACCAGAGTAAACTCAGCAAGACGCTTATAAAGGATATGCTTGAATCGATGAGATCGATCGACTGGAGTGATGAATGAGAAGAACTACACTGCGCGTTGCGATCGCTTGCACTTTGCTGCTTCCATGTGTTTTTTCTGTAACCGCCGCACAGGGGGTTGACAGCGGGTGGGTTGATCCGGACAGCGTTACACTGAAAGTGGGACACCGCCTGTACCCCGATTTTGCTGAAGAGCTCACGGTCGAGCTGAACGAGAGGTTCGCAATATCCGATGAGGGGTTCGAGGCCGTGATCACCAGACATCTGCCTGATTTTGCTATCCAGATAAAGGACGGAGAGAAAAAAATTTTCTCAAAATCGACTGAGCCTCTCAACCCGGCTCTCTGGATAGTGGTTTACGAGGACAGCGTTGCGGTGGACAGCGTTTGGGCCTTCTCCGTCAAGGGCGCTCCTCACTACTCGAGGACCTCATACATATTTTTTGAGATCCTGGGCATTGAATACCCCGACACAAGTGAAAAGAAGGGTGGTAAAATGGAGGGCAAGAAGGAATGAAATGGGTATTCGAGATAACAGTGCTCGTGGTGCTGTCGATATTACTGATCGTCCTGGCCGATTCGCTCGAGGGACGCAAGAAATGCTATGACTGCCACAAGAAGTCCAGGGATGAGTTCCTCTCCCATAGTCATGTGCACGACCCCGTGAGAGAACAGGACTGTGAAAGTTGTCACAAAAGACATGGATTCTCCCAGTCACTCATCCTGAAAAGCCAGGGCAGGGACCTGTGCACCGAGTGCCACGCCTCCGTAGAGGATGAGATGTCCAGAGAGGTGGTACACGCGCCGCTGGAGGAAGGATTGTGCTATTCCTGTCACGACCCCCATGCTTCCGACTCAGAGAAGCTGATTAGGGGCAAGGATATTGCCGACCTCTGCTTCACCTGTCACACCGAACTGAAAAGTGGTGAGGATGCCGGCAGTGCGCACGAACCCTATCTGGAGAAGCGCTGCACTGACTGTCACCTCTCTCATTCATCTGACAACGCAGGCTTGCTTGTCACTCAACCGGGGGAACTGTGTTTCAGCTGTCATGACACCGAAGAAATACAAAAGTTGGCAAGCCACTCAACCACGGCCTCCGGGGCGGTTGGATGTACGGACTGTCATTCACCTCACTATTCAGGTTCTACATCTTTGATGGACGAGAGTGCGCACGAACCGTTCAGGAACTCCGAATGCGGAGCATGTCACGAAGAGGAAGGTGAGGGTTATTCCGCAGCGCTCCTGACAGATGTTCCCGATCTTTGTTTTGTCTGCCACGACGATATAAGAGAGAGAGTCGCTTCGCCTGTGTCCCATGCGCCCGCGGCCTCAGGGGACTGTCTGATGTGTCACGACCCTCACCGGGCCGACGTGAAGGGCCTCCTTACACAGAGTGAACACGATCTCTGTGCGGCATGCCATGATGATGTAATGGCAACAGAAGGCATGGGATCCGTTCACGCTCCCTTCGATACTGGAGAGTGCAGCAGCTGTCATGATCCACATGGATCAGAGACCGATGGCATCCTGAGATCCACCGGTAACGATCTTTGTGTTTCGTGTCACTCGGATATTATAGAAAAGCTTGATTCTGCAGCCAATATCCACCCGCCGGCTGTGGATCCGGGCTGCGATCACTGCCATGAGCCTCACAAGTCGAAAACCGTCGATCTGCTGACCGGTTTTCCGAAGACAGTGTGTGTTGAATGCCATCAGGATCAGAAGAACGAGGGGAAAATGCATCTTCAGCACATGCCGTTCGATGGCGGGAAGTGCGGCGCGTGCCATGATCCTCACGCGTCCGACGAAGAATCGATGCTTTTAAGTAATCCACAAGAGTTGTGCGCCTCCTGCCACAGCGAAGTGGCAGCCAGGGTGAATGCGTCACATCCCCACCCGCCCCTTGTTGAGGAGGGGTGCCTGAGCTGTCATCTTCCCCATGCCAGTAATGTGAAAGGACTCATTGCCGCAGAACAATCCGAACTGTGCGGAAGCTGTCATGATCTCGAACTGGGAACGGACGACCACGTTCACAGTGCCTTGAACGAAGAGGGGTGCGGTGGGTGTCACGATCCGCATGGAAGTGATGCTGAGGGATTCCTCGGGGCGGAAGGGAAAGAACTGTGTTACACCTGCCACGAGGATTTCGAAAACAGGGAAGACGTGGTCCATATCCACACTCCCGTTGCAGACGGGGAGTGTCTGACCTGTCATCAACCTCACGGGGCCTCTCAAAAATGGAACCTGGTACAGGATGTTCCTGGAATTTGTCTCAACTGTCACGAACTCGATAGTGAGGGGGTAAGAGCTTCCCATCTGGGTCTTGCGCCGGACGAGGCCATCTGTACCACATGCCATGATCCTCACAGTTCTGCGGCCGAAGGGCTCATTGCTGCAAACAGCCACGAACCCTACGAGGCAGGTGCCTGCGAGGCGTGTCACGAACTCGAGACGGAAAACAATGTGATAAGACTTGTGGGTGAGGAGGCTGATTTCTGCGGCGATTGTCATGACGAAATAATGACGGGCTCTTTTGCTCACAGTGCAATAAGGGAACACGGCTGCACGGGGTGCCACAGCCCCCATACATCCTCCAGGGAGGATCTTCTCATAGACAACAAAGATACTCTCTGCCAGGAGTGCCACCGTGATAAATCCGATTATGGTGATGCAGTGTCGATACATCCGATGATCTCCGAAGGGGAGTGTGACAAGTGCCATGTGCCGCATTCTGCCGGGAACACCCAGCTCCTCGAGGTCTCGCAACCCGAGCTCTGTTTCAACTGCCACGAGAGTGTCAAGCCCGGTAAGGGCTACAATACACACGCACCGTTCTCGAGTGGTGAGTGTTCCGTTTGCCACGATCCCCACAATTCAGACGAGGAGCACCTGCTTGTCAGCGCGGTCCCTGAACTCTGTCTTTCCTGCCATGGATCTGACATAACAGGACTGAGAAAGGCACACGGGAACTACGAAGTCGACAAGGGGGATTGTTCGATGTGTCACGATCCCCACTGGACCACACCCGGTTCCCGGGCACTGTTGTATCCCGTAGAACACGCTCCTCTGGCGAGCGGATGTGAAGTCTGTCACAAACAGGGGATCCTTGTCGGGATAGAGGGCGTCGAGGACCTGTGCATTAGTTGCCACGATCAGGTTGTCGAAAGTACTGACCGGTTCGTCCACGATGCCCTCGAGATGAAAGGGGCCTGCACGAACTGTCACAATCCTCACAGGGGTTACGGGAAAGAACTGCTTAGAAGAGAAGGGGATGATATCTGTTTTTCATGTCATGACGAAAAAAGTAAAAAAGGACTGAGTAACGTCCACCCTCCCGTTATCGATGGCTGCCTCAACTGTCACTCCGCGCACAGTTCAACCAACGAACACCTGCTTCCGTTAGGGGTTAACGCGCTGTGTGAAACATGTCATGCGGAGGAACTCAAGCTGCACGGCCATCTATTCGGAGGGGACACGATAGATCCAAGGACAGGTAACAGCATGACCTGTGTCAGCTGTCACAACGCTCACGCCAGCGAAATCGAAACTTTTTTGAAAGCTGATCCCAAAAGGGAGCTTTGTCTGAGTTGTCATTACCTGGACCGGGATTTCAAACACGGCAAGTAGTTGGAATGTGAACCAAACAGGGGAAGGAAGGAGAGAATTTTAATGAACAAAGGTGTTTCGAAATTGTTTCCACTAGGCTTATCCTTGTTTCTTGTGGTTCTCCTGCCAGTCCTTCTTACAGCGCAGGGTGACATTGAAACTCTCATGGGTGCAAAGATACACATCGGCGGGGCCAACCCTGAATTCCGTGGTCCGATGAACCCCATGCTGCCGCCTGGGGAAGGTCCGTATCACAATGGGGATCTTCTCGTTTGTACGGATTGTCATGTGATGCATGCCAGCATGCAGCACAACTACGCGGGTGGTTATGGACCCGTGGGAGGCATCGAGGGATCCTCTTGGAGTACGGAACCCACACCGTATCTTCTGAAAGCGCCTGACCCGGTCGACCTGTGCCTCATGTGCCACGACGGTATGGCGGGCATACCTGATGTCGTCGGAGCGGATGTAAACGGCCTCGTCCAGAGAGCGGGGGGACATTTCGATCTTCCCGGCATCGAGACTGAAAACGGCCACGATCTTGGTCGAGGACTCGGACAGGGATTTTATCTCTGCATGAGGTGCCATTTCGGAGGAGACGATGCGGATGTGACATGTGTGGACTGCCACGATCCTCACGGAAACGGAAATCCAAGGAGTCTTCAGTGGGCATCGGACCCGGGCGGCACTCCTGCATTAGGTTTGCTTGTCGATCCGAATGCGTACGATCTGGACAGGTACGAGCGTTCTCGTGTATCATACGGGACCCTGAATTCGGAGAGCCTGAGAGAGGTGACCAACATCTGTCTCGACTGCCATCACGTTTTCTCGGGAGGGACCTACATAGATCCCGATGGCGATGGTATCCACTCGAGGCACCCGACCTATGACAGTGAACGTAACTCGCCCAACAACATACAGCAGGGTGGGGACCGTGGCTCCACCGATCCGCAGCACTGGGAAGACGGCACTGGTTCAGGGTTCGATGGTACCGAGCGGGTCAAGTTCGTAGTGGACGGGGCATCGACTTATAATGATGCTCTCATTGTGGATGCTGAGACCAATGGCGTATTCTGCCTTTCATGTCATTACGCGCACGGATCAGACGAGCCTTTCGGTCTGACCTGGCCGGTTCAGGATTTGATCAACTACGTAGGGTGCGATCAGTGCCACTATCTGGCACAGGTCGATAATCCTCCGAGTCGAGCGGTCGGCGGCAGAAAAAGGCTGGAGGTGAGGTAGCTCCTAAGACACAGCTGATTAACAAGTTGGAGCTTTTGACGAAAGTGCTTTTCTGAGGTTTTGATTCCACGTTGCGCAGGGGCGAAAAGAATGGTAAATTCATAAAATTATTTGCTTGTGCAGTGTTTACTGTTCCCCAGGGGCAGCACGCTGTTTTGTTGTGTAACTCTTTACTCGCTTTAAGGAGGAAGTAGTATGAGGAAGGCTCTGATTGTTTTCCTTGCGGTCGGATTCCTTGCTGCGATGGCTGCATCACAGAATGTCGTTGCCGGTGAGGGAAGCCATCAGTACGTAGGGGTCAAAAAATGTAAGATGTGCCACATGGCCAAGAAAAAAGGCGCACAGTTCACCAAGTGGCAGGAAACGAGTCATTCGAAGGCATATGAGGTACTGACCACTGACGAGGCCAAGGCTATCTACGCCAAGGTTGCTGGTGAAGATGGCAATCCTGCCGAATCGGACAAATGCCTCAAGTGTCACGTAACGGGGCACGGTGCTCCGGCCGAGGCATTCGCTGCTACATTCGACAAGACAGAGGGAGTCGGATGCGAGGTGTGCCACGGTCCCGGTAGTGATTATATGAAAATGAAAGTCATGAAGGATCACGAGCTGTCAATAGCTGCGGGTCTGAACGTACCGGATGAATCAACCTGCACTGCGTGTCATAATAGCGAGAGCCCTACGTTCGAATCATTCGATTATGAGGCTTCCCTGGCGAAAATCGTTCATCCAGTACCACCCCAAATGTCCAAATGAGCTGCATATATGAATACGCCCCTCACGTTCAGTGGGGGGCGTGTCTATTTATGGTAAGACCCCCTCGTGGCAGTCGGAGCACGGCATTTCCCGCCAGGCTTCTCCAATGTCCACGGGGTGGATGAAATCCATCCCGCTGGCGTCCAGTTTTCCCTCCCCCTCATCCGGTCCCTGTGCCAGTATGAGGTGGCAGCTGTTGCATTCTCTCGATATCATCCTGCCGTCGGAACTCTCGTGTTTTTCGTCGTGGCACCGGAAGCAGCCGGGGAAGTTCAGGTGTCCCAGGTTGTCAGGGTAGTTTCTCCAGCTGACCTTCATTTCAGGAAAAAAATTTCTCGAGTAGGCTTCCTGCAGCTGAGTTATGGATTCGCGTAACGCTTCCTCCTGGTCTACAAGAACATCGGGATACTCGGCCCGGTAGAAAACGCTTATCGTGGTCGCAATGCCGTCCATCGCCTCGGGAACGGTAGCGTATTCATTCGACATGGCTTCGACAGCTACCTTCTTGATATAGGGCAGGGATTGATCCACCTGTCCGACAGCAATGGCCAGATTCACGATTTCATTAGGAGAAAGAAAGATATGGGTTGGCCGGTTGTGGCAATCCATACAATCCATGGTTCGAAGCTCATAGGTGTCGAAGGCATGCTCGAGCGGTTCCTCAGTCGACATGTACACGGTGACCTCTCCGGTCACCATGTCTTTTGCTCTGATCCACGGAATATTTTGACGCTTATCGTCAGTAGAGATGTATTCTATTTCGAATAAAGTGTTCATGTGCCAGTGGATCCCGGACGAATGGCCGAACTTGGAACTTCCACCGCCAGTTTTTATAAGGAGGTTTATGTCCCACGGGGTATTCTGCTCATCCGGAAGGTAGTGAGACGTATACTTCTGCTGTGCCCCATAGAACTGTTCCGGCCAGTGACATTGCTCACAGGTCTCCCGTGCAGGCCGGAGGTTTTTGATTGGTGTCGGGATGGGAGTGGGATACTTATCAAAAACTGTGGCATAAACCTGGTAGAGACCAGACATCTTCGACTTGACATACCAGTTTGCCCCGTGACCGACGTGACATTCCACACATTTTACCCTCGCATGAGGAGAGTTTTGATATGCGACGAATTCGGGCTTCATCGGCGGGTGGCACAGTTGTCCGCAGAAAGCCACCGAATCCGTGTAGTGATAAGCCTGATAACTGCCGAACGCAGAAAGGAAAAAGAAGATAATAATGAGTACCGCAAATATTATGGTGTTGTTCCTGTGCCTGGGATTACCAAGGTTAATGATCAAGAGATCTGATATGTCGCCTTTGTGTCTTTTCTTACTCACCCACTGGACGACGGCTCCAGCGACAACCAGTATGATACCGAAGACGAGTATAGAGGGAACTAAAATAAAAATCACAAGACCCGCGTAGGATGCGCCCTCACCCCGCACTAGCAGAATAGCAAAAAGAAAGAGAAAAATGAAAAGACCCACTCCGGCAATAGCTACGCCGAACAGGCTTATCTTGTTGTAGAATATTCTTGGCAGCTTAGCTTGCATCGGTCGATCCTCACGAATCAGAAGTGATAAACCACAATAAATAACAAATGCCGCAACAAATGACAACAAATCAGGATATATATTATAAGATGCCGGGTATTTTGTGCAAGCTTATCGGAGTTCTCCTACATCAGGAGGAGGAGATGAAATACGTTTTCCTGCTTATCATTTCATCGATCGTCGTGCATGATGGCCATGCACAGATCTCATTCACCCAACATACGATCATTGACAACCTGGACTACGCTAATTGTGTCTATGCCGCGGATATCGACGGGGACGCGGATGTCGATGTACTCTGTACAGCGTGGCTGGCTCAGTCTTTGATCTGGCTCGAGAATGATGGAGAACAGAATTTTACCGGCCACGCCCTCTCCGGGGTCACTAGCTATGTGAACAGTGTTCATGCTGCGGACATGGACGGGGATGAAGACGTCGATGTGGTCGGCATGGCCCCCTCCCAAAACGATCTTGTCTGGTGGGAGAACGATGGAGAGCAGGGTTTCACTTTTCACCTTATCAGCGGAGACTACGCTGGGGCTTTTTTCGTTTTTATCGCCAATATAGATCAGGACGATGACATGGACATACTGACAACAGCCGTGGATGCGGACGACATCAGCTGGTGGGAAAGTGATCTTTCACCTGTAGCTATTGATGATGAACCGGGGGTGATTATCCCCCGGGACTTTTCAATGAACCAGAACTATCCCAACCCGTTCAACCCCTGGACAACCGTAACGTTCAACATTTTACAGCCTGCACGGGTAAAGCTGGAGATATATGATTTAAAGGGACGGTTGGTCCGCTCACTCGCGGACGAAAGAACCCTGGAAGCAGGCTCCCACTCCTTCAGCTGGGACGGCCGGGACAAAGGTTGGCTTCCTG
>Ga0255052_10001642_pt1 | contig 16718 bp, 11 predicted proteins | sample JV7_2_21_MG_FD_188632 | JGI IMG/M metagenome (GOLD analysis project Ga0255052, IMG submission 188632) | Seawater microbial communities from Jervis Inlet, British Columbia, Canada - JV7_2_21 | ecosystem: Environmental > Aquatic > Marine > Inlet | place: Canada: British Columbia | collected...
GAAGACCTCGACCCCCGAGAGAGGCTGCTGCACGGTCATCTTCCGGTACTCAGCCGCACCGAGCACGGAAGCGATCACGAAAAGTGCCATAAGACAGATAAATATATTCCTCATGGGCCGCTCCTTATGGTTGAGGTTGGAAAGCAATTCTACCATGTTCGCCGATTTCTGTCAAGTCCGGATAATCTCATCATCATCTCATCATCATTTCGTCATCATTTCGTCATCATTTCATCATTACCATCTTGATGGTTTGTGAGACCGTGTCGCTCTTCATCCTGAGAAAATAAATGCCCGAAGCCGTCGCCTCGCCCGTGCTGGTTTTGCCGTCCCAGGTCAGCTGATGGACTCCGGGATCCATCTGACCGGAGATCAACGTATTCACCAGCCTGCCGCGGGAATCATAAACCGACAGCACGACCTTCTTTGTCCCCTCCGGTACCTCGTATTTTACCGTGGTCGCCGGGTTGAACGGGTTGGGGTAGTTCTGATGAAGGGCGAAAGCCTTCGGCAGAGAACCTGTCTCCGTACCGCCTTTCCCGATGCCTGAGGGTTCCTCGAGGTCGACCGGCAGGAAGAGAAAAAAGTCCAGGTTGACGGATTCTTCTGACTGGACAACCGAACCACCCGTGTCATCCGTCTGGTATACAACGCAGAAGTCGTTACCTGGTGCTATCGCAGTTTCGTAGTTTATGGGTGAGATGCTCGGGTACCTGTCGTCCGCTCCGGGATACAAACCGCCTGGGTTAGTCAGATTAACAGGGTCTGTCCAGGTGACCCCGTTGTCCACAGATAGAGTACCGAAAATGTCTCCGTAACCGATACCCGAAACCGCGGTCGTGTCGTCGGAATTGAATGCCACGTACACCATGTAGAGTACGTTTCCGTCCGGTGAAGTACCGATCTGCGGCCAGTCTATCGTGGCGTGATTCGCACCGGGGAAGACGTAGCCGGCCTCAGAGGGGACCGCCGACTGGTACTGTGATATGGTCACGGTGTTCGTACCGGTGGAGGGACTCCAGTGATAGATCCTCGTACCGTAATCGTAAAGCCCCACACCCGCTGCCTGTGCTCCCTGGAGTGCGGTCCAGACAATGTGGGGCTCCTCATCCACATACACCATGTCACAGTTCAGGTAAGGGAGAAAAACCGTAGCCGAGGAGTCGGGATCTGTGGGCAGACCGAATGTGTCGGTAGCTGCTGTCGTTATGAGCGTCTCGGCAAAACTTATCCCGTTGTCCGTCGATTCGTAGAAGTGGACATCGGCTGCGAAATCCGCGATGACAATGGCGACTCGCCCGCCCGGACCCGACGCAAGGGTGGGGTACTCCATATTGGTTTCGGACCACCTGGCCGGATCTTCCCCGAGGAAGGTCCAGGTCTGTGAGAAACCGGTGGTGATGTCTGGAGCCCTGTCCCATGCAACGTTATGGGCTATGCCGTTTACGGTGAGATTGTTATTGAGTGTACCGGCTATGGAAATCGAACCATCAGAGTTGACAGATGGTTTCGGCCAGAGTACCTGATCTGCATCATTCGTTGTGAGCTCGCTGAACGCCCCCAATCCCTGGTAGGCGTCGGTGAAGGTGTAGGAAGCGAATGCTGCAAAATCGTGGGTTGAAACCACTGCGACCGCTCCATTTGGAGCGGACGTGGGATACGCAGAGATGCTTCCGAAACCGTCCCTGAACGATGCGATCTCGGTTCCCGGGGAGAAAGCACTCCCGAACTGGTCTGCATAATAATACTTCATACCCCTCTCAACTTGCTGCTCGTCTGGGCTTACCATGTAGGTGGCATGGATGCTGCCGTCAGCGTTTACCCAGATCCGCTTGTTCAAACTGCCGTTTCTCTGCCAGTCGTAGTAGCTCGAGTCGAGAACGGTGCCCGGGGGTAGGGTGAAGGAGGATCTCCCCAATGGAGCTTTTTTCTCGATTTTCGGCAGTTCGGTGAAGGAATCGTCCACCGGGTCGGATTTTTCCATTATGCGGTACTGGGCTGAAGAGGCAGCTGCAAGGGCGACCAGTAGTGTCAGAAGAATAGTGACTGTACGTTTCATTGTCCGCTCCCCTCTCGTATAGTGTGTCAAGTCTCTGCCAGGGACATCAATAGTTACACGATCCCCGTGTTAAGTCAAGGCATTTTTCCCGTATTCAAGGGTACCGTCAAACGGAGCAAAATGTTGCGGATGATACAGCTTACGAAACGACCAGGTAATCGCTGAGCTCGGTGAGGCCGAGCTCCCGGTAGTGGTCTCTCGCCTCTGTCCTGGTGCCTTTTTGCCCGACTGCGTGGAGGATGATCGTACCCTTCAGCCCTGGTGCTTCAGTGACGTGCAGGACCGGCGCACCATAGATCGTCTTGCCGAGTTTGGCAGGGTTTACCTCGAGAAAGGCCCTGAGTCGGACTCCCCTCGCGATGAGCTGCCTGGCGAATGTCTTGCCAACCGGTCCGGCCCCGGCCACGACGGCCTCCATACTTCCCGCAAGATAGCTCCCGATGAGGAACTCGATCCTGGCTTCGGTGAACTTCTCGAGCGAGTACCTGGGGTCGGTCCGGCTGAGCCTGTCCGGGGTGTCCCGCCAGAAGTAGAGTTCCTTCCCCACTTTGGCAAACCTGTTGCCCCTCGCCCAGAGCCTGAGAACGAGGTCATAGTCCTCGGGCCAGCCCATGTCCCGGTAACCACCTGCCGCGGCAATCTCTTCAAGAGGACAGGTCAGTGTAGGATGCGGCATCGGGCACTCGACGAACATATCCCTCACGATCTCCTCGTGCCGGGTGAGACCGTTGATCCAGGTTTCGTATACCAGTAGGCCCTCCTGCAGCCGGCGCCTCGGGAAGTACCGCACCTGTGTGCCGTGTACTTTTGCATTCGGGTTGGCCCTTATGCTCTCGTGAAGCTCCATAAGCAGGTCAGGGTGGCAGATGTCGTCGGCGTCCACTCTCACCATCCACCTGCCACGGGCCCGGGCAAGTGCCGTGTTCAGAGCCTCCACGATACCATCATCGGGAGATCTGTACACACTGATCCTGGAATCCGAGCGGGCCGCATGCAACAGGAGTGAAAGAGAACCGTCCGAGGAATTGTCATCCGCCGCCACGAGTTCCCAGTCGGTGAACCGCTGATTTTTCAACGAGTTGAGAAGCCAGTGGAGCGTTTCTTCAGCGTCTTTGACGGGCATTATCAGCGAAAAATAACAAGCGGGACGGGTGCCTTCAAGCTTGCCCATTCTTTATCCCTTCGCACTAATGTTTTATCAATATCGTTAATCAACAATGATATCAACAATGGTAACAACAACGATAGCAACAACGATATTAATTATGTAAAAGAAGATAGGAATCAACCCTTTGTGCTCACTCTCGTGGGTATTCTTGACACAGGTTCGGACGGGAGTAGATTGCTCATATGAAGAAATCAGACATGGAATCAGAAAAGGGTCCTCATGAAAGGGTCGTCGATATCAGCATAGAGAATATCCGGGAGGCGCTGCGTTCTCTCGGTGCCTCTCATGTTCCCGTGACGATCCGCACGAACCTCGACGATTCAAAAGCTATCGAGATGGCTATTGATGACAACGTAGAGGAGCGGCCGTTCAATGATGTCGAGAAGGCCGGGGCCGTTCACTTCATCCTGAAGGTTCTGGAACCTGATGAAGAAAAAGCCGACGCACTCCTGCGGCGTCTCCCCGTACCGGTCAACCCAAGGACGCTCTCGAGGTATCTCAAACTGTTTGAGGCTCCCCCTATTATGAAACAGATGATCGTCAGAGGGGATATCTCCTTCAACACATTCGTCCTTATCAACGGCCTCGGTCCCGAGGATACCGGGGCACTGCTGAAGGTGATCAGTGAGCTGAAACCAAGCACAAATTACCAGAGGGACCTCGTGATAGCCTGTGAGAACCTTTCCGCCATGCAAAAAAAAACGATAGGTGAGGTCCTCGCGACGGATGAGGTGAGAATGGTACTTGACAATGATCGTCTTTCCCGCCCAGACAGGATCAAACATCTGTTCAGGATCCTGAGGAAAAAATCTTCTGACGCGCACTGCCGATGAAATGAAATCCATAGTACGATTAAGGGGAAACCAGTGGCAGGACAGAAGAGATTGATCGACATTTTCACCGGAGGTATTCTCTTTTCATGTGTCTGGTGCCTCGGGGTGGGTATCGAGACCCCGACACTTCTCGACGGACCGCTGGCCACCGTCCTGATCGGTATTGCTCCCCCGGCACTTATTTTTCTCATTCTGGCGGTCCCTCTAGCAGGTTACCCGAATCTCGTCCGGTGGGCTGCTCCAACCGCAGCCGTGTTGTTCGGTGCTTTTACGATAATACTGACCTCACCCCTGTCCCTGCTGCTTGTTTTTGCAGCTGCAGCAGCGGGCCTGCTCACCTTCATCACTTGGGGAAAACGACTTGTATCGAGAGGTCTCATCCTCATCCTCCTGCTAGTGATCGCTTTTCTGCCCTCAACAGGTACAGGGGGCAGCGGTCCCCGTCTCCTTGTACTGGGAATTGACGCGGTGGATCACGAAATAGTGGTCGACCTCATGTCGAGAGGCAAACTACCCTCTATCAGCAGCCTTACCGAACAGGGTGCATTCGGGCCTTTCGAAACGGAACAGCCGATAATATCACCTGTCCTGTGGACAACCATTGCCACGGGGAAGGGACGCGAAGCACACGGAGTTGACGGTTTCTACAACACATCCGATCACGTCCGGGTCAAAAGACTGTGGGATATCCTCGTTGAGCGTGGATGGAGTATTGGACTTTTCAGGTGGCTGGTCACCTGGCCGCCCCCCGAGGAAGTGAACGGTTTCTGGATTCCCGATCAGATGTCGCGGGATGGCAGGGCTGTCCCGCCCGAATACGGTTTGATCAACGAGCTCCGGGATCTCGTCAAGGGCCGTGTGTCAGGCACAGGGAGCAATGCCGGAAAGCTGGGTATCACCCGGTACGCCTGGCCTCTACTCCGCCTCGGGGTGAGAGGCAGCACTGTCCTCTCCCTTCTGCGGCACGGTCTGGCGTGGGCGCCTGAATTGTCCCACAGCGGCCCGCACAGATACCTCTTCATGAGAAAAGTGGAGATGGAGTTGAACTGCGATCTTTTCCTCGAACTCCTCAGGACCTCCGAACCGGAATTTGCCGCTTTCTACGACAACAGTGTCGATATGGTCGGTCACCGGTACTGGGATTTGAAAGCGCCGGCAGATTTCGAATCTTCGGGAGCGGGTGTCAAACCATACGGGTCAGCTGTCACGGCGATCTATAGGTGGATGGACACAGTCGTGGGGCGGATCCTCTCTGAGGTGTCACCATCCACCCATATTGTACTGGTTTCTGACCACGGGCAGAAGGCTGCAGACAGGGCGGTACAGGAATCCTGGATTATCAGCGGCGACAGTGTTGTCGAGTCTCTCGGGCTCGGGGAACATGTGTATGTGACAGTTATCGGGGCCCGGCCGTACCTTTTCCCGGTTCGTTCAGATGAAAAAGACCTGGTAGAAGAAATTGTCCGTCAAGAACTGGAACGAATCGTGATCACGGACAGGGGTTCCCCACTGCTCGAGGTCAGGAATGTTCCGTCCACCGGCTTACCCTACCTCGCCCTCACCTGTCTGGACCTGTCAGCTGAAGAGGAGATCACCGTCGACAAAACACTTGCTCCCCTCTCGAGGTTCGTTCACAGGTATTTCACGAAGACCGGCCTCCACGATCGGTATGGTGTGATAGTGCTGGCGGGACCTGAAATACGATCCGGTACCCACCTCGAGTCCGCTAAACTCAGGGATCTGGTACCGACCCTCCTTTTCTGGGAGGGGCTTCCGGTAGCTCAGGACATGAACGGAAAGGTGCTCCTTGACGTTTTCTCCTCTTCCGATCGGCCCCGTTATGTCGAAACCTACGAGAGCGGTACGCCCGATTCCACTCCTGCGGAAGTGGATGTCGACCCCGTACTCAAGGAGCGGCTGAGAGCACTGGGTTACCTCGATTGACGTCCTCCACCTCCTTCCCCTCCCTCTCAGTGGCATGTAAATTGCTCCAATGACCCATGTATATTGTGTTTATGCCCTTTGTACAGTAGTCCAGTTGGACGACCTCGTCGGAGTTTAGTGATGGATGAAGCCAGGGTCAAACTGCTGGTGATAACGGGGGACGGCAAAGAAGCGGACCGCCTGACCGGTATGATCGGCGGAGCGGATGGGTCGATATTCGAGACGGCCACAAGATCCGGATTGCAGGAAGGTTTCGAATACCTGTCGGGTCAGCAGGTAAACGTTGTTCTTCTTGACAACTCCCTGCTCGGACGTAATTGGGTGGAGGTGTTCAGGAGAATGCACTCCGGGACTCCGAACACAGCGGTTATCCTGCTTGTCGATGCGTTCGATCCGGGCCTCGCCACGAAGGCGCTCAGGGCGGGAGCTCAGGACTGCCTCGTTAAAAATGAGCTCGACAGCTCTTCGCTGACCCGTGCGATCCACTTCGCCATTGAACGAAAACACGACACTGTGCTCAAAGAAGGTTTCATCAGTGATGCGTCTCATGAGCTGCGTACTCCCCTGTCCATTCTCAAACTCACCGTTGGTAACATGAGAAAAAGCCTGACCGACATACTGACTGAAGACCTCGAGAAGATGCTTAACATGGCCGAATCGAATGTTGACCGCCTTGTGAAATTCATCAACAATCTCCTCGATCTCGCCCGGCTCGAATCCGGGAGGGAGAATCTCAACCGTAACGACATCAGCCTGGAACCTATCGTACACGAGGTTGTCACGAGCTTCGAAGTCGAAGCAAAAGATCGCGAACTAGCACTCGAAGTGGCCACGGCGCCCGACCTGCCGACCGTCTTCGCGGATGAGTACATGATGGAGAGAATTTTCAACAACCTGTTGAGCAATGCAATGCGGTTTGCCGGGACGAAAGTGACTGTTCAGCTGAAGAAGATCGAGAAGATATCGCCGCCGGAGGGAATTTTCGTGCATTGCTCGGAGGAAGAAACGGTCTGTATAAACTGTCTTCCCGAAGGTGTCCAGGTCAGCGTCATGGATGATGGTGAAGGTATCCCCGCTGACAGGTTAGGTGATCTGTTCAACAAATTCACCCAGTTGAAGAACCTGGGCGGAAACGGTGGACACAAAGGGACAGGACTGGGATTGGCGATCAGCAAGGAGATCGTAAACAGTCACAACGGTTTTATCTGGGTTGAAAGCTCTCCCGATGAAGGTACCCGTTTCAATGTCGTGATCCCGACCAGGAACGGTTCCTCTTAGCGGCTCTCCACGGACACCCTTCTCTAACTCATCCCTTCATGTTATTTTACTCTGTTATGGACCTGTCGGCAGCTGACATCCCCTGTTCAGCATCCCGAAAAGTCATCCCGTGTGGAAAGGAGCACCACATGCGAGAGGTTCTCTCGTGCTCGATTTTTCTTTTTTTGTTCTCTCTTGTGTTCTCTCTTATGTTCTCCGGGATTTTGGTGGCGGATGAACCGCACCAGTGGGATCGGGCAGTGTTCGACCCTACGAAACCTTTTCCCTCCGTCCTCCTTCCCGGGATAGAGAACCTGAAGGCGATCACACCGACACTGCTTTCCCAGGACTCACTGAACGTAAAGGTGAACTCGGACACTGTCAGCGACATACACAATGAAGAACAGATCTGGGTGAATCCGACCAATGAGGATAACCTCGTGGCCGTGTGGAGGGACTTCCGGCTCCACTACCGGAGGGTTGGTGTGGCCTATTCGTTCGATGGGGGTGAAACCTGGACCGACACACTGTTCAACAAACCCAAGTATGAGTGGCAGTCCGACCCCGGTCTGACCGTCGACTCTGAGGGTAATTTCTACGCTGTCGTACTCGATTATATCGACGTCACACTTCCTAATGGCCTGTACGTCTTCATGTCATCCGACGGTGGGGTCACGTGGGGTGATCCGGTGACAGTTGTGGACAGTGTCGTGGGCGTTTTCGAAGACAAAGAGTTGATAGCATGCGACCGCACAGGCGGTCCGGGTGACGGCAACCTCTATGTTGCCTGGGCCAGATTCGGCGGGAGCGGCGCGAGTATCTGGAACGCCAGTTCACTCGACGGTGGTCAGTCTTTCGAGGAACCCGTTCGGGTGAGTGATCACTACCTCGTACAGTGGCCCGTCCCGACCGTGGGCCCCGATGGCGAACTTATTGTTGCCTGGGTTCGGTACGATCCGCCAAGCATCTACTACGACATCTCGTATGACGGGGGATCGACGTTTGGCACAGACATGCACCTGACGGATCTCACGTACGCCTCCGTCCAGATAAATGGCGGGATCCTGACCTTTTCGTTTCCGGTGATCGACGTGGATCTGACAGGAGGGGTTTTCCACGGGATTGTCTATGTTGTGTACATGGATGTGGTGTCCGGGGACGCGGACATTTTCTTCAGAAAGTCCCTCGACGGAGGGTTCACATGGTCAGAACCGTTGAGGATCAATGATGACGAGATAAACAATGGTGCTGATCAGTTTCATCCCTGGATGTCGATCGACGAAGAGGGTAACCTCGTTGTCGTGTTCTATGACAGGAGACTCGATCTACCTGACAATTATATGATGGACGTCTTCATGACAGTTTCAACGGATGGAGGGGCGACGTTCTCCCCTAATCAGCGGGTCACCACGGTGAGCTCGGACCCATTGGCCGGCCAGGGATTCACCCGGGCCGGTCTCATCGGTGAGTACATTGGCGTGTCGGCCAGAAATGGTACGGCACATTCGGTCTGGACTGACACACGGACGGGTCATCAGGAGGTGTGGGCAGCTGCGATGGATTATTCGTACCTCGGTGTCGGCGAGCCGGCTGCCGGACCGGTGTTGCCGAGGTCTGTCGCGATGCAGCAGAACTACCCCAACCCCTTCAATCCGTCGACGACGATCCGGTTCGACCTCCCGGGGAACGAGGGTGAGAAACGAAATGTAACCATCGTTGTCTACGACATGAGAGGCCGGCGTGTCAGGATGTTGATCGATTCGGACCTTGAACCAGGAAACCACCAGGTTCACTGGAATGGTCGGAATGATAGAGGAGAATCGGTCGGGTCAGGAATATACCTGTACACTTTGAATGCGGGGGGCGAGAGGTTTACAAGGAAGATGACGGTACTGAAATAGTATGGAAACGGCTGGTATGGAAACGGACGGATCGCTTGCGATGCGTACTCGAAATTGGTAACTTTGATGACGTTTCGAGAGTTTCGTTCGAGAAAGTACTTCGAGCAGGAATTGTTGCCTGGTAAATGGTATGGTTCATCGAACCGGAGGAGCGAGATGGTAATCAGCGTGCCGAAGGAAATGCCACTCGGTCGGGGATTCAAAGAAAAGAGAGCGGGTATTTCACCCGGTGGAGTGAGGGTACTCACTGCCAGAGGGATCACCGTCTACGTGGAGAGCGGCGCAGGCAGCGGTGCCCGTTTCTCGGATGAGGATTACAGGACCGCCGGGGCAGAGATAGTATACTCGAGCGAGGAAGTCTACGGGAGGGCAGATATCGTCGTTAAGGTAGAGAGACCGGTCAAGGAGGAGTGGGGTCTTATTCGTGAAGGACAGACAATAATGGCCTTCATGCATCTCGTCAACGCACCCGGGGAATTCCTTGATCTCCTGATCTCGAAGAGGATAACCTCGATAGGGTACGAGATCATTCAGACCCCGGAGGGCGCCCTTCCGGTCCTCGATCCGATAAGTCAGATCGCAGGCAAGATGTCTCTGCAGATCGCCGCCAGGCTCATGGAGAGCAAAGGCGAGGGTTACGGTATACTGATAGGGGGGATCCCGGGGATCCCGCCTGCCGACGTTGTGATCATCGGCGGCGGGACGCTCGGCTACTATGCCGCGCGAACATTCCTCAACGCCGGGGCCAGAGTCTTTATCATCGAGCAGGACGCGAAACGTCTCGAGGAACTGGACAGGATCTTCGAAGGTGCGGTCGTCACGGCATATACAACTGAGGGTTATATCGAAAAAATGGTTGCCTTCGCTGATGTCCTGATCACTGCCGTCCTCACTCCGGGCGCACCGGCGCCTGTTCTCGTCACAAGGGAAATGGTCCGTTCGATGAAGCGGGGATCGGTCATTATAGACTTCTCGATAGATCAGGGTGGCTGCGTCGAAACATCCCGGCTGACACCAGGGGATGATTACGTGTTCGTGGTGGATGGCGTCATTCATTACTGTGTGCCCAACGTGTCGAGCGACGTCGCGCGAACCGCAACCAGAGCCCTGACTCACTCGACGGTGCCCTATTACGTCAAACTGGGGAGACTCGGGCTGAAGGAGGCTCTGAAACAGTCTCCCTCGATGTTCAGGGGGCTGTACACCCTCAGCGGATATGCCGTCAACGAAAATCTGAGGGACAAGGGTGTTCCCTTCAGGGAAAAAAGTGACCTCATAGAGGAGTTGGAACGATGATGAGCTGGGTAGATGATTACAGAAAAAAGCTCGTCTCTCTCGATGAGGCAGTATCGGTCGTCGAAAGCGGTGACAGGATGTACATAAGCGGCAATGCCTCGACACCCTTCGCACTGTTGAGAGCCCTGGCACTCAGGAAGGACGAGCTGACTGATGTGGAAGTCACTCACGTGCTGATGATTGGTGAAGACCCTCTTTCAACCCCTGATATGACGGGGCACTTCAGGCACAATTCTCTCTTCGTTGGTCCGGCGGACAGGAAGGCGGTTAACGATGGGAGAGCCGACTATATCCCGATATTCCTCTTCCAGATACCGAACCTCTTTCTCAGGGGTATCATGCCTCTCGATAGGGCCTTCGTTCATCTCTCCCCTCCGGACGATCATGGGTTCATGAGTCTCGGCGCAGAAACACTCGCCTCGAAAGCCGCGATCGAGACAGCCGGCATGGTCATTGCCCAGGTCAATGAAAAGATGCCCAGGACACTCGGCGACTGTTTCGTGCACGTTTCGAGGGTCGACAAGGTAGTAGAAGTCTCCGAGGAGCTCCCGGAACTGGAGAAGCGTGAGGCGACGGAGGTCGAGAAGAAAATCGGACAGAACGTGGCTTCGCTGATCGAGGACGAGTCGACACTGCAGCTGGGGATAGGAGGTATCCCCGACGCTGTTCTCGCGTCACTGGACGGGAAGAAGGACCTGGGCGTCCACAGCGAGATGATCTCTGACGGTGTGGTGGAGGCCATCGAAAAAGGAATTATCACCGGGAGAAAGAAGACCTTACATCCCGGGAAGACCATTGTCACCTTTATCCTCGGTACGAGAGAACTCTACAGCTACGTCCACAACAATCCGGAGTTCGAGTGCCACCCCGTCCAATACACCAATCACCCCTTCATAATCAGTCAGAACGAGAAGATGGTGGCGATCAACTCGGCTATCGAGGTCGACCTCACGGGCCAGGTCTGTTCCGACTCGATCGGTCCACGGATATACAGCGGTTTCGGCGGGCAGGTCGACTTCATTCGTGGTGCGGCGCATGCCGAAGGCGGCAAACCCATCATTGCCATCCCGGCAACGGCCAGGGGCGGTAAGGAATCCAGGATAACCGCCTTTTTGAAGAAAGGTGCCGGTGTGGTGACAAGCAGAGGGGATGTTCACTATGTCGTCACCGAGTACGGCATTGCCTTCCTGCACGGTATGAATCTGAAAGAACGTGCCAAGGCGCTGATCCAGATCGCCCACCCCGACTTCAGGGGGGAGCTCGAGGAGGGGGCGAAGGAACGGGGTCTTCTGTAAAGAGCTTAAGAAAGAACGGAAGTGTCATGCGGCCGGATCTGGTCATCATCGGAAAAGAGTTCGCGAGTGATGACTCGGTGACTGAGGTTCTCGATCGTCTCAGGGGTGTGGAGGTGAGGTCCAGCTCAAGGTTCTGGCTGACCGATCCCGCGTACCTCGAGGGTGACTACCAGGCGAACATGAAGAGAGTCCTGCGGCTCTCTGACAGAGCAGGTGACCTCGCGAGGAATTGTCCCGGCCAGCGGGGAATGCTCTGCTGCTCCTACCATGTATTCGATTCTGTCCTCGGCTGCCCTGCCGACTGTCATTACTGCATCCTTCAGGATGTCCTCCGTGATCTTCCCATCACCGTCAACGTGAAAACCGGCGAGATACTATCAAACCTAAGCCGTTATCTCGACTCCCGCAGCGACCGTTTTACAAGAATAGGCACCGGGGAGCTCTCCGACAGCCTGATGCTCGAGTCCGTGACGCATTTTGCCGAGAAGACCGTCCCGTTCTTTGCCGATCAGAGCAGGGCAGTTCTTGAACTCAAGACAAAATCCGCTGATGTCGGGGTGCTCGAAGGTCTCGTCAGCAGGGGCAGGACCATCGTGTCCCTGAGCCTGAACCCCCAGGTGATGATAGATCGTTACGAATCGCGGACCGCAACGCTCGACGAGAGGATCAAGGCCTCGAGCCAATGTGTTTCGTGGGGTTATCCCGTTGGTTTCCACTTCGACCCTATCCTGCTGGAGGACGGCTGGGAGAGTTCGTATGCGGAGGTTGTTGAGAAATTGAAAGGTGCGATCGACCCGGGAAATGTAGCCTGGGTCAGCCTTGGTGCCTTCAGGTTCACCGGTAAACTTGCAGCCGTCATCAGGGAGCGTTTCCCGGGGAGTGGTCTCCTTGCCGGTGGATTTGCGAAGTGCTCAGACGGAAAGTACCGGTACCCGGAAGAGCTCAGAGTCAGGGCGTACAAGCTGCTTTGGGAAAAACTGAAATCCTGGTCGGATGATTTCCCCGTCTACCTGTGCATGGAGGCACCGGCCATCTGGGAGGGGGCGACCGGAGAACGGGCCCCGACTCCTGCGGAGCTTTCACGGATTTTGGATGAGCGCGCGCAATCGATGAGTACGATCCGCGGTTGATCTATAGGGTTGTTCCCTTCTCTCAGACTGAACGTCGGCACCAAGGGTTGCCCCCTCCCGCTCGGACTTCCGATTGACCGTTCTAAGCTCACTCACCAGAACACTGGATAATCTCTCCATCCAGAGCTGAGCTTTATTCCCTCTCTTGCCAGGGTTCGGGTCGTTTCGCTAAGACCGGTGCCCAAAGCGTCAGACTCGCGCCGGGGAACAACCCTCGTGTGCCCAACGGCTCCGACCAGAGACCGTACAGTTGTCACCCTAAGCTGTGGCTCTCGTGGCTGATCGATGAAATTTAGGTACTTAGCGTCCCGGGGTAAAAAATGTTCTGTCTGTATAGTGTAATTCGATGGCCGCACAAGGGGGTGTACCCAAACCGCTGTCCTCAGTATTAGAATGTGAGGTGTCTGGTTTGGTTCCCTGAACGAATCTGGGGACAATTGTTAGTTCAATGGTTGAACGGGGCGGCGTGCCCCGAACGCGAGTCTGATAAGGGGTGGGAACCGGTCAAGGTGAAGCGAGCGTCCCCCGGCGGGGCGATTTCCGCCTGTCTGAGCTCGAAGAGCGAGTTCGGAAATCGAGCGAGTAAGCCTTAGATCGGTCACCCTGTTCAGTCCGAGCGGAAGTGGTATGCCGCCCCTGTCAACCACAGGTGAGCTAACTATGTGGCAAACGGAAGTCCGAGCAAAGGGGTCGACACCAGGCACCAACGTTTCCTCCGAGCGGAAGTGGTATGCCGCCCTCGGCACCCATTTGTGTAAACCCCCTTTACAGGTTTAAAATATTTTTACAACCCCGGCCGTCTATTCTGAAATTTCCCTTCTTCTAACAGCTTGATATTCAGCGAGTTGCAGCACATATCAAGTATGGCACGTCTGGCCCCGTTCTTGCTTTTTACCAGGGCAGAAAGGAGTCAAAAAATGGCAACTCTCAGTCCATACGCAGAAAAAACAAAATTCGGCAACCTGAGCGATCGGGAGCTCGTTTCCCTTGCCAGGAAAAAGGATGAGTTGGCTTTTTCCGAAATATCAAAAAGGTACAGAAAACGGCTCCTCTTTACTATATACAGACTTACGGGTGACTGGAACACGTCGGAAGACCTGGTTCAGGATGTTCTCGTCAGGGCATTCAAGAATCTGAAGTCGTTCAACCCCCGCTATGCTTTTTCGACCTGGGTGTACACCATCGCCAGGCATACCGCCTACGATCATCTGAAAAAAGCTAAGGTACGGATGGTTTCCCTGGACACTGATTTTGACGACAACTGCGACGGCATGGGACGCTTCGAACTGAGTGACGGCTGCAGAGGCCCGGACGAGATAGTCGAGGAGAGGGAAATGAGCAATATCGTAGAGGAAGCCCTCCTCGAACTGCCCAGCCCCTACCGGGAAGCGATGTACATGAGACACCTCGAGTGGAAAACCTACAACGAGATATCCGAACACCTCGATATACCTATTGGTACCGTAAAATCGTACCTTTTCAGGGGGAGAAGGGAACTCAAGCGGAAGCTTTCTTCATTCCTCAGCCCTCTGAACATCTGTCATACCTCCGAAGCAGAACAAGTGGCTCTGGCATCCTGATGGGAGTAGTGTACCTGGCACTACTCCCTTCGGGGAAACGATCTCCGATCACTCCTTGACAGATTCCCTCAAATAGTTACCCTTTAAATGTAAAAGAATTTTACAAATACTGCTTTGGTTGGAGCGCTGAGCCCCATGAAACGAAGATTTATAATCCTGACCGGCTTGATCGTACTGGGCGTGGCCTCCGCCAGGGTGTACGTGCAATGGGTTGATCCAGCGATCGGCGTAACGCTCGAGGAGACCAGTCCCGGCGAGTTTTCTGTCGTGACCGTCGAGGGGAATCCCTCAGCCGCCGGCCTCCGTGTTGGTGACAACATCGCGGTGATCAACGGGGAGCCGATCTACAACCTGTCCGAGCTGGAGCGGTCTCTTTACAACAACAATCCCGGGGACGAAGTCCTGCTGACCGTCTACCGGCAGGGATTCTACGATGATATATCCTTCGTGGTCGAGAACAAGCTCAGCAGGGATTTCCTCGTTAATGCCCTGAAGATGCTCGTGGGGCTCATCTACCTCGGAGTTGGCCTCTTCGTGGTGCTCAGGAAGCCGGGTGACGCAAGGGCGGTGGTTTTTTACCTCCTGAGTTTGTGTCTCATGCTCTACCTTTACCCGGAAGCCGCCATGACCGGCCTTGGTCTTCTCGGGGTGGTCGATCGGGCTATTTCACTTCTATTTCTCTGGATACCGCCGCTTTTCCTCCACTTTTTCCTCATATTTCCTTTCAGAAAACAGCTGGTGGATCGGTTTCGGTGGGCCCTTCCGGCAGTATATTTTCCTTCTTTCGTTTTTTTTCTTGTTTTCCTTCTCATACCGTACGAGATGCTCTGGGTCAACAATGTGCACGCAGTACTGAGAGGCATTTACCTGGCGTCGGGACTCGCAGCCCTCGTACACGGATACTCACGTACCGAACTCCCGGCGCTCAAGAAACAAACAGGACTGATCGTCTGGGGAGCAGTTTTCGGTGTGCTTCCCTACCTGGTTTATTCTATTTTTTACCCATTCATGTCGGGTCAGCTGCAGCTGGTGGGGGAGATATCGTTCCGACCGCTCATTTACGCCAGTTTTATCTTTATGGGGGCCGTCCCTCTTGCGATCGCCTACTCGATCCTCCGGCACAGGCTCTTCGACATCGAAGTCATCATCAGGAAGGGTCTTGTCTACACCGTTATCACGGGATTAGTTGTGGGGCTCTACCTCCTCCTCGTCGGTTACCTCGGCAGCAGGATCAAGGGATTCATGGGGATCGACAATTCGTATATAACGATCTTCTTTACCCTGGTTGTAGCTCTACTCTTTAATCCGCTCAAGGTTCGGCTGCAGAGCACGATCGACCGCGTTTTCTACCGGGAACGGTACAACTACAGCCAGGTCCTCCTCGAGATGACCGAAAAACTCAATTTGATAGTAGATCTGGACGAGCTCCTCGTCTTTTATCTGGGGAGGGTGGTCGACACGATGAAACTCGAAGGGGCGGCCGTATTCATAGAGGACAGGGAGGAAGGAGGGTTTTTCATCAGATATGCCAGGGGCATCCCTGAGGAAAGTGATGGAGATCGTTACTTCGAGGAGGGTTCTGCTATAGCAGGCTGGCTCGAAGCTGGTGTCCCGATCGACCTTTCAGGTGTCGAGCTCGAGAGGAGATTCAGGCTGCTGTCGGAGGAGGAGAGAGGTGAGATCGCAAAACTGCAGCCTGCTCTTATTTTACCATTTACCATTGGGGGTAGACTCATCGGCTGGGCGAACTTATGCCAGAAGCGGTCCGGCGAACTCTTTTCTCAGGAGGACATCCGTCTTCTTTCGACGGTTTCGCGGCAGGCTGCCATTGCGGTTGAAAACGCCAGAACTTACGAGGACCTGAGGTTGACTCACGAGAAGCTCGTCATGAACGAAAGGCTCGCCGTTCTCGGAGAGATGGCGGCCAGGATTGCTCACGAGGTGAGAAATCCTCTGGCATCGATAAAAATGAATATCCAGATACTCGAGCGAAAGATGAAACTCCCGCATCCCGACGATGAGGAATACCTTGAAATTACAAAAAAAGAGATCGAGCGGCTCAACACGGTGATGCGTGAAATTCTCGATTTTGCGAAACCGGTGAGATTGAACCCGCAAGTTGCTTCCTTGAACCGGTTACTGAGAGAAACGGTACATCAGATCTTCCCCGAGTCGTCCCGGGATGGCATCGTTGTGGTTGAAGATCTCGAGGAAGCTCTGCCCGAATTCCCGTTCGACAGTGTGCGTGTCAAGCA
>Ga0255052_10001643_pt1 | contig 16712 bp, 14 predicted proteins | sample JV7_2_21_MG_FD_188632 | JGI IMG/M metagenome (GOLD analysis project Ga0255052, IMG submission 188632) | Seawater microbial communities from Jervis Inlet, British Columbia, Canada - JV7_2_21 | ecosystem: Environmental > Aquatic > Marine > Inlet | place: Canada: British Columbia | collected...
TCTCCCAAAGCTCCTCGATAAGGCGGAGCCTTTCCTCAACGTTCAATTTGTCGATATCAACGGCCCGTGTACTCATGAGAGCGATTATAGCCTCTTCTAAATAGCCATGGAGACTGGAAAATACGCTTACTATGCCGAAATGACGTATGGCTATTAGTCATGTCCCGAAATCGGCAGCCTTTTCTTATTCGGCAAGCCGCGCCGCCGTGACAGTCGCGGGACACTGGCTGCCAGCGGTATAGGGCCCAAGGCCGGTAGTGACGCTGGCAATCTGACCCGGCTGAACGCTGCCACTGATACTCCGGTCGAGCCGGCGCTGGATGCCTGTGTTATCTGTGTACTGGACGGCAATTCTGACGCCCGTTATCGCGAGCGGCGTATTGTTTTTCACAGATACCACCAGGTCTCCGCTGCTATCCGGATCACATCGTTTCAGCAGGTATTTAGCGGGATTGTCAGCAAGATCCAGCTTCACAAGAGCCATATGCGCAGACTGGGCGATTTCTCCCTGCCCCTTTGCCACGAGGGTGTAGTGTTCGATTGCAGCCGCTTTGTTGCCGCGACGGGCGGTAATGTTGCCAAGCGCGTAATGTGCGGGTGCGGTCGGCAGTATCGCAATGCTGGTTTCGAGATCTGTCTCTGCCAGATCGTCGTGGCCGAGCTCTTCATGAATCAGTCCGCGCTGCAAATAGTAGTAAAAGAAATTATCGCGCCGGCGAATGGCACTGTTGAAGTTCGTTAGTGCCATGTCGTATTGCTTGTTGAGTATTCTTGCGTCGCCTCTTAATGCATAGAAGTTCGCTTCCTCGGGCAGCATGCTGATCCCTTTGTTCGCCTGTTCGATCGCACGATCGGGCTTGTCGTCGGCCAGTGCTTTGCGACCCTCGTCGTAGGCCTCATACGCAGGCATGGCGGCGGTTGTTTTTGCCATCGCCGCTCGAAAACGGTCCTCGCCTGTTTCACCGCCGGGCGGCAATGTCGCTGCCATTTCGATGTTCGCCCGTACGCGCTCCTCTGACGGCGGATGACTGGCAAAGAGGCCAGTCAGCCAATCAGTTGACTGTCCGTCGCTCAGCCGGACGAAGGTCTTTTGCAGCTCAACCGCGCCCTGGGGATCGTAACCCGCGCGCGACATGTACAACATGCCGTACTTGTCCGATTCGAGTTCGTCGCCTCTCCCGTAACTTTGATTGAGCATTTGTGTCGCTACGCTGGCGCCGCCGACGGCGAAATTCCCATAGTCGCTGTCACTCGTCACAACAGCGGTCGCCAGGACCACGCTCTGCAACAGCATGCTGCGCTCCATGCGCTTGGCCGAGTGCCTTGCCGCCGCATGAACGATTTCATGGGCGAGAACCGCGGCAAGTTCGGCTTCGGAATTCAGCTCGGTCAGAATACCGCGGTTTATTGCGATCTTGCCGCCCGGCAATGCCCAGGCATTCGGCACGGAGTTGTTGAGTACGACGAATTCGTAGGGGAGCTGACGATCACTGACGGCCGCAAGACGATCGCCGACGCCGGCAACATACTCTGTCAACACCGGGTCGATGTCGTACTGGCCACCCTGCGACTGTTGCATGGGCAGGTAGCTCTCGGCGCCCATCTGCATCTCGCTGCTTTCGTTGACCAGCGTCAATTCCCGCTTGCCGGTCACGGGATTGACGGAGCAACCGGCGGTGACGGCAAGCGCCGCAATGAGAAGGATCAGGCAAACGCGTCTAGCCCGCATCATTCACCAGGGACCGCGGATGGCAGTATTCAGCGTGCAATTGGCAATCAACATCTCGATATCTCAAAACGCCGCAAACGATTAATCGCTTCTAATCAGCCGGGCACCGAATTATGCCACGACGCAAAGGCCGGGTTATGGAGCTTCATTTAGCGGAGTGGATTGGGCGGGAAAAAGATTGGAGCGGACAGGATCTTTCTCAGGAGGCAGAGTACGTCTGTTTGCGTCGATACCCGCCCGCTCCAAATTGAAGTGTAATAATCCCCTAACCGGGAACAAGTTCAGATCCGTATTTCTACCTATGGACAAGGCCTGGCTTCGATGAGGACCCCCTGCCGGCCTCTGCCCAGGCCGAATAGGCCCCGCCGATAGGTGTAATCCCTGATTTTCCGGAGACCGGACATCCATGACCATACAGGTCGTCGGAGGTTCGCGATATGAGTAATAACGTCGCTGAAATGCTCGCTGAACTGCGCGCAGACCATAAAAACATGACCGTCTTGCTCAACCTTCTTGAGCAGGAAGCAAACCGTCTGTATGACGGCCGCGAAGCCGATTACGAACTCGTACACGACATAATGAGTTATATGAGTGTCTATCCGGATGCCGTGCACCATCCGAAGGAAGACCGGGTATACGCCGAGCTGAAGATCGTGCGCCCGGACTTGTCGAAAGGGCTCGACCGTGTCCTGGTGGACCACCGTGAACTCGCAGCGCTCGGTATGAAGCTGAGAAACGACATCGAGTCCGTCATTTCGGGCACGGCGCTGCGCCGTAATGTCATCGTCGCTGATGCAATGCGTTACGTACAGCGTTTACGAGATCACATGCACTGGGAGGAAAGTGACTTGTTCGTTCGTATCGACGAGATGGTGCATGACGGACACAAATTATTTGTCGATTCAGATGCTAATGACATAAAGGACCCGGTGTTCGGTCCGGAGGTCGAAGAGCAGTTCGGCAGGTTGTTCGACAGCATTCAGCAGACACTTAACGCAAGCCACATGTAAGTATTGCGATCGCCCATCAGGACGGGCTCCTACGAATCATCTATTGGCACACTTAATCGCCCGTCAGGACGGACCCCTACGATGCATTTACTGGTAGCTGTTGGAGCCCGTCCTGACGGGCGATATTCTCAGAAATACCAGGCAAGCTGGGCAAATATGCTCAGATCGGTCGAGATATAGCGGTCTGCAGTCGGTGATTCGATGCCACCATATTCGGATCCCCTGGGCCCGATCGGTACATTCAGGCTGCCAAGGAATGCCAGGTTCTCTTTCAGATCGTTCTGCGTGACAAGCTGGACCAGCGCACTGCCGTCCTCGACATTCAGAAAGATATTCGGGGTCAGCAGCCACAAAGGCGTCATCTCGATCATCAGGCTGCCGGCCAGGTAATGCCGGCCGATAGTGAACAATTCTCCTCGTAAAAGACGCTCCAGCAGGTCCGGATTAGCGGCCAGGCTTTGTGAATCGTACATGCCGTCTTTCTGCCCGAAACCGTTGAAGTAGTACTCGAGTGCACCACTGACGTTCCTGCCGCCCCAGATCCACGAATAACTCAGGTTCGTAACAAGCTGAACCGTCGTGGAACTCGCGTCGGCAACGACCACATCGCCTCTCGCGACCGCACCGCCGATATTCCTGTTACCGCCGATTCCGAGCGTCGCATCGCCGTGATTGACGCCGGCGAGGAGATCGTATTCGGCGTGGCGACTCACGCCGTGGTACTTGATCGATACGGTGCCTTCATCGCTTTCAACGTCGCCATTCATCGGGTTGCGGCGAAATACGGCGGCGGCCTGCACATCGTCACCGCTGTCGCGCAGGAATTGCGCGTACAGCATGTCGTCGCCGGCCTTGTACTCGGTATCAATCATCGTGGGATCAAAGGGGTTGACTATATCCATCGGCGAAAAGAACAGGCCGTTGCCCCAGGAGATGGCTTGCCGGCCCAGGCGCAGTACTGTTTTATCGCTTGCGTAGCCAAGCCAAAGCCGATCCAGCCGGTGCAGGGCAGCGAATTTATTGTCATCGGTGATGACACTGGTCAGGTCGAACAGGCGCCGGTCGTCTTCCGGGAGGCGATTGATAAAAAGGCCCGAACCCTGCTGAATTCCACGCGTATATTCGACGCGGTCCCCATACAACGCGAATAACTGGTAGGCACCACCGAACGACCACGGCCCATTATCGACATCAAGATTCAGGCGCAGGTCTGCCTCCACATCAAAAGCAGTAGAACCCGTCAGGTCATGGAAGATGCTGTCGTCGGGGAAAGTCTGGGCGATAAGCCGCGTTTTCGTGTGTCCGTCGAACTCGAACTGCGTTTCATCGGCGGTGCACAGATTTGAACAGGTCAGCAGATAGACAGAAAGCAGTACACCTGCCTGCCGCAGTGAAACGCTGTTATGCGGCTTGCTGTTGAATGTCATCGACGATACGCCCGTCCAGCATCCTGATCAGACGTTTTGCATAAGCCATTACGCGTTGATCATGTGTCGCTATGATGAAGGTCGTGTTGTGATGCTGATTCAGTTCCACAAACAGCTCCATAAGTTCGTCGGCGTTGTGTGAGTCGAGGTTGGCCGTCGGTTCATCCGCCAACACCAGCGCCGGCCGGGACACAATTGCCCGTGCGACGGCGACGCGCTGTTGCTGGCCGCCAGACATGTCTGCGGGCCGCCGGTCTTCCAGGCCCTGCAGGCCGACTTCTGCCAGGATCGCTTCGGACTGCTCGCCGCGTTTGTCAGCCGGCACGCCCTGAATCTGCATGACGAACTCCACGTTTTCGCGTGCCGTCAAAACAGGAATCAGATTGAATGCCTGGAATACAAAGCCAATCTGGTGCAAGCGGAGCTTTGCGAGTTCGCCTTTGCTCAGGTTATCGATGCGCTGACCAGCGATCCATACTTCGCCCTTGTCGGGCCGGTCGAGTCCGCCGATCGCATTCAGTAACGTTGTCTTGCCGCCACCTGAAGGTGCGGACAGGCAGACAAAGCCGCCCTCTTCGATTTCCAGATTGACGTGATCGAGGGCTTTGATCGCCTGGTCACCCTGGTAATAGGTCCTGCATAAATCAATACAACGTACAGCAGTCATAGTCAGACCTTGGTAATTGCTTCAACCGGTTGATAACGAGAAGCCCGCCAGGCGGGCGAAAGACTGGCGAGAAATCCGAGTGCGAGCACAACAATATTGGCCATGATGACATCGTGAATCTGGAGGTCCGGGTACAGCATGCTGGATGCGCCCATCATATCCATACCCTCTGCGACGACGGAGATATCGATCCCGTCTTTCAGCGGTACTACCGTCATCCAGGCAAACGCATTGCCAAGCGCCAGGCCAATGACCAGCAGCAGCACGGATTCAAGGACTATTTGCCCGAGAATATTGGCTGGTCGCATGCCCAGCGCAAGCATCAGCCCAATCTCCCGAATGCGCTCAAAGACTGCCATGACCAATGTATTGACGAGACCGAACGACAGGGCAAGAAAAACGACGACTATCCAGACCAGCACGAAGCCGTCCATCATGTTAAGCATCGTGCTGAGATACTTGTCGAGCTCGTACCAAGGTTCTACGTCGACATCAGGGCCCGCAAGTTCGGAGACTCTTTTATACAGGGGCTCGACATTCTGGTAATCGGCGGCAAGAAAAACGACTTCCGTCACCCGGTCCCCTATTCCGAGCATCTTCTGAATCGTCGCCCTGCCTGCGAAGACGACAGTCTCCTCGAGGCTGTCGGGATCCGAATCGAAAATACCGACAATACGAAAGCCACGATCCGCGATCTCGTTGTCGGGATCCTGACTCATCAACACGATTCGTTTACCGAGCCTGGTATCGAGCTTGTCTGCAAGCTTTCGGCCAATAACGACACCGCTGTCGGCTTCGTCCTCGAGATGCCGTCCCTCTGCTATGTCATCTGCAACAAATGTAATCTGTGCCTCCGCAGCGGGATCGATGCCGAACAGCGTCACTCCCCGAGACTCGCGTTCGCTGGTGATCACGGCGGGCACTTTGACCCGGCCTGCCCAGGGCTCAAAACCGTTATCACCGAAAATTTCGTCTAATGCAGTCCCGGTCGCCGGAATCAGGTTGTTGACGCTTGGATCATCACGAAACCCGGGATGATGAATCTGCACATGCCCTGGTAATGTCTGAATGCCGCCGCGCAGCATGTCGTTGACCATGCCGCGCATAAGCGCCGTCATGAAAATCATTGCCCAGACACCGACGGTGATCGCCGAAATCATGATGATAGTGCGCCGGTGATTCCGCCAGAGGTTGCGCCACGCGAGCGTTGCCAGAATCTGGAGTTGACGCATTACCCGGCCCTCATAGCTTCGACCGGCTGCAACCAGTAGAGTCGAAGTGCGGGATACAAAGCTGATGCAAGCGTACCTGCGAAAACAATGGCCGGACCGGCGATGAGAGTTCCCGGTGTTACTGTCGGATACATGCGTGCGGGCAAATTGAAAGCTGTCGCCAATTCATCCATGCCGGGGTAGGCAAATCCGTTCACCGTAAACCATGACGTAACCAGCGCCCCGAGCAAAGCGCCCAATACCAGCCCCACAATCCCCATCAGCGCCGTTTCAAGCATGACGAGCCTGCCGAGCCGTCCCGGCGTCAGGCCAAGCGACATGACAATGCCGAATTCCCTGGTTCGCTCCAGAACCGACATGAGTTGCGTGTTCATTACGCTGAACGCCACCAGTATCACGAGCAGACCGTACATGAACCACGCGCTGGTCAGATCCGCCTGAATCGCCTGCTTGAGCCCGGGTTGCAATGCTTCCCAGTCATGCACGACCAGGCCCGAGCCGGATGGCAACAGTTTTTCGGCCTGCTGCTTCGCGGCGGATACATATGACAGGTCCGGTACCGTGGTGACAAGCTGATGACCGGCGCCGTCCATCGCAAACATGTCCTGGAACAGGCCGAGCGGAATCTCCGCAATGCTGCGATCCAATTCCGGAATACTGCTGTCGAAGATGCCGACGATCGATACGATAGCGGCGGCAAAGGAACCGTCGCGGCCGGTGCCCAGCAGGGTCAGCTCATCGCCAATACCGACCCGGAGATTTCGTGCCAGTACCTTACCGATGACGATCTCCGTTGCATCGATATCAGCAAGAAAGCGACCTTCCTGAACAAGGCCTGGGATGTTCGACACGCCGGGCTCGAATGCCGGCTCTACGCCGTAGATCTGAATCCCGTAGCTTCTTTCCTCGCTCGAAGCAAGCGCGAATGCTGCGCCGCGTGCCGCGACGTTTTGAAAGCTGGAATCTTCACGATACGTCGCGGCCAGTGTCTGAATGTCCGGTACGCTCTGACGCATCTTCAGGTCATCTTTGTAGCCCGGTGCCTGTACCTGAATATGACCACTAAACGACTGTAACGTGTTGTTGATCATGAGGTCGTACATGCCGAATTGCAGAGAGATCATGAACACGAGGAGCGTGTTGGAGAACACCATCGCCCCGGTCGTCAGCCAGGTGCGTCGCGGGTGCCGCCAGATGTTACGCCAGGCCAGGCGCAGAACGATATTCACGGCCTACTCACGGGGATTACGGAGATTTGACAGGGTGAACAGACTGTCTTTCAGTTCGAGATCGTATTCTATGGAGTCCACCTGGATTTCGGTCCACTCGTCCGGCTCTTCGACTTTTTGCATGCGCTGACGCGCAGCAACCATCCGCCCACCCATCTCGCCAATTTCCAGCGTCAGCAGCTTCTTGACCTGTTCACCATCCTGATCATAAAAACTGTGTTCGACAAGAATATTATCGTCACGGATCATGAGGACTTCTTTTCCCCAGACAACGGCCGCATCCTCGTGCGGTATGGATTCGATGCGATAGACAATGTGCCCGTCCTGCTCCTCTTCGCCAAGAATGCTGTGGTCGTACTGATCGATGATGTCATCGACGCGGGAAATATCCTTGTTGGAAAAGTCAGAGCCCATCCAACTCTGCCCCATCATCGATGAGGGAACCTTGATCACCCGGTTTATCTTGGGTGAGTAGCTCCACATGTTGTTGTCATCGATAAGCGTGCCATTGCCTCTGTCCTTCTTCGGCGCCGTGACCCGAACCAGGGACCGGTCTTCACCCTGCGTCCACGCACGCATGGACATGCTCCGTTCCCAGTCCGGTCGGTGGATCGTCATGGTCATTTCGCCGTAGGAGGACGTGCCGCGCCAGTAGTCGATCGCAGCCCGAACGATGTCCTGTGCTTCGCCGGCCTGAAGAACCTGCGCAGAAAACGCTGCAACAAGACCGGATGCAATAGCCAATGTTAGTCGCACAGATGGTGTTCCTGTTGCTGTTACCGGGAAGGAAAGTATTTCATAGCGCTGGCAGGCACGCCATTCGACAGGGCTGTGGAAAGTACCTAAGTGCGACTCCTCTGAACGGGGCGCCGGCAAGCAATTCCCTGACCAGATCCCCCAGGGGGGCCGCCTTGGCCAGCGGCAACAATGTCATGGGTAAGCACAATAGGCTTGAAACCTCGGCAACTACTTATTCTCCAGCTTGACCGTAGTCGGTAGCTTGAATCTGCGGATAGTCAGGACGCCGAGCGCGCGCAAAGGTGTAGTTTTGAGTACTCCGCAGACAGGCGAAAAAATCGTAGAACTCGATACGACGCAGCCCGTCTGGGGTCGTTGCTTTACTGTTGCGCCCCTGGTCCTGATCGGCACCAGGGACGAAGACCGTTCTCTCGATCTGGCGCCGAAGCATATGGTCTCGCCCATGGGCTGGCAGAACTACTTTGGTTTTATCTGCAGCCCGCGTCATCATACGTACCTGAACATCGAACGCACTGGCGAGTTCACCGTCAGCTATCCGAAGCCGTCCCAGGTCCTGTTCGCAAGCCTGGCGGCGTCCCCCCGACCTGCGGGCGAACCGAAAACGGTACTACAGACTTTCGCTACATTTCCTGCATCGCAAATTGACGGTGAGTTTATCGAAGATGCTTATCTGTTCTTCGAATGCAGGCATTTTAAGACCGTCGATGGTTTTGGCGAGAACTGTCTGATCACGGGAGAAATCATTGCCGCCTATGTCGACAAGAGATTTCTGAGGGCGTCCGAAATGGACGATCAGGAGTTGATACATGACTCCCCTCTGTTTGTGTATCTTCCGCCAGGACGGTTCGCCAGCATCACCCGTTCGAACGCATTTCCGTTTCCAGCGGATATGACGCGGTAGTCATATCATGGCCGGAAATCAGGCTGATCGGATATTGAATTACGTTCAGGATCAGCGCATCGAGCTGGTCGAACTGCTCAGGATTCTGGTACAGGCAGAGTCGCCTTCATCCTACCCCGACTCGCACATCCGGATCGAAACAATTCTCACGGCAGAGTTACATGCGCTGGACCTCAAAGTTGTGCCGCTGGGTGGCCGGTTCACAGGCCGGCATATCTATGCACGGCCGGAGCCGAAGACAAGAGGCACGCCGGCACAGCTGATGATTGGACACTACGACACAGTGTGGCCGATCGGCACCGTAGCGGGGCGTCCATTCTCGGTTAACGGCAACGTTGCTCGCGGGCCGGGCGTTTTCGATATGAAGGGTGGTCTCGCGCAAATGATATTTGCGCTAAAAGCGCTACGGGCATTGGATCTTTGTCCCGAACTTACGCCTGTTGTGTTCGTCAATTCGGACGAGGAGGTTGGTAGCCGCGACTCAGGCCGCTTCATTCGCCAGCTGGCCCGGCGCGTCGATCGCACGTTCGTGCTCGAGCCCGCTATGGGAGCAAGCGGCATCATTAAGACGGAACGCAAGGGAATCGGCCGCTTCACGATCACGGTGCACGGCAAAGCCGCACACGCCGGCCTTGATCCTGATGCCGGAGCAAGCGCAATTCTCGAGCTGTCCCACGTCATACAGACACTTTTTGCCTTGAATGATCCGGATAGCGGCATAACGGTAAACGTTGGAACCATCGATGGTGGCATACAACCGAATGTGATTGCGGCACACAGCCAGGCGGTTGTCGATGTCCGCGTACCGTCTGCAAGCGACGGCAATCGAATCGAGAAAGCCATTCATGGCATCGAGCCAAGCACGCCGGGAGTCCGGCTGACGATTGAAGGGCGTATCGGCCGACCGGCGATGGCGGCGACACCCCGAAATCGTGCCTTGTGGCAAAGAGCACAGTACCTTGGTCACGATCTGGGCATTGCATTGCGACACGGGCGCGCCGGCGGCGGCTCCGATGGCAATACCACAAGTCAGTACACCGCCACGCTGGATGGGCTGGGACCAGTCGGTGACGGCGCGCATGCCGAACACGAGTTTCTGTACATCGACAAGACGCTTGAGCGCACCGCTTTGCTGGCGCTGTTGCTGTTGTCGCCGCCGGTGCAAACGGCTGAGCCGGAGGAGCCTTCATGAATGTAACAATATTCAGTTCGCTGACCCGCATTTCCGACCTGGAATCCTGTGGCTTCGAACAAAAGCGTCTGCCGCAAAGCGAATGGGCAGGTGGCGATTACGTGCTCGGCGAGGTCACCGGAATTCCAAGCAGCCTGTATCACATCGAATTGACATCGGGACGCACCGTGCACGTGATGCCTGGCGACCACGTCGTCGGAGCATTCGGCAATCGTGCGGCAACACTTGAGTGGGTCGGCAGCTGGTCAGCGATCCACAACGACAAAATGCATGCGATGACAAGCGCCGGGCTGTTTGGTGCTTTCACATCTGTATCGTCATTCCTGCCACGCGGGCTGTCGCTGAACTATCTCGGTCATGCCATCCGTGACGGCAGGAAAATCAGCATGAGCGAATTCGCGATTACGGCTGAAGCGGCGACGTTTGATACGCCGACAGTACTACTTGTTGGAACGTCGATGTCGGCCGGCAAGACTACGACCGGACGCGTCATCATTCATGAGCTCGCAAGCCTGGGCTTGGATGTAATCGGTGCAAAGTTGACAGGCGCCGGACGCTATCGCGACGTTCTGAGTTTCGGAGATGCCGGTGCCAGCGCCGTGTTCGACTTCGTCGATGCAGGCATGCCATCGACGGTCGTCATGGAAAATGAATTCCGCTCCGCAATTCGTCCCCTTCTTCACAAAATCAGTAGCGGCAAACCGGCTTTCCTGGTCGCCGAAGCCGGCGCCTCGCCGCTCGAGCCCTATAACGGCGCCGCGGCGATCGATGAACTCAGCGACAATATCCGCTGCACCGTATTGTGTGCCTCAGATCCGTACGCCGTCGTCGGTGTACAGAAAGCGTTCGGCCTCCGGCCGGACCTCGTTGCGGGCCCGGCGACGAATACGTCGGCCGCTATCGATCTCGTCGCAAAACTAACGGGCGTCGAGGGTATAAACATCTTTGATCCTGGCTCCCTGCCTGCGCTACGCGGTGTGCTGCAACGAACGCTGGATGTAGATTTTTCGCGCGCTGGCTAGTCCGCGCTACCGCTCATAAACAATTTTGCCGTTTACGATGGTCATTAATATCCGGCCATTTAGCCTGAATTCCTATTGACAATCGGCCGGCGACAACTGACGCTCTCGGACAAATACGAATAAAGGCCTGCCACGATGATCACACAAAAACCTGCGCTGGGGCTGCGGGTATCCAGTCTGCTTCAGTTCCTGGCTCTGTTGCTGTTCGCCCCGCTCACCTCTCTGGCGGCACTCGATGCCGATTTGCTCAAGGGGCTTTCTGCGCGAGCGCTGGGCCCGGCGGCGGTTGGCGGTCGCATCTCCGCCATCGATGCTGTCGCATCCGACCCGAACCGTATTGTGGTTGGTGCTGGGACCGGTGGTGTCTGGTTGTCGGATAACGGCGGCGTGACCTGGGAGCCCGTGTTCGATAAAGAAGCCGTCGCGTCGATTGGGGCGCTCGCCATCAATCAATCCAACCCCGATATCATCTGGGTCGGTACCGGCGAGAGCAACGTTCGTAACTCCACCTCCATCGGTGGCGGGGTTTACAAATCTGTCGATGGCGGCAAGAGCTGGCAGCTCGTCGGTCTTCCGAATAGCGAGAGAATCGACCGTATTGCCCTGCATCCGACTGACGCGGACATCGTCTATGTCGCCGCAATGGGCACGCTGTGGGGTCCGAACAGCGAGCGCGGCATCTACAAAACGACGGACGGCGGCGAGACCTGGAACCGGATCCTTTATGTGGACCAGCTCACCGGCGCCACTGACATCAAGATGGATCCCGGCAACCCCGACAAGTTGTACGCCGGCATGTGGCAGTTCAGGCGTTGGCCATACTACTTCAAGTCCGGCGGCCCGGGTTCCGGCATGTATATATCCTACGACGCCGGCAAAACGTGGAAACAGAAAACGGAAGAAGACGGACTGCCCGCCGGCGAATTGGGCCGCATGGTTTTCGCGATCTCTGCTGCCGAGCCAAAACGCGTTTATGCGCTGGTCGAGGCCGAAAAAAGCGCCTTACTCGTCTCGCATGACGGCGGCGAGAAGTGGTCGAAAGTGAACGAAGCCTACGATATTGCCATTCGCCCTTTTTATTACACGGAGCTCACAGCCGATCCTTCGAATGCCAATCGACTCTACAATATTGCAAGAAACCTGCGCGTGTCGATCGACGGCGGTAAGACCTTTGAATTGAACCCGGTCATCGCTTGTTGCGCGGCCGGCAACACGCTTCACATCGATAACCATGCATTCTGGATCAACCCGAACGATTCCCGTCACATTATCATTGGCAACGACGGCGGCCTGGGAATAACGCATGACCGCGGTGAAACGTGGCGTTTTGTGCGCAACATGCCGCTCGCCCAGTTCTACCATATTGCGGTCGATAACGATCACCCTTACAACATCTATGGCGGCCTGCAGGACAACGGCTCCTGGCGGGGCCCGTCCGAGGTGTGGGAGAACGCCGGGATCCGTAACCTGCATTGGCAGGAAGTCGGCTTCGGCGACGGTTTCGACACCATCCCCGATCCTGAGAACTCACGGCGCGGCTATGTGATGTCTCAGGGCGGCAATCTGGCTCGCTGGGATCTCAATTCCGGCGAGCGGCGCTTCATCCGACCGAACCCGCAGGCGCTGGATGTGGACCTCCGCTTCAACTGGAATGCGGGCTTCGCGCAGGATCCCTTCGACGCAGCGACGATTTACTACGGCAGCCAATATCTTCACAAGTCTGTCGACCGCGGCGACACATGGACTGTGATCAGCGATGACCTGACATCGAACAATCCGGACATGCAAACATTCCGCGAAAGCGGCGGTCTGACATACGACGTTACGGCAGCGGAAAATTTCACGAGCATTGTTGCAGTCGCACCGAACCGGCAAGAAGAAGGTGTTCTCTGGGTCGGCACCGATGACGGTCGCGTCCATGTAACGCGCGATGGCGGTCAAAACTGGAACCGTATCGATGAGCGCGCCCGTGGCGTGCCAGAGGGCGCCTGGGTGCCGATGATCGCACCGTCACCACATGATCCGGGAACCGCTTTTGTAGTCTTCGACGACCATCGTCGCGGCAACATGCAAACTTATGTATATCGCGTGGAAAATTACGGGCAGCGCTGGCGCTCTTTGAGCACCGATGAGTTGTCCGGCTATGCCCTGTCCGTGTTGCAAGACCACAAGGATCCGAACCTGTTGTTCCTCGGTACGGAGTTCGGGCTCTTCGTGTCGGTCGATGCCGGCGATAGCTGGACCAAGTTCACCGCCGGCGTGCCAACTGTTTCCGTCATGGACATGGCGATTCAGGAGAGAGAAAACGACCTCGTCCTTGGCACGCATGGCCGTTCTGTTTTCGTCATTGACGACTACAGCGGCTTGAGAAACCTTTCGGATGAGGATTTTCAATCGCGCCTCAAGATACTGTCGGCAGTGCCCGGCCAGCATTATGTGGCAAACCAGACGCCATCCACACGCTTTACCGGCTCTGTTGAATTCAGAGCAGAAAACGAACCTTACGGCGTCATGCTGACCTTCATGGCCAGCGGACAGGACCTGCCGCATCCGGACGGTGAAGCCGAGCGCGAGCGAAAAATACTGCTGCGCGAGAGCGAGGGAAGCGCGCTCGAAGAGGAAGACGACGGGCCCGGCGACCCGAAGGTAACGGTTACCGTTAAGGACGCCAGTGGCGATGTCATTCGCACCTACCGGGAAGCTGTGCACCAGGGAATTAACCGCATCACCTGGGATATGCGGCGTGATGGCGCCCGCGATATGCCCGGACCGGAAGAGCAGGATTACGAGGATGGCCTGCCTGTCGGACCCGAGGTTCCACCAGGCAGCTACTCCATCACCCTGGCGCTCGATCATCCTGACAGTCAGGCGACGGTCGCCAGCGTCGATGTGCAGACGGTTGCCGACCCGCGTTCCCCATATTCTCTGGCCGAGATCGAGCAAAACCACGCAATGCAGCTCGAGTTGCTCACGCTCGAAAAAGCGGTCGTCCGCGCCGTCGAAGGTATCGTTCGTGCGCGGCGAGACATCGGTACAATCACGACGCTCATCGAGGCACGGCCAGCTGCGGATGAGGATGCAACATTATTGGCGCTGACAGAGCAGGCCGATGAGCTGAACGAAAGCCTCGACGAACTTGAAAAACGATTCCGGACACCGCCGAAGACAAAGGGCATCATCTACAGCTCCGACAAAACCGTTAGCCGGCTCGGATTAGCCCAGGTGTATGTCGAGTCAACATATGGCGCGCCGAGTGCCGCCGCGAAAACGTATGTTCAGATCGCCCGAAATTCGGTCGATGAAACATTATCCGCCTTGAACGACTTCATCGGCAGCGACCTTGAAGATTTTCGCAAGGCCGTCGATGAGGCCGGGATCGCATTATTGTCCGGTATGCAGCCGGTCAAAGTCACAGACTGAACGAAATTCGTTTCTGATCGTATGGCGGATGACGGTCAATCATCCGATTTCAATGGCGATCTCACCGATGCCGTAGATGCCACCGGTGAGCTTGTCCCCCGGGGTGACGGCGCCAACTCCGGCGGGCGTGCCGGTATAGATCAGGTCGCCAGACGCAAGCGTAAACAACGTTGAGAGCTCAGCGATTGTCTCCGGCACGTTCCAGATCATGTCTTTGATATCGCCGTCCTGCCGAATGTCTCCGTTAACCGCGAGCCAGATCCGACCGACCGAGGGATGCCCGAATTCGTCGACTGCGCGGATAGCGCTGATCGGTGCCGCTCCCTCGAAGCTCTTACCAGAATCCCAGGGACGACGTTTTTCTTTCGCGACTTCCTGCAGATCTCGCCGCGTCAGGTCGATGCCTACCGCATAACCAAAAATATGCTCTTGTGCCCGCGAACGCTCGATATCTTTCCCCGGTTTCCCGATAGCTACGACCAATTCAATCTCATGATGCAGTTTTTCTGTGCGTGGCGGGTACGCTATCGTCGCACCGCTCTTTGCTATTACATCAGCAGGTTTCATAAAGTAAAACGGTGGCTCGCAGTCTGGATCCGCTCCTATTTCCCGGGCATGTGCAGCATAGTTACGGCCGACACAATATATTCGGTGGACAGGAAAGCGGCGATCGCTGCCAGCTACACCGACAGATGTTTGTGCTACTTTAAAAAAGTATTTATTCATCGTTTGTTGATTTATCTATCACCGGCGTACGGCCCCCCTACCGATGAGACCAGTTTGTCGTGTCATCGGAGTCACCCGGTGACAAGCCGATGATATCTCCTTCGGTATCGATACCCAGGCCCAGTACGGTCCGGTTGGCATAAGCGAAATACGCCGACACCTGGTTGATCTCGAGGATCTCGCCGTCGTCGAATCCAGCCTGGCGAAGTTCGTCTATGTCAGACGGATCAATCGCGGACGGTTCGTTCGTTAATTTTTCCACGTAGATCAGACCCGCGAGCTCCTTTCCCTGAAAAACCCTTGAGGGCGCGTTCTCTTCCAATGCACGGCGAATATCATTGGCCCGTGCCTCATCCTGCAGCAGGCGGGAAAGTCCTGCGGCATGGTGCTCGATACAATACTCGCAGTTATTCAAGATACTGACATAGACGCCGATTGTCTCCAGATACGATTTCGCAAGCGTGTTCGCCGAGTGATGCAGCACGTACTTGTACAATGTCATATGCCCTTCCATCGTATGTGGACGCAGGCTGTGTGCAAGCATGATGTTATCTACATTGTTGCCCGGCCCCTTTACCCGATCGTAGAGCTTTTTGAGTTTTCCGCTTGCCTTCTCGAAGGCGATCGTCCTTATCCAGGTCATAAATTAGTGCTCCACTCAGCCTGTAGCGCCTCGCGCCCCGCCCGAACCGCATTGTCGACCATTTCCCGGCCCGCTTCAGCTACCATAGCCACGATAACGTAATTCATGTTGGCGGTGATTTCACCGTCTCCTCCAGGCAGCCGCCTGATAACAAAACGTGATTTGATTGATTGCGTGTGAATACTTAAGCGGCGATTCTGACCCCTTGTTTGAAAATTAACCATAGGAATGGCGATTTCTACCCGAACCGACCTGGAGCTGCTCGACCAGGAAGATCCCCTGGCATCGTTTCGGGACGAGTTTTTCCTGCCCGACGGGATAATCTATCTTGACGGCAATTCGCTGGGCGCCATGCCTCGCAAAGCCGCGCAAACTGCGAAACGGGTCGTGGAGAAAGAATGGGCCATCGGCCTGATCGGCAGCATGAATTCGGCGGGTTGGTATGCGCTTCCGGTGACGTTGGGCCGCAAGATCGCAGCGTTGATCGGCGCGAAGCCCAACGAGGTCGTACTCACTGATTCCACCGGCATCAACCTGTACAAGGTGCTGGCGGCGGCGCTACAGATTCAGCCCGACCGGCGGGTCATCGTCATGGAAGGCAGTAATTTCCCGACGAACAACTACATGGTGCAGGGGCTGGTCGCGCAGCTCGGCGACGGTTACACGATCAGGTTCGCTGAAGCCGATGAAATCATGGCGGCTATCGACGAGGATGTTGCCGCTATTTGCATTACCCATGTCCACTACAAGACAAG
>Ga0255052_10001644_pt1 | contig 16711 bp, 15 predicted proteins | sample JV7_2_21_MG_FD_188632 | JGI IMG/M metagenome (GOLD analysis project Ga0255052, IMG submission 188632) | Seawater microbial communities from Jervis Inlet, British Columbia, Canada - JV7_2_21 | ecosystem: Environmental > Aquatic > Marine > Inlet | place: Canada: British Columbia | collected...
TGTGGTTCCGCGGCGCTTCGGGTAATGCAGCCGACCGGATGTTCGTTGCTGCAGGCGGCAACGCCGTGGTCTATCATGACGACGCAAGCGCAACGCAGATAACCGGATGGAACAAGTGGGTCATCGACCTACAGGGATTTGCAGACGTTGACCTTGCTAATGTCGGCACAATTACCATTGGTTTCGGCACCAAGGATAGCCCGGCGGCCGGTGGCGCAGGTCAAATGTACTTCGACGATATCCGGCTGAATCGGTAGGTCGGGGGACATGAGGGGCCAAAGGTCAAGGCTCTCCGGCGTGCCCGCCATTTGCGGGTCACCGACGGGGACGGAGTATAGGCAGATGGCGAAGCCATCTGCCATTGATTATTGATTATTGACTATTGTAATTCGGAGGTCCTTCGGACGGTTGGGTATTACGTTTTCTCGTGATTGAGGATTTTTGATTTCGGCTGGGCCGGTTAATCAATTAAATGACGTTTACTGGAAATCCAAAGGGCTCCTGGCCTCTTTGACTGTCTGGCTCTTGATCGCATGGGAAGCCTGACTCCGTTGATACATTGTCTGGTTCTTCTCGTGCAGTTTCCTCACAAAATACGGCAGACTGATCGGCACAAGGCCGGAAGAAAGGGAGAAGGGTGAAGAGAGAAGTGAGAGATGACCTTATGGAAAGGACGTTTCAGTTTGCTGTGCGGGTGGTAAACCTATGTCGAACTGTGGATAAATCACCTGGAGTATCGCGAAAAAGACAAAAGCCAATACCTGACTCTTTCACTCTTCACCCTTCACAGTTCACCCTTATTTAATGCCTGACTTCTTCACCATTCACAATTCACTCTTGCCTGTTGCGGTGTTATCGATAATTACTGATAATAGGAATTATCCATAAGCCAGTGTTCTCTCACTGGTTCATGATTCAGGAGGCAAAGTAGGAGAATGGAAACCTCAGTAGACGCCCTATCCGGATCAGTGTGCCCCTTTGGCAGTGGGGGCACCCGTCACACCGTGACACAACGCCACGTCAGTAGACATTACTCCACCTTCATCGCTACTACAAACCCATGCGCCAGACCACAAGACCCTCCCGCCAACTTGTTTGCCTATACGGCGGGTCTTTACAGGTTGTAGCTACTCCCTGCCGGGAAATGGTCCTTCCCGACATTATCTCCACAATCCTTGTATAGGTGCTTGGGTCCCTACCCCGCAGCGTTCCTTCGGTGCTCTTACCCGTTTCTTCCCGAAGGACTACGGCCTCACCCTAGACCACAGAGGTTCGGCACGCCAGATATTCGTCGCAATACAACTTTCACGACGGGACTTCCACCCGCTGGATTGCGGCCTTGTCGGCTGCTCCGCCGTTTCGATGCCCGTTTGACAAGCGCAGGACGCACTTGCCCGGAACCTTACGATTTGGCGCACGTGGTCGACTTGCCTCGGCCTACACACATCTGAGCGTGCCTGCTCAGTTAGGGTTCGTTCACATCTGAGGCGCCGGCATCCATTGCTTCCATATGTTTCTTGAACAGCTCGCTGGCCTTTTCATCCGTATTCAGAATGCTCCGGGCTCGCTCGGCCTCAGAAATAGGTGTCAACCCGGCCGCGTCCTGGGCCACGTGCGGCGTCAGGAAGATGAGCAGTTCTGTCTTGGTCTTTTCTTTGATAGTTCGTTTAAATAGATGGCCCATGATGGGGATGTCTCCCAGCAGCGGGATTTTCTTAATGGTGTCCGTAAGCTTGTCCTCAATGAGGCCACCGATGACAATAGTCTGGCCGTCGCGTACGGAAACTTTTGTTTCTGCGGACCGCGTGGAAAAGGCCTCGGCGCTCAGGGTCTCCGTTATCGCGACGCTCTCGGCCGACCGTGTCGTGATCTGAGGATTTACGATCATGTTCACCAGCCCGTCAGGATTGATCGACGGGGTGACGTTCAGCACGATGCCAATGTCGTCCCGGTAGTCGATGGTGGTCGTCGACTGACCCGCAACTTCTGCCGTGCCGGTCGGGAACGGAACTATCTCGCCAATGGTGATCGTGGCCAATTGATTGTTGCTTGTAAGGATGTAAGGCCGGGAGAGCACATTCAAACGTCCCGACTCTTGAAGGGCGTGAATAGTCAGGTCAAGGTCACCCTCAATCATTCTGACCCCTGCGCCTGTGGGAAAGCTGGCTCCCCCCTGGTAGGAGAGTGCCGACGGAGTGCCAAAAACCTGGCTCGTCTGTACGCTGTCGCCGCCCTTGCTGAGGTTCAGCATTGAGAACTCGGTGCCCAGATCAATGGTATCGCTGTGGGTCACCTCGGCGAACAGGACTTTGATCAGGACCTGGCCGATGGGTTTGTCCAAATCTTCGAGGATGGGTTTGATCTTCTCGTAGTTTTTGGATGATGTCATCACCAACAGGGTGTTTGTATCAACGTCGGCCTCCAAGTAGGTATCCTCCGAAAGATCGTCACCGCCATCCGAGGAATCTCCGGTTGCGCCGCCGCCTGCAGATTGGGCCGTTCTCTGGTTGCCCTGGAATTGCTGGCCCGTTGTTCCCGCGGATTGGTCGTTCAGCGCCGCCATCTCAAGGAACAGGTTGTTCAGTATCGTCATGAGGTTCTCGGCGTTGGCGTTCTTGAGCGGATAGAGGAATATCTTTCGCTCCTGCTCGGGATTTTCGTCCAACTCTTTGATCACGTCCGTTATGATTGCCAACGTTTCGGCCGCACCGCTGACGACCACCGAGTTCGTGCGCGAGTCGGCTGAGGCGACAATCGGTACATCTGCAATTCCGCCGGTGGCGCTGGTTGTCTGCTGCTGCCCCCCACGGCCTGTCATTCCTCCTGCGCGGAATGATACTGCCTGATTCTGCTGACCGCTGGAAGTCGATGTTGAAGAGCTGCCGCTTTCTCCAAAGACTTCATTAACAAGTTCAGCCGTGTCCTGAGCATCGGCATATTCCAGATGGTAAACCTTCACGTCCGCCATGGTGGCGAGCTGTGTGTCCACGTTCTTGATCATGTCGGCCACCACATCCAGGGTTTCTGCCGGTCCTGTTACAACAACGCTGTTTGTGCGGCTGTCCGCTGCTGCACTCACTGTCAGCAGGCTGCTCGTCTCCTGCTGCTGGTTGCCCTGGCCGCCGCGTCCGCCGCCGCCGAACATCCCGCCCGGTCCACCGCCTCGCATGAAGTTCATACCCCCCTGTTGCGAACCGGAGGATTGCGCGTCATCACCGAAGAGGTCGTTAATCATCTGGGCAGTGTTCATCGCATCGGCGTATCTGAGTTGAAAGACCCTGACGTCCGCAGCTTCGCTGTCCCTTTTGTCCAGCGATTTGATTACGTCCTCCACTACATTCAGAAGGTTCTCCGGTCCTGCGACGACGACACTATTGGTCTGGGTGTCGGCAGCAGCCGTGACCGTGGCCTGGCCGCCTTCATCATCTTGTGTCTGCCCGCGCCCACCGGGACCCCGGAACATCATGGGACCGAAGCCACCTCCCTGATTGGATTGCGTCGAAGCCTGCTGCTCCCCAAAAATCTGGTTAATGATGTTTGCCGTACTTGTGGCATCGGTATATCTGAGTCTAAATATCCTTACGTCGGCAATTTGTGTCGTCGTGGAGTCCAGGTCTTCGAGCACCTGCGCCACGAGATCGAGGATTTCGCCGGGTCCTCTTACGACGACGGAGTTTGTCCGTTCGTCGTAGGTCGCCACTATCTGTACGTTGACGCTGCTTCCACCCTCCGTAGCCTCGGCGTCTTCGCTGTACCCGCGAGCGATATCGCGTTGCCCTCTGAAGTCACGGGCGGTGGAGACAGCGGCATCCTCAGCCGTGTTGCCTGGCAGCGAATCGGCGACCTGTTGGGCAAAACTGTAACGGGGCGTCAGTGCGCCAGTGGCGACCAGCATTACGCTTATGGTTAATGTTCTGAAAATCTTCATTGCTATGGTCTCCTAGGCCTGCGAAGGCTATTCAATACTCGATGCATCTGTACTTAATTGGTCGAGTTCTTCAATTCCTCAATCCGACGGTTCATAATGTCGTCCCGATCCTCCTTCTGATCCACTTGGGTTAGCGCCCGCCGCCACGTCCGCCCGTCATGCCGCCGCCACGTCCGCCACCACCGAAGCCGCCGCGTCCTCCCCCGGGCCCGCCGCCGAACCTGGTAAACGGGTTAGAACCGCCCTCTGTGCTTCCACGACCGGTGCGACCTCCCCGACCTCCGCCTTGCTGGTCCGAGTCGAACATGGTGTTGATCATGTCGGCTGCGCTCTGGGCGTCGGCATTTGTCAGACGGAAGACCCTGATTTCCGCCACGGATGCCATGTGGGTGTCCAACGCCCTGACGATCTTCATCAAACGCTTGATGTTGGCCAACGTGTCCGTGATTATCAGGGCATTACCATCCTCGTTGGCCTCGAGGCTGGCATATTCCGGGATCAGGGTCCGCAGGTTTTCGCTCAGTGCACGTGCAGTTACGTACTTCACGGGGATCACATAGGTTACCATGTCATCACTGGCCACAATAGCGTCCGGATCGGTCCCGGAATGGACAGGAAGACTCTCCTGCTTGGCTTTTTCCACGGTAACTACCTTGAGGACATTACCGGTGAGAACTGTGGTCAAGCTCTTTTCCTTAAGTACCGAGTTGATCAGTGAAACGGCCTGCTCCAGTGGAATCGGCTGGCGGCTGATAACCGTCATGCGGCCGTCAATAATAGGCTCCTCGGAGACGACCGTCAGTCCCGCTGTTTCGGACAGATACTCCAAAACAGTATGCAAGGGGGCGTCCTGAAAATTGAGCTTGACCTTAACGTCACCGTTTGTTTTGACAACCTCAACGGGTTCGGCTGTCGAATCCGAAGGCGGTTGCGCTAAAATGTGGCCCGGGGTAAGCAAGAATACACCGGCCAAAATCGCAAGTAGGATTGTTAGTGCAAGAGTTCGCATGACTGTTGTCTCCTTATAAATCTGTGTATTTCTTTGTATTTGTTGTGCCGGGGCTCTATTGCCCGACTTGCTGTTGTCGTCGTTCCATGAGCTGTCTGAGAATCTCCGCCTCGTCCTCGGAGGGAGGAGTCGATGGTTCGGTTGTTCCTCCCTCTGCTGTTGACGAATACGTCTGCGACAACTCGTACATTCCGGTGAAAGTAGTGCCGTCCCGCCCGCCTTCCAGGTTGAATCCCATCGTTACAGTCGTTGTCTTGTCCTCAAACTCATACTCGATCGAATCAAGACCCATGTCCGTGATTACGCCGCGCACCACCTTGTCGCCTTTGTGGACTCTGAGGATCTGGCCGCTCTGAGTGTCTTCGAGAAAAGCTATGAATGCGCCGTCCTCCTGGACAATCCCCTTGAGCACGACATATGACTCCGGATTGGGGGCAGGAGGGGCGACGGGCACTTGTCGTTGTCTCCTGCTGCGGTCGACACGCGGTCCTCTTTGTCGGGAGAACATGTTTCGCTCCACAACTATCTTGTACTTGTTCCATGAATCCGACGGATTGGTCAGTTCCTGGCTTTCTCCCGGAGTGGTCAATTCCTGACTTTCTCCCGGGCCGGTCGGCTCCTGGCTTTCTACCGGGATGTTCGGCTCCTGACCTTCTCCTGGATTCGTCAATTCCCGGCCTTCTCCGGCATCAGACCATGCTGCAACTGCGAGTCCAAGGAGCACCGCCAGTGTGGCGAATATCTTCATATATCTACAGTGCTTGTTCATTTTCTGCCTCCGGTTGTTTCTTCTGCGGTCCCAGGCAGAGTGCCGAGAGATGCAGTTGCAGCGACATGCTGTCGCCGGCTTCACTGCTCGAACCCAGTTGCATATCCTTTATCTTGACCGGCAAGACTGCTGTCTCTACCTGCCACAGGAAGTGTGCAACCGATTCGAGGCTACCCCTGCCGGCGACGGTAAAGATCATCTCCTGGAGCCCTCTGTCGCTCGAAATGCGCTCCGGTCGGATAGAGCTGAGCGCCATATTCGCAGCGCCCGACCACTCCTGCAGGGCATCCAGAATCCTGCTTTCAGCCTCTGTCTCACTTCGCAGGCCATCGGACAGCATCGCGTCCCATTTCTTCTGCATGCGCCCGTGGTTGCCAATCAGCAGATCGGCCTCGTTGAGGTCTCCCAGAAGCTGTTGTCTTTGCGATTCCAGCTCATCGCGCCCGGCCTGCACGGGGTCAATGACAAATTTGAACGCGATAAAAAGCCCCACCGATGCAATCGTGGCAATCAGGATAATTCGTTCTCGTTTTGACAGACCCATTCTATTTCAAACCTCTGAATTTAAATGTCACGGCAAATTCTTTCGCTCTGGAACTGCCCCCCGCGTCTCGCAAGTGCATCATCATCACACCTGAGAACGCATCGTTTTGTTTGATCTTGTCCAGGACGTCGTAGAAGCTCGCCTCGTCGACGGCCTTGCCGACCAGCGAACCCTCGGCCTGCTCGCTCAGAGCCAGGCTTGTGGCCCAAACCCGCGGGTATTCCGGAAACGCCAGCGTCAATTGCCGCAGGCATTCCAGGAACTCGGGTTTACGGGAGGTCCAACTACCGGCGTAGGAGATGCGGTCGACCATCGCGCGCGCGGCGGCGGCATCTTCGCTTATTGAATCCAGCCGTCCGGAGTAGATAGCGATATCGGTGCGCTTGACGTGCCAATCCGCAATGACGGCTCCGACTCCCACGACGAGGACCACCGCGGCAACGGCCGCCCACCTGGTGAGGCGTCCGCGGCCGGACGTCTTCTTGCGCCCTATGTGCGGGCTCAGGAAATCGACGGAGAGTTTGCCCGTACTCAATGTGGCGATGGCCAGCGAAGCCGCTGCAATGGACTGTGAGTTCTCAGCACCATCGAACGATCCGAGGCCGTTCGACGATAGTTCGGCGTTTCCGTTGCTGATTGTGATGTCAGGCGTCAGCCGTTTGTGCAGTTCGTCGATGACAGCGTCAGGCAAATTGGAGGCATCGTACATGGTGATTTCGTGCGGCGACGACTGATTCTGTTCCGATGAAAGCAGGATCAAACGCTGGATCGTGGAAGTCAGCAGTTCGACCCGCTCTGCGGCGCCGCTCGCGTCTGCCATGGGAACATGTTGTATGGATCGAAGCCTGCCGTTCGACTGACTCCAGAATTCGCAGTATGTCGGTCTGGTATAGAGCCCGTACCGCTGTTGCGAACCGCCTTCGGAGAGGTGCTTGCCGAAGGCCAGGGTTGAGACTGTGATAGATCGCACGTGTAAGCCGGCGGCGTCAGTCAGTTCCTTGACTTGATTGACAACCTGACGTTGCGTGGCAACCAGCAGGACGTCGCTTTTCTCTGACGTACTTGTGCCCCCGCAATAGTCGAATATCAGCTCGTTGGCGTTGAGAGAAAACGCTCGCTCTGCCTGAATACTCAGCATGCCTGCCAGCGCATCCGGCGTCGCCGGAGGGGCGACGATTTCCTTTGTCACGATCCACTTGGTCGGAATCCCGACAACGGCTCGCTTCGATGACAAATGATTCTCCCGGAGGAACTGTCTGAGCCTCTGGCCAAGATTCTTCGCATTGTCCGAGTCCAGTTTCTCGTCGAATGCCATCAGAGCCGTGTGTTTGATCTCAGGCCGGCCGGACCGAACGGTTACTTCGGCTGCGACTACGCCTGAATCGTCGATAGCAAGTCCCAATAGTGTCTGAGTGCCAAGCATTTCTTTTGTCCAGTTATTTCATTCCCAGAATAGTGTTCGTAAGTGGCTCCCCTTTTCTGAGGGCAGCTACGATTTCGCGATTCAACGGCCAGCCCGAGTGTGTCAACGATTTCCAGTACACAGCATGGGGCGTTCCGCCGGATACATCGAAGACGGCTTTGTATCGCTTGTAGGCCCGTCCATTACCCGACAGGCAGACAATGTCGGCCGAGTACTGGAATGAGCGAACCGTAATAAATGTGCCGATACCAACTGCTTTCTCTCGATCCAGAACGTTTGTCACCCAGGCGATTGAGTCGAGTTCGTTGTCGCGGCCGCGATAGGACAGCAGCACGTCGGCATCGTTCTCCTCCAACCCTGGCAGGCAAAGCAACACCTCTTTGGATGCGGTGTTGACATTGACCACGCCGGGCATGGTTTCCTGGTCACTTGTCGTGAGCCGGTCGGCGATTTGAGTGAACTCGTCGAATTCCAGTCCGCTCATGTAATAGAAATCAAGGATATTGTCAAACGACGGTCTGGTGGGTATGAGGCTCATGACCTCCAGGACCCGCTCCTCTTTCAGAAACTCCTGCAACGCACTCTGAATATCACCCCGTGCGCCGGCGTCGTTAATGTTGATCCTCTCGCCGCCCTCGCTATCGACGTTTTCCTCCACACTGTAAACCGTGACATAGTCGTAGAAACCCGTATCCAACCGCCCATTGCGATTGTCGTCCGGATCGCTGAGATCGCCGTCGTTTTCATTGTCGTCAAGAATGCCGTTTAGATTGGTGTCTTCGCCGTAGAGCAATCCTTCCGATGCGCCCTTGATCAGGAGTATCTCGTCGATGGTTTCCAGTTCCGAACTCTTGCAGTTGTATGGCTCCGAAAGCAGCAGATAGTACTCGTCCTCGGCCCCTCCGGGTGAAATCTCGCTGTCCTCGTCCCGCCAGTCAATAATAGAGGCAGCCAACTCAGCCGTCATGCCAGGCAATCTCAGCAGCATCTCTTCGGATGCCGAGTTGAGATTGACCTTGCCCGCCTCGTCGGTCAGTCCGTAGTCGAATTTGTCGTCGTCTTCCAAATTCGAGCGCAGGACCCAGAAGTAATCCTCTCCCAACTCGATCGCCTCATACGGCTCACTTTCCATCAGGTCTCCGGTTTCCTCCTCGCCGGCGGCCAACTTCGCCATTATGAACTCCGAAGCGCCGGCGGCGACAGATTCGGCCTTCAGCGAAGCCACGTGGTTGGCCGAAACAATTGCGGCGATCCGCATCGAGCGGGCAAACACAAGCGCGAGGCCTGCGAGGACCAGAACGACCCAGATCGTTACGATCAGTATCGTGCCCTTGCTCCGGCCCATCCGTGCGAATTGTCTGCTCTCGTTCACGTTCATTTGACCTGTCAACTCCCGCCCTGGGCTGAATCTTCACTCTCGTCCTCTTGCTTTGCCCATATGCCGCACGGGATGGCAAAGCTCTGCACGAGCCGACGTTCCTGCGGCACACTCGCTCCGCTGATTGCATTGTCCGCTATTTTGATATCGATCTGCACGGCCAGCGGAAGACTGTTAGCATCGGCAGTCGAGTCCCATTCATCCACCCAGCCTTCGCCGTCAAAATACTGTAGGTTCAGCGACGTCACATTGCGGCAGAGAACCTGCTCTTGAGGGTCTGTCGTCCTCGGGGGCAGAAGATTGGATGTTACCCGGCGGACGAGGCGGTAATTCTCCCGATCTTCGTCCGTATCCTCTTCCAGGGCCAACTCGATCTTGCCCAACCCTCCTGCGGGGTAATCATCATCTGCGTATACGTGCGTTGTGAAGAACTCGATACTGTCGGAATCCACACCGTTGGCGCCATACGAGTCGATGCCGATAAACGCCCCGGCCAGGACGCCCGTTGGCGCCAAGACCCCGTTGATGTCCTGCTTGAGAAGCTCGATGGCGTTGATTGCCAGAGCGGTCGGCTCCACGGCCGACAGCGCGCTGCGGCGTGCCTTGAAACCCGTATACAGGGCCGAGTACAAACACGAGGCGACCACCACCATTAGAGTCATGGCAGCCAGCAGCTCGATCAGTGTGAATGCCTCTTGTTTTGCGGAGCGAAGAGCCATTTCAGATTTCCTCCGGGTTTACTAGAGTACTAAGCGTGACTGATCGTTCCTTGCCCCGCGATTGCCAAAACACGGTAAGGTCCAGTTGGCTCATCGTAGAATCCGTCCAACTCGACACCTCTGCCGTCCATCGGTAGCCAGGCCAGTCATCCCCGAAATCACCAGCTTTCTGACTGGTCTTCCAATCGTCTGAGGCGGTTAGTTCGGTCAACCTGGTTCTCGCCAGCGACGCTGCTTCGATCTGTCTTCGTGCTTGCCCACCCAAACTGGCGCAAAGTGCAATGCTGTGCATCGCCACGGGCATAATGATGCCGATCAGCACCACAGTTGCCAGCAGCTCGATGAACGTAAAACCGCCGCAACGATGGCTCCGTTCAGCTATTCTGTCTCGATATGTATCCGCCATTAACATATTTAAGCTCTATGATCGAGAATGATTCCGTAACGGTCGGGCATGTGATCTCCAGGGCCCGGCCGCGTCTGTCAATTAGCCGGACTGTGCCGGCCGTAACCGTTCCCTGCGGCGTGAATTGAAGGAACATTTCCATGTCCTGCTCATCAACGTCATCCAACTCCATGACCATGTCTTTCGGCAGGGTGAATATCTGCCCCAATCCTGTTTGAAGTTCCTCGAAGGTCCCGGCCTGCTGCGCCGTCAGCCAGTATTTTCGCTCGGTCGTATCGAAATTGAGCCTGTAGATGATGCCCTCGCTGATAGCCTGAGAGCGAGCCAGTTGAGTTAGCGCGAGAATCTGTGCGGCCGTGTCATGCGTCTGACGCGAGCCAAAGAATCCGCTTAGAGAAGGCGCCGCCATCGCCAACACCGTTGACAGGATAACCATCACCAGAATAAGCTCCAGGAGAGTGAAGCCGTCTGCTCTGTCGTGATGTATTCTGTTCGTGACCATGTCCTTGTCCGGTTACGGGCTATCGTCTTTCCAGTGACCAATTAATAATGTCGTCGTCGCCGCCTTGTTTGCCATCCGGGCCGATCGACGACAAGTCATAACCTTCCTGGTTGTACTGACCCGGATACCTGTAGATATAATCGTTGCCCCAGGAGTCCTTGGGTATGTCGCGCTTTAGATAGGGTTCGAGCCATCCTTCGGAGTTGCTGGCCGGCTTTTCCACCAACGCTCGCAGACCTTCGGCGGTCGTCGGGAACCGGCCTACGTCGATCTGGAACGTGTCCAGAGCGACCTCGAATTGAGATATTTGCGTCTTTGCCGCTGTGATGCGGGCCTGTTCCGATCGCTTGGTGAACTTCGGCGTTACTATAGCAGCAAGCGTCGCCAGAATTACGAGCACCAGCAACAACTCGATCAGTGTGAAGCCTGAGACCTTTGCGGCGTGTTTCTTCTTGTTTTCAGTTAATGATTTCATTTCAAATCCCAGCCAAAAGAATCCTCTGCTAATACTCATTTTGCATCCCTACCGAATTAGCTCTTGCAGATTGAAGATCGGCAGGAGCATTCCGATCACTACTGTTCCGACCAGAACAGCCATAACGAACAACATCAGCGGCTCAGCCAGCGCCACCATCATTTTCAGATGACGATCGAGTTCCAACTCGTACGCCCCGGCCAGGCGAGTCAGCTCCTGATCAAGTCCACCGCTTTCTTCTGACACCGAGATCATTTCGATCACAGCCGGGGGAAACAGCAGACGACATTCTTCCAGGCTTCGCGCCAGGGGATTTCCTTTCTGAACGCTCTCGATGGCACCGGTAACTGTGTCGGCGAGGACCTGGTTGCCGATGGCTTCTCTGGCTACCTTCAGCGCGGAGATAAGAGGCACGCCGGCGCCGACGAGTGTTCCGAGCATACGGCAGAATCGCACCAGAGCAAAACGCGCCATCCCCGTTCCAAACAGAGGCGCGCGAAGCATGAACTTTTCCATCGTGAGCCGGCCTTTATCCTCGGCAAGTGTGCGCTGAACTGCGAAGATTGCCAGGGCAATTCCAAGGATGAGCACGAGCCAGTATTTCAAGAGCAACTCGCTCACCGAGACGATATATCGCGTAAGGGTAGGCAATGATCCGCCGAATTCCGCAAACATTACCGAAAACCGCGGGATGAAGTATGTCAGCAGGAACACCAGAATAGCGGTCGACATCACAGCCAGGATGATCGGGTAGATCAAGGCTGCTTTGACTCGACCTTTGAGTTCGTCCTCGCGCGATCGGAACGTCGCGATTTGTCCCAGCACCAGTTCGAGAAATCCGCCGGTCTCACCGGCTCGAACCATTGCCACATAAACACTGGAAAATGCCTGCGGGTGCAGACTCAATGCATCGGCCAGCGACATTCCTCCGGCGACCTGATCATGTATGACGGCCCAGAGTTTCTTGGACGCCGCCCGCGACGCCTCACGGTTGAGGATTCCCAGCGCCCGGCTTATCGGCACGCCGGCGGCAAGGAGGTTGGCCAACTGCCGGGTGAATGCGTCTACCTCACGTTTGGAGACACCGCCTATTCGGGCCAAAAAGCCTTCGGCGCGTTTATCCTCGACTTTCTCGACGGAGACCGGATTGAGATCTTTGCCGCAGAGCTGCTCGATCGCTGCGCTTCTGTCGTTGGCCACGAGCTTGTCGGCTATCTCCTGTCCGGCTGAATCAATCGCTTTGTATGCGAATGTTGACATCTTGCGTTCTCGTGACTCCTATGTCGTCCCATCGGGAACTCTTGCTGCAAACGTATCATCCTTGGTGACTCTGAAGACTTCTTCGACGGTCGTTCGGCCCTCGAACAGATGCCGGAATCCGTCGTCGCGAAGGCTCGTCATCCCTTGCTTGGCGGATGCTTCGCGAAGGTCGCGAGGAGAGGCGTTTTGAATGATGAGCGACCTGATATCGTCGGTAACAACCATCAACTCAAATATCCCCATGCGGCCACGATAGCCTGTATTCTGGCAGCGTCGGCAGCCCCGCCCCTTGTAGAGCTTCTCGGGCAGCTTGTCGCCATATCGGCGTCTCAACGGCTCGGTCTCGCTCGCTGAAAGCTCCTCCTTGCACTCGGTGCAGATGACACGCACGAGACGCTGGGCGATTACGGCTTCCAGCGATGAGGCGACGAGATAGGGCTCGACACCCATGTCGACAAGACGCGTGAGCGCAGTTGGAGCATCGTTCGTGTGCAAAGTCGAGAATACGAGGTGACCGGTAAGGGACGCCTGGATGGCGATCTCCGCCGTCTCCATATCGCGAATTTCACCGACGAGAATCACATCGGGGTCATGCCTCAGGATCGATCTCAGACCTCGCGCAAATGTCAATCCCGCCTTGCGCGAGACCTGTATCTGATTGATGCCGTGAAGCTGATACTCGATGGGGTCCTCAATGGTGATGATCTTTCTCTGGATGTCATTAATACATGACAAGCCCGCGTACAGCGATGTCGTCTTGCCGCTGCCGGTGGGCCCTGTCACAAGGATGATTCCATGCGGCCGTTCGAGAATCATCTCAGTGGTTTTCAGATCGTGGCCGGACATGCCGAGCTTGTCCAGACCCAGCAACACCGACGAGCGGTCGAGCAGTCTGAGCACAACGGCTTCGCCGTAAAGCATCGGGATTACCGAGACTCGCACGTCAATCTCATGGTCGGCGATGAGAATCTTAATGCGACCGTCCTGAGGGACGCGCTTCTCGGCGATGTCCAGCTTGCTCAATATCTTCAAACGCGAGACGATTGCCGGCTGGAACTGCTTTACCTCCGTCGCAACCGATGCTTCCTGCAACACGCCGTCGATGCGGTATCGAACGCGCAGTGTGTTCTCGAAGGGCTCAATGTGAACGTCGGTCGCCCGCAGCTCAATGGCCTCGGTGATGATCTGATTGACGAAGCGGACGATCGACGCACCCTCGGCCGCGTCGGTCAGGTCCATGTCTTCGTCGGCATCTGTTTCGATCACCCGAAGGCCGTTCTCTCCGGCCTCCGAGATCATCGACTGCACCGTATCGGCGCCGACACCCAGATGCCGCTTGATGCATCGGTCGATCTCAGCCAGCGGCGCCATGGCCATCTGAAGGTCGAGCCCTGTGGCCAGACGCAACTGGTCGATCGACGATGTCTCGAACGGATTGCTGGTCACGACCAGCACCTCACCGTTGGTTCCTTCGACGACAATGACGTGTTTATCCAGAAGGACGCGGGCGGGGAACTGGGCGAGGAACTGCTTGGGGAACGAGCACTGCTCGAGTTCCACATAGGGGTAACCGAACTGGCGCGTCCAGAACTGAAGCAGCGGTTCCTCGGCCAACCCACTGGCCGCAAACGCCCGAGCGGGAGGCTCACCTGATGCGAGCAACCCGCTCAGTCCCTGGGCTGCGGATTCGTCTAAAAGTCCCTCCTGGACCATTCTGTCTACAAGTACATTCATGGCAGCCGCCGTCTCTTTAGTCCAACATACCCATCATTACACATATGGCTTCCTGGCGGATTGTGATGATCTTCCGCAGGTCCTGCTGTGCCACGGCAAGTTTTTGCTTGGCACTCTCTCTTTCCTTGCGCAGAGTCGTGAGAGCCGTCTTGATCTGATCCGGCGTGGAGTCAGTGTTATCGAGCACGGTGCGCAGTTGTTCTTGGGCTTTTTCTACGGCTGTCAGTTCCCTTGCCCGAGCACCCTGGCCGCCGCCAGGTCGGTTGCCGCCGGGTCGATTGCCGCCGGGGCCACCCGGGCCGCCGCCTCGTCCACCCATCATGCCACCGCGTCCGCCGAACATCATTCCACCGCGTCCGCCGCCTCGGCTTTGCCGGCTGAGCTCTTGGACCTTATTAACTCGAGGTCCGAGGACCTTCCACTCCGCCTCGGTGGCGCCGAGCTGCTCCCGCATGCGCTGATCCATCATCTGGCGCATCTGCTCAGGGTCGAACTGTCCCCGACCGCCGCGACCGCCCTGCTGGCCGCCCCTCTGTCCGCGCTGGCCCTGCTGACCGCCTCTCTGTCCTCGTTGTCCCTGCTGACCGCCTCGCTGTTCCTGCTGCGACAGCGTCTGGCTCGCCAACAGAAGTCCAATGAGGGCAACCACTACGATTCCCAAAATTGCCTTTCTTCCCAACATTTCCAATCTCCTTTCGATTGCTAACAGTAAACCTTGTAAGAAGAACGATTCTTCTCTATTATCGCTTCTTGAGTGTAACGCCAACGCCTGTGCCTTCCCTGAGCAACAGGAGCGTCTCAAGCCCCGAGTTTGTTGTAATGGCCTCCACATACTTCTGATCTGCCTGCCGGGTATTCATGTTGTGCGCGATGATCAGCCCGCCCGGCCGGATCAGTGGGAGCAGCGTGTTGAGGTAATCGACATACCCTTCCTTGTCGGCATCAAGGAACAGAATGTCGATGGGATCCCTCTGTTGCTTGACGGTTTCATGAGCGTTGTCTTCCACAATCGTGATTAGGTCATCAACACCGGCTTTCTCGAAATTGTCTCGTGCCGCGGCGGCCCTCGTCAAATCGATCTCGTGCGTAATGAGTTTCCCTCCTGTTGTCCTCAGAGCCATGGCGAACCACAGCCCCGAGTAGCCGGTGGAGGTGCCGATTTCGATGACGCGTTTTGCCCCCACGGCTTCGGTCAATTGCCTCAACAATCGCCCATCGGTCGGCGAAACGTTGGCAAAGAGTCGGCCGCGGTCCTTTGCCATTTCGTCAAGAACGGACAGAATCTTCTTCTCGGCGGTTGTCTTGGCAATAGGTGCGCTATCGAGGAATGGTTGTGAACCGCCCTGAGAGGCACCGGGTGCGAAACCTCCGAACCCGCGCGGTGGCCCGCCTGGACCTCCGCGGCCCATCCTCCCCGCAAATCCTTGGCGCCCTTGCTTGATCTGCTCGATGAGCTGGCCGATCCTGTTCATGTCTTTTTGCTCGTAGGCCTTTGTCAAATTGTCAAACCATTCCCCCATTGGGCCAGGCGCAGGACCGAACTGCGGACGACCACCTCCGGGACCTCGTCTGCCGGCGGGTCCCCAAGCGCCTTCTTGAGCCATGACAAGAGCCGCGCCCAACAGCAAGCAAAACCCTACGAGGACTACAAGAACTTTTTTTGACATCTTTCTTTCCTTTCCGAGACTAGTTTTCTTTCTGCTTTCCCATCCTGAACAATCCCCAGAGAAAGAGATTCATGCGGATCTCATATAGGCCAATATTCGTCGAGATCGCATTCTTCATGCGTTTGACAAGCGCCTTTGGCGTGCCCGAGGTCCTATATGTGGTCAGGGCACCTGCTTCTTCTCTATTGGCAAGTATTTGATCTGCCATTTCCGCTCCTTTGCGAATCCTCGTTTCCTGTTATCCTGCTCAATTCCATTCAATTCGATCCCGATGCGTTCAACACTCAAGAAACTCATCTGTGCAACAAACTAACCTACATAGGTAGTGGCCCGGTTCTTGGAACGGTAACTGCGAAAACACATTTCTTTTTTCACTTTCTTCCCAGCACTGCGTTCTCCATGGAGCCATCTACCGGAGCCGGAGGGATGCTTGGTGTTTGGGCTTCAAAAAAAGAGCTTTTTTCTGTTACCGATGCCCATTTTTGGCCACTAAGAAAGTGAGACGATGTGCTATAATGGATTGGAAATGTGTAAATGTATAGGTGGAAGTCTTTAAGCCATGTTCTGGTTGAGCTTATTGCTTTTGCTGCTATACTTCCGAGGGCGGTATTATGGTCTAGTGATGACCACAGGCCGAAGCTCCTTTGTAGCTTGGCTTGCCTATGATCTGACGCGCAGACAAGAAGGCGGTAGAGTGCATAGTGGAAAACGCCGATCGGAAGGACATTGCGGCTTGCTTAGGCGGTGATAAGGATTCATACGCAAAACTGGTCCAACGCTATGAGAGACAGATTACAAAACTTATGTGGCGTTTCAGCAGAGACCCTGGTGTGTGTGAGGAGTTGGTTCAGGAAGTGTTTGTAGAGGCTTATCTAAGTTTGAGCAGTTTCGCGTATG
>Ga0255052_10001645_pt1 | contig 16698 bp, 13 predicted proteins | sample JV7_2_21_MG_FD_188632 | JGI IMG/M metagenome (GOLD analysis project Ga0255052, IMG submission 188632) | Seawater microbial communities from Jervis Inlet, British Columbia, Canada - JV7_2_21 | ecosystem: Environmental > Aquatic > Marine > Inlet | place: Canada: British Columbia | collected...
GCAAAATATAAAATACGGGTACCGCATTTTAACGCATTGCGCTTTATTATATTAAAGGCTTTTGATAAGCAATTTTCAAAATACTCGATTTCATAGTCCATGTAGTTATCTTCTTTGTTGAGTAAGAGGGTCTTTACCATAGGGTCTTCCTTGGTAACAAACTCAATAATCAGTGATGTACCTGGACGTGCAAGCCACTCAACGAACTCCTTGAGAGGAATATTCGAGCTAATTACTATGTGATGTAAAAGGGCAAGGCAGAGTATCAGGTCGGGTTTTCCACGCTCTGGTAAGGACTTTCGTTCCGCCCCTTGCCAACCGAGATTAGGTGAAGGGTCAGCAATATTATAAATTAGAGGCAATATTTTAGAAATTTTTTCTTTTTTGAGCTCTTGATAAAAATATTCAATAGCAAGCTGGTCGGCATCCATAGCAAGTACATATTGAGCATTCTCAGCGGCTATCCTGGAGAAGGCCCCGGTATTACAACCCAAATCCCACACTAAGTTCCAGGTCTGTAAAGAAATAACATCGCACACGAAAGATTTTTTAATCTCATGGTCAGAATCTGTATAAATATGTTCATTAACATAGTGTGACCATTGTGAACTGGATCTTTTCCATGACAAACCCCGAATTAATTTTCTAAGGCCTTCTATGTTATTCTTTATTAATTTCTTGTTGAAACCGGCGGTACTCACGTCCTTCTTAATATCCTTCTGTGTTGAGGCGTATCTTGCCTGCATTTTTGCCTGAAGGCATACATGCATGAACACACCTGGGCGCAGAAGGTCCCTGACAGACAATAAATTATTACAAATCTCCGGATCAATGCCGTCAATGTTCCCTCGTAACCAGGGCTGGAAAGGAATATTCTTATAGCCCTGAAGAAAGAGCGGATAGAGAAACATCTGACAGAATTGTCGATACCCCACCCAAGGTTCTCCAGAGGCAAGTTTCTCAAAAGAAGGGATATCGATAAAGACAGGGCTTACACCCTTCCACTGGAAATTGAAGGCTGAAGAGTCCTTCAAAACCATATCTTCATCAAGTGCCGCAAGCAGTAACTCAATTTGCAATAGAGCAGCATCCTTGAGCATCCCAAATGACCACTCGTAAGGGTAGGAAATGAAAGGAATTGGCTGATGTTTGAGGAATGCTGACCATTTCCCTGGTATTACAGAGTCTAAATTCCCCGGGAATTCAACCCGTTTGGTCTGAACTATTTTCCCCTCGGCTATGAAACGGGAAAAGAATTTTGAGGAAGAAAGTACTTCCCATTCGCCCAGTGCCTGCTTGTTCAATGCGCGGAAGACAGAGTTCTCAGAGTAAAAAACCCTGCTTGTTCTGTCACGAAATGATCCAGGTTCTAATTGATATTTTGTCAATGTTCAGGCAATTTTTTGTAATTCTTTTGTAATTCTAAAGAGGGCTTGAGTAATTTAATGCATCCTTCAAATCAAAATTAACTGCTTGGAACAAAAGATCACGGCTCACGAGATGCAGACCTGATATCCTCTTTTTCCGTTTTATTGATTCCAAGGAACCTGAGAACATGGCGCCAGAATAATCTTAAAACAACTGCCAGACCTGCCAAACCACCTAGCAAGATTTGCATTATTATGCTCCCGGTACCCGCATCCAAATAAGCATAAGCAGTGCCGGACGAAAGAAGCAAGAGCAAGGATATAAGAACCGTAAGTTTTAACATATCTTTCATAAGCCCCATTTTTAGCCAGGATTTAATCTCATCATTAATAAAAAAATAATCAATTAAATTACTTAGTCAACTTGATTGTATGTACTGCTATGCCTAACAGACGATTGTCTTTGTTATATCCTACATTTGCTGGTGGAGTAGCGTCAAGTGTATTAAAAGTTATCACTAAATGATTAGTGCCGGCTAAAAGTTTTCTTGGCAATGATAACGTCTTGGTTTGAAAACCGCGTTTTGTAATCACCCACGTGCCGGCCTCCTTACCATTAACCAGGATATCTATAGTTTGTTTATCGATTTTGTTCGGGTATAAAAAAGCGTCAAGATTAGCCTCTAAAATCATTGGTGACGTTGGCACGGCTTTAACCAGTATCGAGAGCGATGCATTCTGTCCATCAGTCCAGGTAAATCCTTTTTCAGGATAGCTCCATCCATCATTCTGATACAGTTGTGAATTTCCTTCTTTGCCAAATCGAATGACAGATCCCCATTCGTAAACGGGAGGATCACGCAATACTATTGACCGCAGGGCAATACCAAGACCACGTCTATCGTTAATTAGACCCACATCCGCAGGGAATATAAGATTTGGTGTATTAAATGTGATCACTACATTATTATGGTCATCCAGGAGCTTTTTTGGTAATAATAACGTCTTAGTTCGAAAACCGGGTCTTGTAATCACCCACGTGCCGGCCTTTTTACCATTAATTAAAATATGAACCGTTTGCTTATTAATCTTTTTGGAATATAAAAAAGCTCTGAGATTTGCCTTTAGAGTTATTAGTGATGCTTCAGGCAAAGCATTAAACGGTATAGTTAGTGAAGCATTCTCTTTAATTGTCCATACATATCCGTCTTCCAGATAACTCCAACCTTTAGTCTGATAAAACTGTGCGTTCCCAAGAAAACCAAAATTAATTGCAGATCCCCACTCATAAGGTTTAATGGCTGTCTGTTTGTATGCTTGAGGCCTGGCAATCCTTTTCCATGACTTGTAATCGTAGACACTCCCTGTTACTTTGAATGTATTATTAAACAACCGTTCTCTTTCTTCGGATGGGTCAATTTCAAAAACATTTATTCCTTTAAAATGATGCTTCAATCCAGCTATCTTCATAATGGTTGCAGGCATATCGGTATTCATTGTCTTGGCATCAGAAATAGTAATTGGCCCTTTGTTGTCCCGGGGTTTAATAACAAGCAATGCCAGCGCTTTTCCAACTACTCTATTTGATATTTTGCTTTTCATCTCTGGAGATGGTTGGTCGTTCATAGTTACCTGGAATCCCTTGCCTGTATCTGCCTGAAGAATAATCAGGGAGGAATCATATATGCCGAGAGTCTTGAGTTTTCCGATAAAATGTATAAACATACGGAGCATACACCTGGCCTCTATTTTGTAGGTGTCCCTGTTAGTGGGGAATACCCTGCCTGCGTATTCACAATTTTCATCAGTTACAACAGGCGGATGAGGGGGAATCAGGTGAATAAAATGATAAGCGGGCCGGGAGCTTTTTACTTTAACATTTTCAATGTAATCCTGGAAAAAATCCTTATAATTAAAATGACCTAACTTCTTGGTTGTCACAAAAGATTGGATTATCCAGGCCTGATTATTATATATCCTTTTTTTAAGAAAATGGGGAACATGGCGAAATAATATTAAATCCATCAGGGTCGCTGCTTCATTCAAATATTTTTCTTTTTTGGTTCCACCATATACATGAGGTATCCTGTAGTAAGCGGTAACATTTTTTGGTGGTGTCGTAATGCTGGGAATTGCGGATTGATGAATGAGGTTTATTTCGTACCCGTTATTAAGCAGGATGTTAGGAAATCCTTTTTCTGTCATGCTTTCATTGATAAATGAACTTGCTTCAACATTAATATCACCCTGGTAGACTTCACCTCTGAAAATGGCAGGGATTGATAAGAAAGTAAGGCTGGCAACTCCCATGTTTTCCCTGAACAGAACAAATCCATCCAAATCAGGCCCCATCTTATTTTCTTTAAGAATTTCTTCAAAAATATCAGTTTGGAACGTATCAAGGATTATATGTATTACATTGAACGATTGGGAATAGTCTGACAGGTTTTCAGGAACCCGGTGACTTTCGGTAACACTGAAATGTGACTCCCATTTTTGTGGGGCGGAAAAATATGTTGATATGAGAAATACACTTTGCAGGAAGATAAGTGCCAAACTGGCAAATGAGGATATCCTGGAAATTTTCCCATGAAAAATAATTGCCGCCAGGAGCATGGTAGTCCATACACCGGCATCAACCCAGCCTTGCCAGCTGTATTTGCTCCATTCTATTCCGGTCCCATCGAGTACCCCGTATTGCCACACTAATATGTTACCCTGCATCCAAAGTGAAAGCCCGGCAATAAATATCAAGGAGATATACAGGGATAGATATTTTTTTGATAGGAATATGCCGACAACCAAAAGTAATAACAATGATATTATTATCGGATAAATATAAAGCTTTACTATTTCAATAAGATTTATTCCAAATGTTGAGCTGTTCCCCTGGTAAATGGTTGCGGTACCAAAAAGAAAAATATTCAAAACAATTAATAGGGCTGGAGGTAAAACTGACAAAAGTTTGGATTTGGGGGACCTGTGCAGTTCTTTGAAATTATTTTTAACCATCTGCTATTCCAACAGTTTAAAAGATAGAAAAATGTCAATGCTGGGGTATGTTATCATAAGAGAATCTAGGCCATGCAAACATGCCTGAAAAACAGATTCTCCAACATTTCCCTGATGAGAACCTTAATCTTTTTTGCTAACCTTAACCCTATGGACTCTATAGGGAATTCAGTGGAACAATAACATCACAGGTGCTTTCTTGAAATGCTTACCGAAGGTTATGAATATGCTAATTTTTATAAAAAATCTATTTAATAATAGGCCTTTAGTTTTAATCATACTATATTCTTCAATATTCATATCTTTACCGATAATTTATAGTAAGTTCAGTCTGTTTTTTTTGGTTATCTCGTTATTGATTATCATAAAATATTCATTTAATGAAGCCACCGAAACAAAGGAAATCAGAACTTTTCAATACATTCTTTTTGCGTATAGTTTTTGGATTGTAATCTCATGCCTTATTCATTATAGTGCATTGAGCGCTTTAGAACCACTTACCTATATTACTATCGACAAGAAAAATGTTGCTTGGGGTTTGTTAACACTTAAGGACATAACTCTGATTTACCTGTTTTTCCCTGTGTTTTATTTATTAGGGTTTTATCTTTTTAAGTCAAGCCGTGAGGGCTACAGGTTTTTATACTTCCTGACTATATTTATTATCCCGTCTTTAATAATTGCTATCTACCAGGGTTTATTTGATATTGAATTCCTGAATAACCCGTACTTTGCGAAACGTAATCGGGTATCAGGTTTAAACGTAGATGCCAATGGGTTTGGTCTTTCTTTATTTCTTCTTTTCCCCCTGTGTATTTTTGCTATTTTGCAGATTCATGGGCTATGGAAAAAGCTTTTCTTTGGTCTTTTGACGGTGATTTTATTGTGGTGTCTGTTTTTGAGTGGCAGCCGTACCGGATTCCTGGGGGTTATCATTTTTATAACTATTTTGCCGTGGATATGGGTCTGGGTAAATAATAAATTGCCAGGGAAACGGCGTCGATTCTTAATTTTGAGTCCAATAGTTGTTATTCTTCTTATTGTTACTATGGGAATCATGTCAGCTGGAAAAAATTTTTCGCCATCTTTAATGCTTATGAAACGGTTTAACTCTTCTTATCTGGCTTTTAAAAAAGGTGGGTTCGAAGAAGTTTTGAAGATATCTACACGTTCTGTATTATGGCTTCAAGCATACAGGTTAACAGAATTATCACCATTATCCGGCTGGGGGCCTGGCGGTTTTTATCGAAATCTGTATAACATCCGATTCTTACATGGTGAAAAGCGTTGGGCTTTTGATAATGCCAATAACCATTATCTGCAGATAAGTTCAGAGATGGGGCTTTTGGGGGCATTTTTCAATATCCTGTTGCATTTTTTCCCTTTATGGATGGTCTTTCGAATACGAAAACGCGTTCAGAACAGGGATGAAAGGTGGGCAATTGGCATTTCCTTTGTGACTGTAGGTATCATGACACTCCTTTTTGTAACAGGGCCTCATACCATGAATTTAGGTGTTCAGTGGATTTTTGTAGTTTTCCTATCATATTTGTTCTCAACTGCTTTAAAGTACGGATATTCATTCAGTAAATTTAACGTTAAATTTTTATTAAGCATCTTTATACTATTAACCTTTATTTTTCTTTGGGGAACATATATGAACGCTTTCGGTAAAGACAGCTATAAAGCCAGACAATATGCTGATTGGTGGCTCTTTAAATATGAGAAAAACTGTTATACCCCAGAAAAATCGAAAGACGGCTGGATACGCTGGTGTAAAAAGAATGCTGCTCTTCAAATCCCCATTAGAACTAAGCCCTTACCCGCAAAAATTAAGTTGACCTTAGTAGCTAATAACCCTGATATACAGTTAAAACCGATAACGGTGAAATACGGGGGGAAAGAGGGGGTAGCTCATGAGGTGGTCTTGAGGGAGCAATCGTGGAAAACGATTGAAATCCCTGTCACAAGGGATTATATTTTCGAAATGACAACCCCCAATAAATCCCTAAAAAGGTATTTTGTCCTGTCACTCGATGTCTCCAGAACCTGGATTCCAAAGGAATGGGGGATTAGTGATGATAATCGAGAACTGGGTATAGCTGTGTTTATTTCCGGGCATACTCCCTTTTTATAAAAACAAACACAAGCCCCTCTCAACTTTATTGTCAGCCAGCCATACATGGTATAGAGGGTTAAAGGTCATTTTCTTGACCGATTCATTTATATTTTAGTTATATAAAATCTCTTCAAAGACCTTAATATGTTCCCTTGCCGATCTCTCCCAGGTGAATAGCCTTGCCCTTTCCATACCCTTTTTAATGAGAGATTCCCTCAGGTTTTGGTCTGTCAGCACTTTTTTGATTCCTTCTGCGAGGCTTTCAATGCTATGCGGGTCTATGTAGTAAGCCGCATCTCCACATATTTCAGGCAGGCTTGAAACATTGGAGGCTATAACAGGACATCCGCAAGCCATTGCCTCTAACGGAGGCAGGCCAAAGCCTTCGTAGAGAGAGGGAAAAACAAATGCGTCAGCGCCTGAATAAAGAGAGGGCAGATCCCTGTCCGCAATGTAGCCTGTAAAATACACATTATCGGGGATTGGATTCAAATTTTCCGGAGAAAAACTGTGTATATCTCCGCCTGTAATTACAAGTTTTCTGTTGAGTTTAACATTTAGAGAGAGTTGATTCCATGATTTAATTAACCTTGCTACGTTTTTACGAGGATCTCTTGACCCTACCGTGAGAATATAGGGAAAATCCAGAATTCTGGACATCCTACGAACAAATTTTGGATTAACACCTTCTGGTATAACCTTAATTTTCATCAGGGGCGCAATACTATGCCTGACCAATCCTTCTTTTGAAAAGTTGCTGAAAGTTATAATTTTTTTTGCTCCTCGTCCAAGCATGGGGAAAATAGATTTATAATAAACCCTGAATCTCCTTGAAAACCATGCCGGTCCTGCAAAAATAGCGGTATCGTGAATTGATACTATGTGGTTTTTTGTAAATACAGGCCCTATGTTGCAGGGACTCCAGAGTAAATCTGCCCTCAGGTTTTTCATCAGGACAGGGAGCCTGATCTGCTGCCATAAAGAGGTTGGTAAAAAAGAATTGTCGTTATATATTTCAATATTCGGGACAGGGGGCAGGGCATTACGTCCCGGAACAGCTATAATGAATTTAATCTGTGTTTTTTTAAATTTTACCAGTTCAGCAATAACTTCACGCGCATACCGCTGTACCCCTGTGGTGGTTTGAGACAGAAAGCGGCCGTTTATTAAAATAAGTTTTTTTCTCTGTTCCAAATTACTGTTCTTTAGAGAATAATTCCCTTGTTTTTCTATCCAGACTTAATTCTATTAACTACATCTACATATAGCTTGACCGTTGCTCATGTGAGAAGCAACTCTTTAAAAAAAATGCAGCATTTTCCCCCAATTGTTTTCGTACAGCGGGATTTCCCATTAATTCCTTCATATAGGCTACCAATTGTTGAACTTCCAATTCATCTATATCTGCCTTCCAACAAACAGAGTCCGGCAACTCGTTATAAACTTCTATGTTGATTGTATCTGGTGAGGGCCACAAAACATTGTGTATAGTAACATTTCCTTGGCTGTCATTTTCCGGCACATCATATGTAGCTCTTTTATACCAGAGGAGCTATTTTTTTCAACAACATCAAAAGAAGAATCTCTTTCAATAATCTTAGGGAGAAGAACTTCCTCAGTCGCAAAAGGCGGACTTGTATCTTTAGATTATATTTCTTGGATGTTTAAATCTTGTTGTACATTTATCAACCCAAATACCAATACAACAAGTACCATTGTAGCAAATCCTATTAAAATGTAAAAACTAAATTTCATATCTTCCTTCCTATCGAGGTTGAACCTCCATAATTTATTAAGGTCTCTGTGGTAACCTCTGATTATTCACCCCGTTAGATAGGAAGTTTTATCTAACGGGGCACAGCAGATTTAATAAGATTACACACCTGTTGCATTGACTCCAACCTTACTCTTTGCTAAACTAAACATAACTAAAGGAGGAAATTTAATTATGTCAAAAGCACTTGAATTACCAAAAATAGAGTTCATTACCACGCCTGAAGGTAAACCCAAATCCGTTGTCCTGAGCCTTGAAGACTGGAAAAGAGTAAGCGAGACTCTTAAGATTATGTCCAGCAAAGAACTAATGCAATCCATTAGACGGGCAAAACAACAGTTGCGTGCCAAATCTAAATTACTATCTTTTAAAGAGGTATTCAAAAATCTATAAAATATTTTTCCCTCCTGAGTTTCTAAAGCAGGCTAAAAAATACCGACATCTCAAAAAACTACTTGCCAAAAAGATAACACTGTTAGCACAGAATCCATATACAAATTGCAAAAGCGAATTACTTATAGGTGAACTTAAAGGACTGCGTTCAGCAAGGATTCAAACAGAGACATGCAACTATCAGTTCGTATAGATTCTTATTTGAGGCAACGAATAGTATTTGGGATAGATTTTTAAATGAGGCAATAGGGCCTACGAATCTATTTGGAATAGATTTTTCAAATTATCTGTGGGGTTCCGCCTGTCCCAGCCTGTCCCGTTTTCCAAGTTCTATAGAACTTTACGGGATGGCTTAAGTCCTTTAGGACTTTACGGGAACCCATACCCATGCGGGGCGCTTTTACCCGCCTGTTTTTTTGGCGGGCCGCCTCACTTCCCAGTTTTTTACTTCGTTCAGTCCTGCTCGGTAAATTCTAGAAATTCCCCCCGACAAGTCGGGGCTCAAACAGTCTAGAATTTTTAACCCTCGCACTCCCTCCGCAGCCCTAAAACTGTAAAACGTCAACTATTTTTCCGAGCAACGACAATTATAATTCCCTAAATGGTTTTAGTGAATAATCAGATTGCCTCCTTTAATTTTTGATTTTTAGCAGTATTTATACGATAACTTGGAATATTGAGCTCCAGAATGACGCTGTGATGCACGATCCTGTCAACAGCTGCTGCTGTCATCATGGGATCTTTGAATATATTTTCCCACTTTGAAAAGGGCAAATTTGAGGTGATCATAACACTGCCCTGCTCATATCGCTCAGCCAGCAAGGTAAATAGAACTTCCATTTCTTCCTTTTCCTGCTGTACATAACCGATATCATCAATGATTATTGCGTCAAAGCGACTGAGTTTTTTCAGGAGCCTTGGCAGGCGGAGGTCTTTTTTGGCCAGAAGAAGCTCCTGCAGCAGTAACGCACACGTACTGAAGTAAATTCGTTTATCCTGTCTGATAAGTTCCTGTCCCAGTGCGCAAATCAGATGGGTTTTACCGCTGCCGGGGTTGCCGAAGATCAGAACGTTTTCGTTATGGTTGATGAATTCTCCCTGCAGTAGAGTTTTTACCTGCCTGCTGACTTTCTGAGGCAGACGCTTCAGATCAAATGTTTCAAAACTCTTCTCAAGCGGCAGCCGTGACTCACGCAATCTCCGATCTACCCGCCGTATGCGCCTTGTCTGACACTCTGCCTCAAGTACACTCAGCAAAAAGTCCTGATAACTCAGTGATTCCGCCTCAGCCTGCTCTGATAGCTCAGTATATTGTTTACGGGCTGTTGTCAGGTTGAGCTCCGTTAAACAGCTATGTAATTGCGCCTCTTGTTTCTTAGCCATGACAGACCATCTCCTGAAGAAGCGCGTCATAGGATTCAAGCCTGTTGGTTTCCACAACAACATCCTTTACTGAAGGAATCCTGCTTCTCTGGTCGATTAGATGCTGCACATTGACTGCGGTAATTTCCTTATCCTGCGCAAGCAGGTATCGGATAGCATCTTCAACAACTGCCTGCCCCTCTTTTGCCGCACAATACAGGATTCTTACATACTGCCTGTTGGCCTGCAGTGTCATGTTTGAGCGCAGCCAGTCGTATGTTATCCGAAACCAGCTTGACGGAAACAGATCTTTTTTATATCGGTAGTTCTCAAATGCCCCCGGCTTACGCACCAGCCAGTCTATGATATGCCGATAGTTAATCCGGTGCTTGCTTTCACCTAACAACCGCTTAATTTGCTCGATCATCTTTTGTGCATACCAGATCTCTATATAATCTACATAGATCCTTGCCTGTACTTTTTCGCCGATAAGACGGCTGTGAACAGAATAGGTGTTGTGTTGCAGATGTATGGTGCTGCTTTTGCCAACTTTGATATTGTCTATAATTTTGTAATCATTGAAACGTCTGGCGGGTAGCCTTCTGAGCACACTCAATTCTTCTGCAAACCGCTCACTGCGTCCCGAGTTTAGTTGTCCGGCAATCGTGCTGAGGAACTTCTCATATTCAGTTATACTCCTAAAATCCTTGCTTCCCCTCAGCATAAGTGCCTGTGACACTGCCCGCTTAAAGTGCCGGTGAGATGTTTCTACATCTCCATTCTCATGCGCAGCTCTTACGTTTGTTCTCTCCGGTGCTATTGCGTAGTGACGCAACAGTGAACGGTAGTTTCGGGTAAAAGTCTCAGGGTTACAGTCCTTATTTACTGCTGCGCTCATACGGTCTGAACGGTGCCGGGCCGGAACTCCGCCTAATTCCCATAACGCATTTTGCAGGCCTGCGCTTAAACTCTCAAAGCTCTCTGAATAGCATATTGTGAATGTCTCCCAATTTGAGTATGTCAGCACAAAATGATAGATAAGATGTTTAAACAGCTCTCCACGAATCGTTATGCCAAGACTGCTCATATGGGTAAAATCCGATGCACATAATTCCCCAGGATAGTGTTTCTGTGGAAAATACACTTCTTTTGCAGGTCCTTCCGTCGCCCGCCAATATTTCAGTTTGCGCTGAAGCGTACGAAGTTGATTATCCTGATGCCGCCCTGGAGTCGTGTTCTGAAGATATTCAAATATCGTTTTCCCCTCAAGTCCGGGGTTAATATCCAGCATTTCCAGTATCTCATGCCAGTCCTCCTCAAACGGATCTTTTCGGGTCCTCCAGTCGTGGTTGCATTTGATCTGGCTTGGTAACTTCCCGATCTTTAAGTATTTCCCGGCAGTTTTAGAATCCATTCCTGCTTTTGCCGCTGCTATGGTTCTACTCTTTTCTTTCTCGTTGAGCATAAATAATCTCCTTACCTGTTGATCTGTTACCATTTACGCCTCCTTTGCTAAGACGTAAATAGTTTATTCCCTTTGTTATTTTTCGGGAATTTTAATTGTCGCCAGTCGGGAATTATTATTATCGATCAACATCGCACCCCATGAACCGGTCTCCAGTTACCGCCATAACGTAGGAGAGGACAACGCTGATGCCCACATGAAAAGACAGATAATGGGCAGGGAGGTTGTTGTAGCTGTTACAAAAGGAAAACTCGATTTTGGTACGTGGGAACAGATATTTTACGGTGAATTTGACGGGAGACGGAAAAAAAGGGTACTGGTAAAGATTATCGGGGAGTAATAGAAGCAAATTATCATATCCATCGAGTTGATGAGTACACCTACAAGTCAATGAAATGCAAAGACTATAAACTTGTTGATTAACGATTGAAAGCAAGCAGAAAAAAAGCTCAGAATAACCAAGCCCCTTTAGTTTTAAAAAATAAGATTATTCCAATGAATAGTTTTCAATCACTACAATACCATTATTAATTATCATCGATCCATTAAGAATTGTCTTGCCGTCAATATTTGTGTAGTCATGGTCATATCCACCCACAAGGGTAACGGATTTATTTTCATCAATATAAAGGTCTTCGTTAAATACTAAAGACTGACTTTGAATGCTATCCCCACTCATTGATTGATCGTAAGCAACCATAAGAGATGTATAATATACGAGTGGCGAAGCATTGATGCGCACCGGACCGGGAACGACGGAAGGTGTTGCATGAAATACATCATATTTAAATTCATAATTATGTGGATCGATTTGTGTAATGATTTGGGAATTCCACACTATATCACCGCTAGAATTGATTCGTGGATTTAAGTCAGGATAAGTATTGTTAGTGAGTTGTGTTATTGCATAACCATCAAAAAAGAATATTTCATCATCCCCATCTTTAAAGCCTACCCAGACAACGTGACCATTATCATTAATGCGAGGATTACCGTCATAGTAAGAGTTATCAGTAAGCTGAATCGTACTACTTCCATTATAAAGAAATATCTCAAAGTCCGAGATATCTGAACCAGTTTTACTTGCCCAAACCAAATAACCGCTGTCAGTAATTTGAAGATTGTCTTCATCAAAAACATTATTGTAAATATTGTTTGTAAGTTGTGTTGTGGAAGCACCATTATAAAGAAGCACCTGATAGCTTGAACCATCATAAGCTTGCCAGGCAACATCACCATTATTATTTATTTTAGGTGCTCTATCACTAGTGGCATTATCTGTAAGCTGTATCACCGTAGAGCCATTGTAGAGGAAAATTTCTGTATCCGCTTCTCCGTCCCAGACAACGTAGTCATTATCATTCAATTGAAGTCTCTGGTTCCAACGGGAATTGGCCGAGATTATATTTATAGCAGATCCATCATAGAGATATACACTGTTAGAAGATCCTAGCCACGTAACGTGCCCATTTGAATTGACCTGTGCATCCCAACCAACACCGAGCTGTAATGTAGAAGAACCATCATAGAGAATTATCTCCCCATCGGACTCCCAAACGGCAAAACCAGTGCTACTTAAATGATGACGGACTCCGTCGCCGATACGCTGTATTGAGTTTCCATCATAAAGTAATATACTATCTATAGTATTAGTTTCATCAGTACCACGCCACAATATATACCCATTGTCACTTATTTGGGGCTCCTCACCAAATCTAAAAATTTCGTTTGTTATCTGCTCAATCGTGTACTGAGAGTAACAGTAAGGAGCAGCCAATATGTTAATTAGAATTATCATGATCGAAATAATCAGATTCTTATTCATTTCATCTTATTCCCCCTGTCTTTAAGACGCAAAGATGACGTTGAAAGAATTTATATAAAATGAATCGGAAATATACGAACTTACATATAATATAGCATGGATTTGCCCGTCTATCAAGTAATATTTATTTTGAGGCATAACATTTAATATACGAACTTCGTATTTTTCGGAAATTCAATATCATTTCTCATTTTAGTGAAAAAGCAAGTAGTTGAAATATAAAGAATCCTGCTTAATTGATATTCGTAATTGTGATTTATTAACATGATAAACAAATTTCGTATAACATGGGTTATTTGGCAAATTAACTTCGTTGATTACCGATAGCAATCTACTATCTTATTCAGTATATCACAAGTAAGGATAACAGGAAGAAAGTCATTAATAAACAGGATATCCAGCCTTTTTCCAGCCTTCAACACCTCCACCAAGAACCCTAACTTTTTTAAACCCTTCTTCTATGTATTTTACTGCTCGACCAGCAGCACTCGCTTCTTTGGGTCAAGCTCAAAAAAAAATTATTTCTTGTTCCTTGGATAAAGAGGTAATCTTCGATTTAAACTCACTGAATGAAATTGCACCTTCCAGATGCATCTTCTTGAACTTTTCATCATCATCATATGCACAAACAAGAAGAGTAGACCCTGATAATACTTTTTGTCTTACATCTTCTGGGGGAATCCGTATCGGTTCGTTCATTTTTTACTCCTTCCTCGCTACGTAGATTGGTTAATTGATTATTAGTTATAATCTACAATATTTTATTAATTACTAAAAGTGAAGATAAAAGTACTCTTTGAAATTACTCTAAGCTTTTTTTCGCTTCTTAATTACAGAATCTAAAGAAAATCTACCAGCACCTGTGAAAATAAGCGTTAGAAATGGCACTAAATAAAGAAGGGCAAATTCCTTCTTCTGCCAAGGATCATCTGCATGAATAATAAAAATAGCAACAAACATTGTACTAACAAGGGGGATAGCAACAAACCTTGTAGCAAGCCCCAGAATAATTGCTATAGAGCAAAACACTTCAGCAAATACAGCAAGTGATAAACTCATCATGCTGCCAACACCAAGAGGGTCAGGGAATACCGAGGCTTTTTCCCCAAAATTGATGAGCTTTCCCCATCCATGACTTATAAGCATCATCCCGCCTACAGTTAATCGTAGAAGAAGTAAACCTAATGATGTAAATGTCTGATTATTATCTTTAGTCATTTACTGATATAATTTTAACTTTATCTAAAAGGAGCATTTTTTTCAACATTTTTTTATGCTGAGGAATAATTCTCAGGCTGGGGATAAGCGATTAAGAAGAAGGTTGCAAATAGGTTATTGATTTTCGTTTGAAATGTTGTATCCCTGGCAGGATTTGAAACCAAGATAAGTACTTGTTGAAAGGACGAGCAAATTCCCCTTTTTGTTGAGTACACCTACTAATCTTCAGAATTAACCGACTAAAAAATTGATGATTAACGATTGAAAGTAAGCATAAAAAATATGTTATCAGTGGGCTGATTCAAAAGCAAAAGCCAACTTAGAACTAAAATGCAAATTTTGCTTTTATGTGCTTTTTCTAACAGGTTTAAAAATACCCATTATCAATACCACTGGAACTGTTATAGCAAGTAAAACAAATGCAATAACAGAGAACCTGTCAAAAAGCAATATTGCTTCTTTTATCCCTGTTCCTGAGGCGAAAGCCTCTTTGAGATGTCCATGATACAAATATAATTGTATTAACTCAAGTGGGGAAAAAATTAATACAACAATAAAACCTTTTATTCTTAGCCACAATTGAGTACGTAAAATCCACTTTGAGGAAAGTAACATTCCCAATCCGCTTAATATAATAATAAAAAGTCCAGTTGTTTCTATATATATAAGTGAAATGTATTCTTGTCTTAACCATATTTCAACCACGCTTTGATTTGATAAATGAGAAAGAAATATCATCAAGAATCCACCTAAACTTGGTCCTAACCACGCAACGATACCTATTATATGAAAGAGTTTAAAGAGGTTATATTTCATGTGTTCAGGGTTATTGCCGGAATAAAGGATTTATACATCACAGACAAGTATATCAAAAAAAGAAGTCAAGAATCTGAAAAGAAGAGTTATTAATTGCACCTACAAATAAAATATTGAAAACTACGAGTAGAAAGTTGTGATAATGACAAGGGATAAACTATTAAATAATATGTTCGGTTGCGGATGCTTATAGAAACTGTTATGATTTGACCGATGAACATGTAAATCTACACAATTGAATAATTCCTATAGAAAAGGGGTTAAAAATGAAAACCATTAAATTCTTGATAGTATTTTTAATTCTTGCAGGAGTTGCTTTTGCCCAGAATGCAGAAGAGAAGAAAAGGGTTTACAAAGCAACTGTTGATAAGGATGGCATCCAAAGGATAGAGGTATTGGGAGGGGGGTACTTTTACAACCCTGATTATATTATTGTTAAAAAAGATATTTCCGTTGAATTAATAATCAAGAAAGAACCAGGAATAGTTCCTCATAATATCGTGATTAAGCAACCTGAGGCAGGCATGGACATCAGAGAGTCCTTGAGCACAAAGCAGAAAGTCATAAAATTTACTCCCAAAAAAGCAGGAAAATATTCCTTCTACTGCGATAAAAAACTGCTATTTTTTAAAAATCATAGAGAAAAGGGGAATCGATAATATTACGAAGGCGGGGAAGGTAGAAATTCAAGAAAATAACACAAGTTAAGTAAGACACTTCAGCTAACACATAGTTTTCGCTACACTCTCTTTAGAAACTTTGTAATCCATGGGATAGCTATCCAAACTTTCTCTACATAATCAATAATTCTCCATGCTTATAAAAATGGACGAGCAAATTCCCCTTTTTATTGAGTACACCTACAAGTCAATAACTCTGATGGATTGAAATATTGAGGATTAACAGAAGAAATAAAGAATAAAGCGGAGTTTTACGGAGTTGTCTCCACTGGCTGGTTATGATTCAATTTCTTTCGGAGTTTAATAAGCGTTCTTTTTCTCTCTGAAATTCTTCTTCTGTTAAAATCCCCTTTTCTCTCAACTCTCCCAGCTTTTTAAGTTCTTCGTAGATGTCGACTTCTTTCTGATGATACAACTTCAAATCTTTATTTTGCGGTCGTCCCATGGCATCATAAGAGGAGCTTCCAGTTACCTCTATGGTAGGTGTTTTTTCATCACTGCGGGACCCTTCATCAACCAAACGGAATTTGACCTCTACCTGTGGCCAACGAGCAAATCCTTGAGGCACTTCGTTGACTGATACAACTTCTGCAATTTTATTTTTTTCATTAGCAAAGCGATTTATTTCCTTAAACGCTTCATTTCGAAGAACACCCAATGGTGTAAA
>Ga0255052_10001646_pt1 | contig 16681 bp, 13 predicted proteins | sample JV7_2_21_MG_FD_188632 | JGI IMG/M metagenome (GOLD analysis project Ga0255052, IMG submission 188632) | Seawater microbial communities from Jervis Inlet, British Columbia, Canada - JV7_2_21 | ecosystem: Environmental > Aquatic > Marine > Inlet | place: Canada: British Columbia | collected...
CGAGCACCTGCGGCGCTGCCTGCCGTCAAGATCGCAAACATCCATAAGAAACCTGTCGAACCTGCAGGTCGAGCGCCTTTCAGCGCTGCCTTATCTGTTGTTGTCGGTGCGTGAGCGGGACCAGACGTGCTGGCGTGCACTCGCCGACAACGGCCCAAACCGGGACCTGCTCTCGCCCGGCGATAGTGCGGGTGATGAAATCGTTACCGCTGCATTGTCCTTTCTCTGGCAACTGGCGCGGCGTAATCCTTACGCCGTTCGTCTTATTTCCGGTGCGACGCTGAATTGGTGCGAGCAACTCGCCGACTACACGTTACTGACATTGCTGCAATGTGCGGCCGTGAGAACTGACCTGCTGCAACCACGCCTGGCGAACAATGAGCAGCTCTGGTCGCGTTTGCTCGGACCCGGGCTCAGTACGGACTCGCAAGTGCGTAGAGCCGCGCACGTGACATCGCTACAGGTGATGTTGACTGAGGACCCTGCAGTGCAGTACCGAAGTATGAAGACCGCGGCTTGCAGCAATTCCGTACAAGCACGTCGCGTCGCCGAGACGCACCGGCCGAAATGATGGTTGCGTCTTGTGTGTCGCTCCGCAGTCGGCATGGTTACAATAGCCGGCCTCATGCAAGCGCTGTCCATAAAGAACCTCACCAAGACCTACGCCAACGGCAACCAGGCGTTGAAGGGGATCAATTTCTCTGTCGAAGCGGGTGATTTTTACGCGCTGCTCGGGCCAAACGGCGCCGGAAAGACAACTGCGATAGGTATCATCACCTCGCTCGTCAACAAGTCGGGAGGTGAGGTCGAGATTTTCGGCCATAACATCGACAGTGAGCTCGAGGCTGCCAAGACCTGCATCGGGCTGGTGCCGCAGGAGGTCAATCTGAATCTCTGGGAGGGCGTGCATAACATTGTCCTGAACCAGGCGGGTTACTACGGGCTGGGCCGCAAGCTGGCCCGCGAACGCGCGGAGAAATACCTGCGTGCACTGCGTCTCTGGGATCGTCGCGATGATTCGGCGCGCAGCCTTTCAGGCGGCATGAAACGCCGCCTCATGATCGCGCGGGCGCTGGTTCACGAACCGAAGCTGTTGATTCTCGATGAGCCCACTGCTGGCGTGGACATCGAGATACGGCGATCGATGTGGGACTTCCTGCGTGACATCAATGCGGCCGGAACCACAATCATCCTCACGACGCACTATCTTGAAGAAGCCGAATCACTGTGCCGACATGTTGCGATCATCGACGAAGGCAAGATTATCGAGGACGCGAGGATGAGCACCGTGCTGCGCAAGCTACAGCGTGAGGTGTTTGTGCTCAGCCTCGCAGAACCGCTGGGCGAGGCTCCGGATCTCGATGGCTTCGAGACCTTGTTGCGCGAAGACAGCGAGCTCGAAGTCGACAAGGGACCGTCGGTTAACCTGAACGACCTGTTCGTCCAGCTCGGTGAAAAAGGGATAGAAGTCGTGAGCATGCGCAACAAGGCGAACCGGCTTGAGGAGCTGTTCATGCGGCTCGTTGAGCACAAGCAGGACGGCTTCAAGGAGATGGCGCAAGGATGAATATCGCACTAAATATCGTTGCGATGCAGACCATTGTGCGCAAGGAAGTCGTGCGGGTCTTGCGCATCTGGATCCAGACCGTGGTGCCACCGGCGATAACGATGACCTTGTACTTCATCATCTTCGGCAACCTGATCGGTCGGCGTATCGGCACGATGGATGGCTTCGACTACATGCAGTACATCGCGCCGGGGCTGATCATGATGTCCGTCATTACAAACTCCTACGGCAACGTGGTGTCATCATTTTTTGGCGCCAAGTTCGGCCGGCACCTCGAAGAGATGCTCATCGCGCCGATGTCGAACGCGGCGATCGTTATCGGGCATGTCGCCGGCGGTGTGTTGCGTGGCATGCTGATCGGAGTACTGGTCACGATCATCGCCCTGTTTTTCACGCGACTTGAAGTACAACACCCATTCGTCACGATCTCGATCGTGTTGCTGTCGTCGATCGTTTTTTCGCTGGCCGGTCTTATCAATGCCATCTTCGCGAAGAAATTTGACGACATATCGATTGTGCCAACCTTTGTACTGACACCGTTGACCTACCTGGGCGGCGTATTCTATTCGATCTCGTTACTCCCGGAGTTTTGGCAAACCGTATCGCTCGCCAACCCGATCCTGTACATGGTTAACGCATTTCGATACGGGATTCTCGGCACCTCCGACATCAACATCGGAGTTGCCTACGGCATCTTGCTTGTATTTGTTGCCGTGCTTTTTACAGCCTGTGTCCAGCTCCTGAATCGTGGCGTCGGCATCCGTGAGTAGCTATGTGTGGCCGATTCGCATTTTATTCACCCGGTGAAGCGACAGCGGCACTTTTCGGAGTCAGCGGCGCGTTGCCGGTCGAGGCCCGTTACAACATAGCGCCCACTCAATACATTGCGGCCATTCGCAACGATGGCGAGGACGGTCGTGAACTAACGATGTTGCGTTGGGGCCTGGTGCCGTTCTGGGCCAAGGATCCGTCCATCGGTAGTCGCATGATCAATGCTCGTGCCGAGACAGTCGCCGAGAAGCCGTCCTATCGTGCTGCCTATCGCCACCGCCGTTGCCTCGTGCTTGCTGACGGTTTCTACGAATGGCACACCGAAGACGGCGTCAAAAGGCCGTATTACATTTCCGCTGCAGATGGACAACCGTTCGCCTTCGCCGCTTTGTGGGAAAACTGGCAAAGCAAGGTCAACGATGAGTCCATTCAAAGCACGACACTCATTACGACTGAGGCAAGCGAATTCATGTCCACCCTGCATCACCGCATGCCGGTTGTTCTTAGAAGTGAGACGGCGGATCTCTGGCTGGCGGGAGACGATGACCTGATCGAATTCGCTGCAAGCCATGGACCGGAGTTGCGGGCATGGCCCGTCGACAGGCGCGTCAATAATGCGCGCAATGAGGGTGAGGATCTTATCGAGGCGGCTTCGTAAAGGGCTGCATTGCAACGATCAACGCACCGGGCCCGGTATGTACCCCCAAGGCAGCACCGATTTCAGTCATCGTGAGGCGCACGATCTGTGGCAGGGCCTCCCGCAGCAACGTAGCAAGTCTATCGGCGTCATCCGCGCACATCGCATGGCCGACTGCAACATTCAGGGGGCCTTTTCGACGCGCACGCCGCGCCAGCGTGCGCGCAAACTTGCGCACGTTGTCGCGCCGGCCAAACACACATCCGGCTGGCGCGATTTTGCCATCAGGTGTCGCGCGGATGAATGGCGTGATATGCATGAAGCGGGCCGCGGTTTGCACCCATGCCGGTACCCGGCCGCCGCGTACCGCGTAACTCAGATCCCGAAGCATGCCGTAGGTTTGTGTTTGCGGGATGAGTTCGTGGACGGCGGCGATGGTGTTTTCCACGGACAAGCCCGCATGCGCACATTCCGCCGCAAATACGACCAGCAGTCCCTGGCCCAGTGATGCGTTGAGCGAATTGATGACATGGATTTTGCCCGGCGCATTGATCCTCTCTGCCGCGGAACGGGCCGCTTCATAGGCGCCACTCGCCGAGTCCGTCAGGTTGATGGACAGGACATCCTCGAAATGACTCGCAAGAAACTGGAACTGGCGGCGAAAATCACCCGGTGCAGGCTGCGACGTTGTCGGATGTATCGGATTTGATTCCAGCTCCGCGAAAAACTCGGCGGCCGTGATGCTGACCTTGTCGAGGTAACCCCTGTCGCCGAACTGCAGGCGGCACGGGACCATGTGAATATCCAGGCGTTCGAGGTCTTCGTCGGCGATGTCAGCCGCCGTATCCGTGATCACGGCAAACCGGCTCGCGGTGTCGTGACTGCTGTGCGATTGACGATGCATGTCGTCGGCCTTTTCAGCAGTAACTGCACCGTATTCACGGCCAATATTGAACACGTCTTCGGGATCGTTAACGTGAATGTGAATCTTGGCTTTGCGTTTGGTTCCGGCCAGCAGCAGCGAATCGCCGATTTCGGACAGAGCTTCACGCAATTTGCGCCGGTCGATGTCGATGCCACTTACAATGCATTCGGTGCAGTAACGAAACTCCGAGTCGGCGCCCGACCCGGCCATGGCGATCTGTGACATTTCGCCCCGTAGCACCGTTAGATCGGGCTCATCCGCTATCTGGCCGTCTACAATGTAGTCGGACATGCCGCGCAGCAATTCGACGAACCCCTTGGCGCCGGCGTCGACGACTCCCGCCTTGCGGAGCACATCCAGCTGCTCGGTCGTTTCGGCAAGTGCCGTATTGGCTCGCTTGAGTGCCACCTTCATCATTGCCGGAAACTCGCCGTCGTGAACGCTCGTGACGTACGCCTGGATGGCCTCTGACACCGCCGCGATCACCGTCAGGATCGTGCCTTCGCGCGGCTGCGACAGCGCGTCCTGCGCGTACTCGCTGCCTTTCGCGAGGGCGGAACTGAACGTATAGGGTGTGAAGCGCGTGAGCTCTCCCGCCGAGTCGCTGATGCCCTGGAAGAATTGCGCGACGATGGCGCCGGAGTTGCCGCGTGACCCGTCAAGCAAAACGTCAGCAATACTCGCGAGCAGCGTGCCAAGGTGTTTGTCGCTCTTCTGTTGCAATACGGGCAGGGCCGATCCAAGCGACAACGTCAGGTTCGTTCCTGTGTCGCCATCAGCAACCGGGAACACGTTGATGTGATTTAGAAAATCCTGGGCGCCTATAACCCTGTGTATGCCCGATACCAGTGCGTCGGCCAGCGCCGCGCCGTCGAGATACTTTGAGAGAGGATCACCCAAACGCGTTGCTACTCGCGCGGCAACAAGAACGTCGATCCCTGATGTTTGAGAATGACACCGTCCGTGGTGATCTCGGCCACGACCGGGCCTTCGTCCAGCTGCGAATTCTCGCGATGCTTCTTCATGTTGATGAAAACGAAGCGTTCGGCCGGATCCTCTGCGTAGACATGAATATCGATGTGCAGCTCGGGCAAAGCTAACGTGCCGTTGAGGCGCAGTTCATCAATGGTCATCAATCGCGGGCGGCTTTGCGAAACCGTCTGCGGTGGAGTTTCGACAGGCGCCGTGTTCGCAGTCGGGAGGGGCGTTGCTTCTGCTGTTGTCGCGTCAGGGGCTGGCTGATTCTGCCTCGCCTCCGCAACACGGTCCTCGAATGAGGAGCTGGCAGACGGACTTTGCTCAACGGGGGTGTGTTCAACCGGTGCCGGCGTGTCAGGCACTTTTTCTTCGCGCATCAGGATGCCCAGCAAAACGACCACGTTTACGATCAGCAGCAATGCCAGGATCCAAAGCCACTTGAATGACTGCGGATCGCCAGAGCTGGACGGGACGTTTGAAAACTCGGCGCCGGTCTGTTCCTGGCGTTCGGTTTCAGACTTCTTGAGAGCGTCCAGTATGAAAGACATGCATTACTCCTGGGCGAGCCGCGGGATGGTGAGCCGCAGCGTACTGTCTGGGTTAAGAATTGTGTTGATAATGATCTGTGTCTGGTGCCCGGCGAGCCCGTCAACGTCCAGACGGTTATCTCGCTGAAACAGGCGAACCTTCTCAGCCAGGTCTTCGTCAAATACGTCGGGTGCCTGTGCGGCCGTTTGATAGCGGACGTCGATGGTGGCAAGGCTTTGCCGTAGCCAGGTCACGCCCGGGCCGATCGATCCTGGACCCAGTGCCTCGGACGACCCATTCGGTGGCCGCCACAGCAGCAGGAATTCGCCAAACCACATGTCGGAGACTTCGTCGAGTGTATGCGTCACCGCGACACCGCCGATGGAGAGTTCGACCATCGCGCCGTTGATAGCGGTCAATACGACGTCATGGTCTGCACCCCTGCGATCAACAAGCGTCAATATCGCGGGGCGATCAAATTGCTTCAGGCCACTCCAGGAACCACGTTGAAACAGGCATTCATAGCCTGCCGCAGCGGCCTGCGCGCAGCCTCGCTGACCGCGCTGGTAATCGATGCCCCATAAGTCGAGCAATGTCATCAGTGCTGACTTGGAGCTCGTGAGTTCGCTGGCAAGTTGCAACTGGTCGTCGAGCGAAACTTCCGGGTTACCTTCGTCTTCGATGATGTCTGCTGTTTCGACGACAATAGCCGCCGGTTCAGGAACGGGCTCAGGCAATACCTCGGCAACCGCCGGGTCGATGCTGGCATCGATCAGGTTGCGGCGTTCATCGAAAGCCTGCAGGAACCCGGCTACGATAACGACGACGCCACCGATTCCAATCACCGGAATCGCCCAGCGTGGCCATGTTGCTTTCTCAGTCTTGCCCGTGATTTCAGCTGCTGCGCGCCGCACCATGCGGCGATTTACATGCCGGGTCTCAACGCTATAGGCACCGAGCAACGCGCGGTCACAAATGACATTGATCAGTCGCGGCACGCCTTGCGACAGACGAAATACCTCGCGCTTTGCACCCGCGTCGAAAACCTCACCAAGCGCGCCGGCCACTTTGAGTCGGTGCTCGATATACTGCGCTGTTTCATCGCGGGACAAGGGTTCGAGGTGGTAACGGCCCGTTATGCGTTGCGCAAGTTGCCGCAAGTCATTTCTTGCCAGCAGGTCGCGCAACTCGGGTTGCCCGATCAGCACGATTTGCAGCAGCTTTTGTTTGGCGGTTTCCAGGTTCGTCAGGAGGCGCACCTCCTCGAGAACGTCCGGTGCGAGGTTCTGTGCCTCGTCGACCACCAATATGGTGCGGCGGGCGTCAGAGTGCGTATCGAGCAGGTGATGATTCAGCGTGTCGATCAGCGCCTTGATGCTGCTGCGGTCCGCGGGCACTGCAACGCCGAGCTCCTCGCAGATCGTGATCAGAAATTCACGGGCCGAGAGTTGTGGATTCAATACCACAGCAACATCCGCATTAGCCGGCATGCGATTCAGCAGCAGCGTGCGCACGAGCGTTGTCTTGCCCGTACCGACCTCGCCGGTCAGCTGCATGAAGCCACCGCTCTCTGTGACGCCATAGACGAGATGCGCCAGGGCTTCGCCGTGGCGTTCGCTCATGAACAGATAACGCGGGTCAGGCGTTATCGAGAACGGCTTTTCATTGAGACCAAAAAAGCTGGTGTACATTATTATTTGCCGTAGTCCAGGCCCCTCAACATGACCGATTCTACATGACTCAGGGCCGCTCGAGAGTTCGGGCGCGGCCAACCGACAGGTTGCCGAATCGGTCGCGGATATCGTCCACAGCCTCATCCACGGCGCTAAGCGTCGCAGACTCTTCGCTGGAAAACAGGTCTCGCTGCTCAGCCGGAGACAGCTTGCTGCCCCCCACACCCAGCAGGCGGATTCGCGTGCCGGGGTTTTCCTCGAGCCATGCGCGGAGCAATTCGCAGGCAATGTGGTAGATCTGGTCTGTGTTGTTAATCGGTGGCTGCACGCTGCGCTGGCGCGTAAAGGTCTGGAAATCATCCTGGCGGATCTTGATCTGGACCGTGCCAGCCTGCAGTTCGGACTTACGTAGCCGACCCGCCGTGGTTTCCGCAAGACGCAGTAACTCGCGCTCCATATCGCCGCGGTCGTCGAGGTCGACGTCGTAGGTCTCCTCCGCGCTCACTGATTTTTCCTCGCGCTCGGCGACGACGGGGCGACTGTCGATACCGGAGGCGCGTTGACGCGTGCGCTGCGCAAACTTCCCGAATACTGATTCCAGGTCGCGATCCGGTGCGAGCCGCAAATCAGCAACCGTGAAAATGTTGAGATGCTGCAATTTCGCCAGTGTTTGCCGGCCGATGCCCGGGATGACCGACACAGGCAGCGGGTCGAGTATTTCCTGCGCATTGTCGGAGGTGATAACGACCAGACCGTCCGGCTTGTCGAGATCAGACGCAATCTTGGCAACGAGTTTGTTTTCGGCCACGCCAACCGAGGCTTTCAAAGAGGTTTGCTCAAAAATCAGGGACTTGATACGGGTCGCGATCTCGACGCCACTACCGTGCAGGTTGCGGCTCGCGGTGACGTCGAGAAACGCCTCGTCGAGCGACAGTCCTTCCACCTGAGGCGAGAATTGCCGAAAGATTTCGAAAATCTGCTTCGACACGCCCTTGTAATGCGACATGCGCGGTGCGACACGTATGAGATCCGGGCAACGGCGCAACGCGTCTGCCATGGACATCGCCGAGCGGACGCCGAACTCACGCACTTCGTAACTGGCTGCTGCTACGACGCCCCGATTGCTGCCGCCGCCGACGACGACGGGTTTGCCACGCAGTTCAGGATTGTCGCGCTGCTCGACCGATGCATAAAACGCATCCATGTCGACGTGCAGGATCGTGCGCGCAGCTGAGGCCATTTCAATTGCCGCGCTCGACAATGAAGCGGGCGAGCCAGCGCAGCGAATCGGCATTGTCACCGAAGTCGTCGAGTTGTTCGAGTGCGCTGCGCAGCAAGCTGTCACACCGTGAGCGGGCTTCGTCGATGCCAACAAGTCCAGGGTAGGTCGCCTTGCCGAGGCGCTGATCCGCGCCTGACTGTTTGCCGATGACCTCGGTCTCGCCTTCGACATCCAGGATGTCATCCTTGATCTGGAACGCAACGCCGATCGTGCGGCCGAATGCGTCAATTGCAGATACTCGGTCCTCGGGCAGGTTTTCGCTGAGCATCGAAGCCGACACGACCGACGCGTGTATCAGGGCGCCGGTCTTGAGCGAATACATGTATTCGATCTCCTGTGCGGTCAGCGTCTGACCCTCGGCGGCGAGATCCATCGACTGTCCTCCGGTCATTCCTATCGAACCACAGGCGTCCGCCACCAGCTTTACCAGCCGTGCCCGGGTTATGGGCGCCACATCGCGTACATCGGCGAGGATACTGAATGCCAGCGGCTGCAGCGCGTCCGCGGCCAGTATCGCGGTTGCCTCGTCGAACTGGCGGTGCAGCGTCGGTTTGCCGCGACGGATGTCATCATCATCCATCGCTGGCAAATCATCGTGCACCAGGGAGAACGCGTGGATGAGCTCAATAGCTGCTGCGGGCGCATCGAGTAGTGCCTCATTGAGGCCGAGACATTCACCGGTGGCATACACCAGCAGCGGCCTGACGCGCTTGCCACCATTGAAAACGGCATAACGCATGGCGTCATGCAGCCGCTTGGGCAGCTGTGTTGCCGGCGGCAGGGTCTTATCCAGTGCATCGGCTACGCGCGCAGTGTAGTGCGCGATGCGGTTCTCGAAAAAAGCTGACAACGTGTTCTCCGCCACGATCAACAGGGTCATGTAGCGTACACGGAATTGCATCCAGTCTGCAGCAAGCCTGGGCTATAATTCGCGTCCCTTTTCGCGCACTGAAAGAGATCCATGCGGGCAACTGCCAAAGCCCAGCCAAATATCGCGCTGATCAAGTACTGGGGTAAACGCGACACAATTCGCAATCTCCCGGCTGTAGGCTCGATTTCCATCACGCTGGCCGATCTGTACACCACGATGAGCGTCGACTTCGATACGTCTCTGGGTAGCGATGTGCTCGTCGTCAACGGCGCTGACAACAGTTCGATGCTGCCGCGCGTGTCGCGGTGCCTCAGCAGTGTCGTTGGAGCTGAACGCGATCACGCCCGGATTGAGAGCGAGGGTAATTTTCCGATAGCGGCCGGCCTCGCATCATCGGCATCCGCGTTTGCCGCGCTGGTCGTCGCGGCCGATGCGGCGGCAGGGCGGGAAAATACCCGCGCGCAGTTGGCCAGCCTCGCAGGCCAGGCATCCGGGTCCGCAGCGCGATCGCTGCTTGGCGGTTTTGCTGAGCTCAGGAACGCTGGTGACGACATAGTTGTCAGCGAGTTATGTGGGCCGGACGACTGGCCGCTGCGCGTGGTCGTGGCGGTCACGGCAACGGGTCCGAAGCCGGTTGGCTCAACCGAGGCAATGGAAGTGAGTCGAAATACTTCGCCGTTCTACGATCGCTGGATCGAACAGCAGGATGCCGATCTCGTTGAAGCCAGGGCGGCGATCGCCGGCAGGGATTTCGCGCGGCTGGCCTCGGTTGCTGAGCACAATTGCCTGAAGATGCACTCGGTCATGTGGGGCTCGCGGCCGCCGATGATTTACTGGAACAGCATCACGCTTGCATGCATGCAGACTATTCGAGAGTTGCAGGCAGCGGGCGTCGCCGTGTTCTTCACTATTGATGCGGGTCCGCAGGTCAAAGCGATTTGCGAACCGGCTGCCACGGCTGCCGTCCAGCAGGCGCTTGCCGGGACGCCGGGTGTCGAGCAGGTCCTCGTCAGCGGACTCGGGCAGGGCGCAGTGCAGATCAACGATGACTGAACAACGGGTTCTGACCACAGCGAGTGCGCCCGGAAAAGTTGTATTGTCTGGCGAATACGCCGTCCTCGTTGGCGCTCCGGCTGTTTGTATGGCGATTGACCGGCGCGCACATGTCACCATCACGGCGAGTGATACTGAGCACCATGTTGTCAGTCGCGTCGGAAAGAATGTTGAGCTTTGCCGATTCAAAAGCCGCGACGGTGTTATCGAATGGATTGACACAGGCGACGATTTTGCCCTGCTCGAAGCTGTTTGGGAGACCGTCGGGTTCACGCCGACATCGAACGTGTCGTTGCAGCTCGATACCAGCGAGTTTTCGGATGTTGCAACCGGCAACAAGACCGGTATCGGCTCCAGTGCAGCTTTGACCGTGGCGCTGACAGCGGCACTTTGTGAATTGAATTCAGGTGAACTGAGTTCAAGCGCAGCGCAGCCTGTGACCACAGCATTCGACGCACATCAGAAATTTCAGGACGGTCGCGGTAGCGGTGTTGATATCGCTACGAGTTTTGCCGGCGGATTAATTGAGTACGTAATGAACGGACGCGAGACGCATCAGCTGACTTGGCCCGACGAACTTGCCTACGCATTGATCTGGACCGGCGCGCCGGCCAGCACAACGCAAAAACTCGATCGCCTGGCTCGCAGCAAGCCGCGTCCGTCGCGCGCGGCGCTGGTGTACTCGGCCCGGCGACTCGGCCAAGCCTGGTGCAAGGGGCGAGCAGACAATATTCTCAATGAGTATCACGACTACATTAACGTGTTGCGAGAATTCAGCGTTGACCACGACATCGGCATATTCGATGCTGGTCATGCGGAGTTGTTCCTTGCGGCCCGGGCCGCCGGACTTGTTTACAAACCCTGCGGGGCAGGGGGAGGCGATGTCGGCATCGTCCTCGCCGACAGTGCGGCTGCGATCGAGTCGTTTCTCGGCACCGCGCTGGGCGGGTGTAGCAAGGTCCTCGACGCGAGGCTGGATGTAAAGGGTGTGCAGGTGGAGCGAACAAATAGTGGGTGACTCGCGAATTGGTGGCCTGTACCGGCTGAGCGTCTCAGAACGCATTGACGAGATGCAGCGCCGCGGCTGGTTGAGTGCCGCGGACGCAGAACAGCTACGACAGGGTCGCTCCACATTGTTAACCGCAAACGCGGACAAAATGGTCGAGAACGTGCTTGGTGTATTCGGCCTGCCTTTTGCCGTGGCACCGAACTTCATTATCAATGGCCGTGAGTACATCGTGCCGATGGTTGTTGAGGAACCGTCAGTTGTCGCCGCAACGAGCGGTGCAGCGATGATGGCGCGCCCGACGGGTGGCTTTACGACATCGTGTGACGAGTCGTTGCTGATTGGGCAAATCCACATTCATGGTGTCGATGACAGCGGTAAGGCCGTCGAACAGCTGAGCAAAGCTCGCGATGAGCTCCTCGAACTCTGCAACATCGTGCATCCGAGACTTACGAAACGTGGCGGTGGTGTGCGCGACATAGAGCACCATGTTCTTCGCCTGCCGAGTGGAGACGCTGCCCTGGCCGTACATCTGCTCGTCGATACACAGGATGCGATGGGTGCCAATCTTGTCAACGCAATTTGCGAAGCGGTTGCACCACGAGTTGCAGAACTGTGTGGGGGCAGGGTTGCGCTGCGGATCCTCTCCAATCTTGCAGATCGTTCGATAGTCACGGCGCGTGTGAGTTACCAACTCGATGACGACATCCGCGATGGCATTGTGCTCGCAAGCGATATCGCCAGAGTCGATCCCTATCGTGCGGCTACACACAACAAGGGCATCATGAACGGCATCGATGCCGTTGCAATTGCTACCGGCAACGACTGGCGCGCCATTGAAGCCGGGGCGCACGCATATGCAGTGCGAGACAGTCAGTACGGCCCGCTCGCCACCTGGTCCGCAGATGCCGACGGTGCATTGGTCGGTGTGATCAACATACCTCTCAAGGTCGGTACGGTCGGCGGCAATCTCGACGCCAATATCGGCGCAGCCTTCGGCCTCGGCATTAGCGGCGTCGAGAATGCGACAGAGCTTGCCGGGCTCATGGCCGCCGTCGGTTTGGCACAGAACTTTGCGGCATTGCGCGCCCTTGCCACGAGCGGTATTCAGGAAGGGCACATGAAACTGCATGCGCGCAGCGTAGCGAGCAGTGCCGGTGTTCCTGACGAACTGTTCGATGATGTCGTGGCAGATCTGGTCAGGGAAGGTGATATCAAGGTTTGGAGAGCAAAGGAGCTTGTTGAGCAAAGAGAGCGGACCGATGTTGCCGACACGCCTGACGGTGTGGCCGCAGGAAAAGTCATTCTGCTCGGTGAACACGCCGTCGTTTACGGCAAGCATGCACTCGCGTTGCCAATACAAAATGCAGTTTCAGCGATTCTCCGTGACGAGCGGTCTGACCTCTCGATCCCTGAACTGGAAGCTATGATCGCGCTGATCAGGAACAAGCTTGGCGTCGAAGACTCGCCGTATCATGTGCACATCAATTCCCGCTTACCGCTTGCCATGGGTTTGGGCGCGTCTGCGGCGTACGCTGTTGCTATCGCGCGCGCCTTCAATTCGAAACACGGTCTGGGGCTTGACGATACAGCGATAAATGAAGTCGCCTTCGAATGCGAGAAGCTGGCGCACGGAACACCGTCTGGCGTTGACAACACGATCGCGACGTATGGCGCGCCTATGTTGTTCAGCAACGATGGATCGCTGAATGTGCAACGACTGCCGGATGCAGAAACGCCGCCGCTGGTTATAGCCTGCAGTCATCAGTCCGGACGCACCAGGGAGCAGGTTGCCAATGTCCGTGAACGGCGCGAGCAAAGTCCATCGCAGTACGACGTAATCTTCACGCAGATTGATGAACTCAGCCTGGCTGGTGCCATGGCGATGCGAAACGGCAATTATGATGAACTCGGCAGGCTAATGAACATCTGCCACGGGCTGCTCACGGCGATCGAGGTTTCCACGCCGGAACTTGAAAGCATGGTTGCGCTGGCACGAGCAGCTGGCGCCGTCGGTGCGAAGATGACCGGTGGCGGCGGAGGCGGTTCGATTGTTGCGCTTTGCCCTGGACGTACAACCGAGGTGCGCGACGTGCTCAAATCGGCCGGATATTTCGTGTTGGATTTGAATTGAGACAAGGGTTGCGAACTTGAACGAGGCACATCGAATCGTATCGTCAGAGGCGGAGGAACTGATTCTCGTCGACACCGATGACAACGAGGCCGGATTTCTGTCCAAGGCAGCCTGTCATGATGGTGCGGGCCGAATGCATCGCGCGTTCTCGTTATTTCTCTTCAACGCTGACGGAGAGTTGCTGCTGCAAAAGCGTAGTGCCTCCAAACGACTCTGGCCCGGATACTGGTCAAACAGTATCTGCAGTCATCCGCGTCGTGGCGAGTCGATGCTGATCGCGACTGAGCGGCGACTTCTGGATGAGTTGAATATGGAGTGCGAACTCGAATTTGTTTACAAGTTCGCTTACCAGGCGGATTTTGGAGACTGCGGATCGGAGAACGAACTTTGCCATGTCTATCTGGGCCACACTCCGCTGGAGGTTAATCCGAACAAGCATGAAATCGATGCGATTCGGTTCATCTCTGCAGGCGACCTGGACCGGGAATTCGCTGAATGCCCAGAGACACTGACACCGTGGTTCGCGCTGGAATGGCAAGCACTCACAGCGCAATACCGCGATCAGCTTGAAGCGTATGTAGAGTTGTAGGCAACGAATGTTGCTCTACTGAACGTCAGCCATGCGCTCGAAAGCAGCCTTTCACCAGGAGTTATACTGAGCGTCTGGAAATGACCACCCAAAGCGGACATCGCTTGGGCGGCATTATGTAACAATAAGTACATGCCAGAATTGACCAGATTGAGGCAGCCGCTCATAAGTCACACCTGACAAAGGCAAACCTGACCAAAGTCAGGGACGCAAAGCCATGGGTCCTCGCTTCCTCCGCGACGCATTCTGTTACGCCACGAAGGACCCCAAGATCGCCGGGCTGCAAGTCAGATGTTCGTTCTGACTTTGTAGACTGTGAGGGTTCTCATGCGATTACATACTCTTCATCGCTCGACTTTCCCTCAGATTTCGCTCGCACGCGGTTTCAGCGTGCTCGTGTGTCTGAGTTTCTCTTGGTCAACTGCCTGGGTCTCGGCGCAGGAGGTGACTGGCACTAGCACGATCGGGCCGCGAACTAGCCACATATTTACACTTCGCATACCCCCAGATCCCGCTGTTCCAGGCGACTTCGGAGATACGCTGCCTCCGGGTAGTGGCATTTTTTATCAGTTCGGCATCTTCGATACTGGATCCAATACGATCGGCATCAACAATGTGCCGCTCACCGCCTCGGATGGAACGGTGTTCCAGAGTACGGCCAACGTTCTGGATCTATGTGGACCGGGTGACGCTAATTGTGGCCCGCCATCCGGCACACCCCCGCGGGTGCCCGGCCTGCCGATCCTTGATATGCGGCTCTGGGGTCTCGGCGTCGTGAACCCGTCCACTGGCGGCGCACCACTGGATACGCCGGAGGCGGAAGTCGCCGGTATACTCGTTCGTCCAGCGGCGATCGCCGCGAACCTGATCGGTGGACCTATGACCAACGGAGTCATTGCACACATCGACCACACTAACCAGATCAGCAACGCTTTCATCTTCGTGCCCGGTGCCGACATCATGTTTTACGAGCCCGGTGCGGCCGGCATCCCGGTGCCTTTATTCGAGTTACAGCTTCAGCGATTCGGCTCCACAACACCGGCCGTCGACGGAGCCACGAGGGGCTCACTCTTCTCGCTCGTCGATTTCGCATTCGCCAACGGCGGCAATGCGGTAGCTACCGGTGATTTGCTGACCCTACCGGATACGTCCATGCGCGGAGCGAAGGTATTCTTTGACACGGGTAACACAACGACCCAGATTACGCGCCCCATGGCGATGGCCCTCGGCATCGATCCGGACACGGATACGCCCGACGACACGGTCGACATTGGCTTGGCGGGCGGCGCGGTCGAGACTCTGCCCTGCTTCGCGTTAACGAGCGCAGAATTCGAGGGTACAGCCGGGAACTATAAATACGCGATTGCGTCGCCGCTTGTCTGTGTGAGCAATGCGCCAGCATTCGCGCTGCCGCAGAGCAATCCGCACGACGTCATACTGGGCACGAACTACTTCGAGCAGACACAGATCCTGTGGAACGGGCCCGGCGATACGATCGGGATGTTCCAGGGCGTGGCCCTCAACAATCCGCCGACCGCTGACGCAGGCCCCGCGCAGACCGTGGAATGTAATTCGACTTCCGGTGCATCGGTCACCCTCGACAGCACCGGATCATCGGATCCCGACGGCGATCTGCTCAGCTATCTCTGGACCGGTGCGTTTGGAACCGAGAGCGGTCCTACGCCGACGGTAACGCTACCGCTCGGCATAAATACCGCGATACTGACGGTGGATGATGGCAACGGCGCCACCGACACCGATGATGTAGAAATCACCGTCGTCGATACCACGGCCCCGACCGTCGATGCGGGCCCGGACGTTACGCTCGAGGCGACCTCTCCCGACGGCGCACCCTACGACGTCAGCACCCAAGTAACTGCTTCCGATGCCTGCGGTTCGATCGGTATCGCCATTTCGCCGGCACCAACGAATTATCGGATTGGATCCACGGTGGTCACCGTAACCGCGGTGGACGAGAGCGGCAACGCGGCGTCGGATACGATGACGGTGACAGTCGCGGACACGACGGCGCCCGAGCTCAGTATTTCGGTAACGCCCACGATGCTGTGGCCACCGAATCACAACATGATTCCGATCAACGTGACCGTCACCGTTTTCGACATCGCTGATCCGAATCCGACGGTAGCACTGACGTTGGTCGAGTCGGACGAAGGAGATGGAGACAGTGCTTTCGACCCCGCCTTTGACGTGACCGAGATCGAAGGTCGCAAAGGCGCTGACATCCAGCTCATTGATGGGCAGCTCTTCCTGCGCGCCGAGCGCGCCGGCAAGGGCGACGGCCGTGCGTATACCATCACCTACGAGGCGACCGATGTGAGCGGCAATGCTGTAACAGCGACGGCCTTCGTAACTGTGTCGCATAATCAGTAGACACTCGGGCAAGCGGCGCCTGGCTATATGGCCTGGCGCCGCCAGCTTTCAACAGTTCGACTCTCGGTCGACGCATTCGAGTTGGCGCTGTAATTGAATGTCTGGCCGTAAGCAGCCTGTCAGATTCAGCGAATACCACCTGTTTGAACGACCGCTTTCGGCGAAAGCAGACGTTCGCTTATCGTCAGGTAACACCCACCGCAAACCCCTCCGCGGAGGGGTTTTTTACCAATGTGGAAGTAATGCCGAATCCTTCATCGATCGAATCGGCGGGGG
>Ga0255052_10001648_pt1 | contig 16676 bp, 15 predicted proteins | sample JV7_2_21_MG_FD_188632 | JGI IMG/M metagenome (GOLD analysis project Ga0255052, IMG submission 188632) | Seawater microbial communities from Jervis Inlet, British Columbia, Canada - JV7_2_21 | ecosystem: Environmental > Aquatic > Marine > Inlet | place: Canada: British Columbia | collected...
AATTATTTCGTCATGCTGACTCAGGAATGAGAGCGTCGGATCGTACGGGCTGTCATCCACCGAGTCCTCCAGTTTCATATTCCATTTACCCGGAGTTCCCCAGCGGTGCCCCATCGAACCCTTCGGCACAACAAACCTGCCATCATTGGCATCCACAGAAACGAACTTCCAGTCACCATTCTCTATATCCTGATAGTCTGAAAGTTCATTCGCTCGCAGCATCCGGCCCGGCCGATAATTTCCATCGACACTGTCGAGCTTCACCAGTAATGCGCTGTCTGTGTATTGTTTGACGTAGTCAATGAAATAGGGTGTTGGGTTCTTGTGATGGAATTCGTTCAGTATTACGTGCGAGACGGCCATCCAGAAGGCGCCGTCACTGCCCGCGTGCAGCGGTACCCACTGATCCGCATATTTGCAGACCTGCGAGAAATCGGGAGAAAATACCACTGCCTTGGTGCCGTTGTGCCGGGACTCGGCGAAGAAGTGACAGTCCGGCGTGCGCGTCATATTCAGACAGGCGCCCATGTCGGCAATCATTTTCGCGTTAAACCAATCCGCACTTTCACAGACGTCAGTCTGCTCGCCCCAGATTTCCGGGAAGGCCGTCGGTAAATCGCAGTACCAATCATAGAAACTCAGGCAAATGCCGCCAAGCAGCTGCAAGAATCGTGACCCGCCCGCGTAGCTGAGCATCGACATTGCCGGAATCGGGGAAAAACCGATCACCCGATCGGGCCCGTATTTTTTGGCGGTGTAAATATTGGCGACCGCCATGATTTCCATCACTTCGTCCCAGCTGGCTCGACGGAAGCCACCTTTACCGCGCGCGTTTTGATACGCCTTCCGTTTTTCCTCATTCGCCTGCAGAGATTCCCACGCCTTCATCGGGTCGCCGGTCTTTTCTTTCTCCTCCCTGTATGCATCAAGCAACGCACTTCTGATCAGGGGATACTTGATGCGCAACGGGCTGTACAGATACCAGGAAAAGGATATTCCTCTTTGACATCCTCGTGGCTCGTAGGGCGGGAGCTTGTCCTCCAGCAGCGGATAATCCAGTTGCTGTGTTTCCCAGACGACGATTCCGTCTTTGACATGAATTTGCCAGGAGCAACCACCGGTGCAATTTACGCCATGCGTACTCCGGACAATACGATCATGTTGAAAGCGGTTGCGGTAAAACTCTTCCCAGTTTCGAGTTTCCGGTGAAATGATGTCCTTTATCCAACTCATGCTCTGTGCCTGTTCTGATTAATGAGACGACTTAATGAGACGATTGCTAATCTTCCTGGTCGGATATCGACCTGACTTGCCTGTCAAAGATTGCCTGGTTCACGGATTCCTTCTTGCGGCCGCGCCAAACAACCGCAAAGAACAGGAACAACACACCGGCGCCGACGGAACCGCTCACGAAAAGTCCGATTCCATAGTCCCTTGGCAACTGGTTGTACTGCTCTGAATCCGCGTACTCCAAAAACGCCACCAGCGCGACGACTTCATCTTCTGTGAGTGATTGATCCTTGTATGCCGCTTGCATGACCGGAAACGGAGCATGACCCAGGATCGCTTTCACGCCGGCACCGCCCATTCGGGAAAACACGGTCGTCAATTCTGTTGCCAGGATACCGCCACCGATGACCGCGTCATTCCTGACTTCATGACAGGCATTACAGGCGGGTCCATTGTTGACGAAGCGAATACTTCCCTGAAAAAGCTCTTGTCCGATCAGGATATCTTTCTCTGATGCCGGTGCCGCAGCTGGCACCTGCTCACCTTCACTGGGAGCAACGTCGGCCGTTTGACTCGAACTTTGCGACTTGATGTAGCTGAGAACCTGCCTGATCTGTTCTTCCGAGATAAAAGAATCAGGCATCGGGACCCGGTTGAACTCTTCGAACAAGGCCGCTGCTTCAGCGTCCCCGTCCTTTATCATCGACTGTGATGATGCTACGAAGCGCTCAAGCCATTCCTGGGATCGCTTGTCGTGCACACCGGCAAGATCGGGGCCAACCAACCGCCCACCGCCAATCGTGTGGCATGCAAAGCATGTTGTCTGAAAAATCTGCTCACCGGGCTCTTGTGTCCAGCCATCTTGAGAATGGCTAATGGAAACGAAAATAGCGAGGGCCCCCATGAACAGGGTTCGTTTGCTTCGGAGAAGAACGCTAACCATTTATTACCCGCCTGTCGTTTTTTTGGAAACGGGAACCGCACCTACCTGTCGGTAAGCTTACGCATGTGCGATAAACCCGGAATACGTATTATCCGCTACGTCCCTTCGCAATTCGTGCTGAGGAAATTGAGCGGATTCTGCGGATTTTTCGATCCGGTCTGGTACTTCGTCAAGGTGATATCGAAGGTTTCAGGTACTGGTTTGGCGAACGCCACCAAGCCCGGTGAGGATATTGTCAGCCACACGAAAGGCATTCGCGTAGATTGTCCACGTGTAAGGAACACTGCCACCGGTAGGCATGAAGCTGCCATCTGTCACATATAAGTTCTCGACATCGTGAGCCCGACAGTTGGGATCGAGTACAGATCGCCTGGGATCCGTGCCGAATCGGCAGCCACCCGCGATCAGATTCGCTGGTGGTTTGCCGCTAATACCCCAGCTCGCATTCTCCGCACCCATGGCCTTGAGCATCTGGTAGCCCTTTCGCGTGAGATATCTGCCGACCTTAAGATCGTGCGCGTGGTTTCCTATCTTGATCCGCGCAACGGGAGAGTCCCACTTGTCCTTTAGATTCTCATCAAGCGAAACATTGCAGTTATCGTTCGGCAGCCAATCGCAAAAGACCTCGAATCGAAGGTAGCGCGCATCAGTAAAGTAGGACTTCAACTTTTGCTTTAGAGCTTGTCCCCAGATAAGCCCGTCTGAACCCCACTTTTGGGCATTTGCACGACCGATGGGATTCGGGTGGCGAAACAGGAATTCAATTGTACCGCCCTTCATACGTCCCATTTCGTTGTTATCGATAAAATACCAGTCCTGCAGCGCCCGGTTGACGAACGGACCTCGTATCTTAAGCGCAGCTGCCTTGTCCTGATCGAGCTTGTCGTAGAAGAAACTTCCCGTGCCGGCGCCACCAGCAGAAAACAGAAGATTCCTGCCGACCTGAGCATGCTTATTGGCGAGCCCGTGTGGGTGTCGGGGGCCACGTGAGAGCAGCAGCAGTCGGCATGTCTCAACCGCCTGGCAGGCAACAACGAATATATCTGCACGGACTGTTTCGGCGGACCCGCCCTCATCATAATAATTGGCGGTCACCACTCGACCGCTGGCGTCGCTGTCCAGGCGATGGACATGCGAATTCGGCCGGATATCGCAATGCCCGGAAGCCACTGCACGGTTCAGCAGCGCTGCCCGCGAGCTACCCTTGGCACCGGTGGAACATCCATAGCTACCGCAATACCCGGAGTATTGACAACCCTCTCTGCCGAGGCCCCGTTGCGGCAATATGGCACGCGGTACAGGGACCGAATGCAGACCTTCTCGCTGACATGCTTCGTCAAACCAGTTGGCAATCGGGTGTTCCGCCGTGGGGGCGAACGGAAATTTCTGCGTTGAACGTGGCTCCTGGTTCGGATGATTGACGACCCGGCCGGATATACCGACCGTTTGTTCCACTTTGGCGTAGTAAGGCTCTAAATCATCATAATCGATCGGCCAGTCGACGACGTTTGCCCCCTCGATAGCGCCGAATTCTGACAACAACCTGAAATCTTTCGGTTTGAGGCGGTGGAAAAATCCGCTCATCAGATTTGATGAGCCGCCTACCATGTTGCCATTCCAAAAGTCCCAGCTGGAATCGTAGGTTGCCTTCGCGACCCAAGCTTTATTGCTATTGCTATTACGTTCTTCGACCACGTGAAATTCTTCCTGGAGATTTCGCGTATAGGTGTTGCGTCGGCAACAGGCAATTTCGTCCTTGAAGAAATCTTTCTCGGTAAGCCAGGGCCCCTTTTCCAATACGACAACCGAGTAGCCGGCCTCTGCCAGGGTCAGTGCGACGGGACCCCCACCGGCACCACTACCGATTACGCAAACATCACAATCCATGGTCACAAGCTGCCGTAGGTTTTGTCAGCCGGCGGCCTCGGAAAACCCGGCTGATGTTCCAGCCACCGCCAGCCAATCTCGCCAGGGTTGCCGCCATACACAGGATCCGATAACAACGCCTCAAAGACGTAATACAACAACAGCGACAACCAGGCGCGACCCCAGCGTGTCTCGTCGGCCAGATAGCGTAGTAGCTGTTCCCGCTGTTCGTTATCCAGGCTGTTGAACAGACTATCGAAGCGCTCACGGCTCGCGTCCTGTAGTCGGCCGATGCCATTCACGATGGTATTTCGGGTGTCCGGATCAATTCCGGGGGCCGTTATCGCCGTCTCGAGGTATGCGGTTGCGTTGATGTCCGCCGCACCCGGGGAATCCGCTTCGCCTGGAAACAGGTGCTCCTGTACAGCCCGCAAGGCCTGGCGTTGCTGTGTGGAAAACAGGACGAACGAGACCTCCCGGGTCAGGTCCTTACGCAACGCATAGGGTAATCCCGCCAACGCTGCAGCTGTCGCCAGTGCGGCGCCGCCCCCCAACAAGAATGTGCGCCGGCCCAGGCGATTGCTATACGACGAATCCTCCACCAGTGATTCGCCGCCAGACTGGTCTTTCTTCCGGTGAATCACTTCTTACAGACCAGCTGAGCGGTATCTTCTGACGGTACATACGGCAACAGCCAATCCGGCAGGTGGGCTGCCAGGTATTCAGGCACCCTGTCGCGATAACGAATAATGCCATTGACATCGACAATGAACTCGGTGGGTACCTTGAGCACCCCATATTGATCGGTTACTGATTCGCCGGCATCGAATGCCGTCGAATATTTTATGTGGTGGTGCTGTTCGAACGATCGCATCTCCTCTGGTGAATCACTCCAGGTCGTATTGATCGCGATGATTTCGATCTTATCGCCGAATTGCTCCTGGAGTTTTATGTACCGAGGCGTCTTTTTTATGCAGTACGAGCACCAGGAATTCCAGAAGACCACATACACCGGTTTTCGCCCGCGAAAATCCGATAGGCGGAATACCGTTCCATGCTGAGTCGCTATTTCGAAATCCGGCGCGAATTCGCCAACGCTGGCAGCCGCAGCGGGCCCACCGGCCAGAAACAATCCGAGACCTGACAGAGGCAATAGCAAACCAGCTTTCACGATTTTCGCCGCCAGTGTTTTCATATCAACAATGACCGGCACAAGACACCAATTATTTCGCTGCATGGCAACCCGACCAGCCAGAATATACGTATGTATCGCGATATACAGCAATTTCCGGCCCCCGCGGTGCCTGTGATCCACCTGAGGTGACGAATGACCCCGAGTAAGACCATATCCCGATACCGTAGTACGTATAAATACCTACTACTTTTTTGACCTTTCGGGCTGCCGAGTGCCTTTACGCAACGCAACAGGCGCCAGAGCGCCTGCACGATTGCCGACGAGTTTGTGAATTTGCGTCGACGAATAAGGCCCATGACGTGCCATCGTACGCCGCAGTAGTTCTACGTATCGCGTATGTGTGCTGAGACGGCTAACGTGCAAACCCGTCTACGCCGTGCCCGCGAATCAGGAGCTCCAGGAATCATGAAGACTATCATCGAACCGTTCAGGATCAAGATGGTAGAACCGATCAAGCTAACAACTCGCGAGCAACGCGAACAGTTGATCGAAGCAGCCAACTACAATCCATTTCTGCTGCGCGCGGAAGACGTGATCATTGATCTGCTAACCGACTCTGGCACCAGTGCAATGTCGTCAGAAGCCTGGGGCGCCATGATGCGGGGCGATGAATCGTATGCAGGAGCTCGAAGCTGGTACCGCTTCCGCGACACGGTGAAAGACATTTTCGGCTTCGAGCAGGTTATCCCAACCCATCAGGGGCGTGCGGCCGAACATATTTTGTTCGGCGTAATGGTACAGCCGGATTCCATCATTCCAAACAACACTCATTTCGATACGACGAAAGCGAACATCGAATTTTTTGGCGGCAAAGCGATAGATCTGCCGTGTTCCGAGGCCGACGACCTCGACTCCGAATACCTGTTCAAGGGCAACATGGATATCGAGGCACTGGAAAAACTTGTTGCCGACGAGGGACCGGAGCGGATTCCTTTAATAATGGTCACCGTGACCAACAATTCAGGCGGTGGCCAGCCGGTTTCGATGGCCAACATTCGTGAAATCAGCCGGGTCGCGCGAGGCGCCGGTATTCCTTTCTATGTCGATGCCTGCCGTTTTGCCGAGAATGCGCAATTCATCAGGCGACGTGAGCCCGGATTCGAGGATGCTTCAGCCGCCGATATTGCCGCCGAAATGTTCAGCTATGCGGACGGCTGCACGATGTCGGCCAAGAAGGATGCCTTCGCAAACATCGGTGGCTTCTTGTGTACCAACGACGCCGAGTTGGCACGCCGGGAGCGCAACATTTTAATTCTCACGGAAGGATTTCCTACCTACGGTGGCCTCGCTGGCCGTGATCTCGAAGCGATTGCCGTCGGACTGCGCGAAGTGTTGGATGAACACTATCTTGACTACCGACTGCTGTCGACGCGTTACGTCGTCGAACACTTGCGTGAATTGGGAATCCCCGTTGTCTCGCCCGCGGGTGGACATGCGGTTTATCTCGATGCGCGACGCTTTCTCCCACAAATAGAATCGCTGCAGTACCCGGGCCAGTCACTGGCCGTGGAACTGTATATCGAAGCAGGTATCCGCAGTGCCGAAATTGGCACTGTGATGTTCGGCGCCGACCCGCATACGGGGGAAGAACACCCTGCCCGTCTTGACCTGGTGCGCCTGGCTATTCCCCGCCGGGTTTATACGCAAAGCCATATGGACTACGTGCTTGAAGGCATTAATCTCGTGTGGGAGAGGCGCAGCGATATTCGGGGCATGCGCATCGTGCGGGCACCACAATTTCTGAGACATTTCACGGCCGAATTCGACTGGGTCTAGGCGAATACGAGACTTTGCTGCGTGCTCGTTTTAAACTGATAGTCTGATCATCGCAGGCGGCATTTGCGTATTGCGGTCGAAATGGACAAGTCCCGGGGTTCTGGCATCAGGCCCGGGTATCGTCAGTCACGACGTCATATATAAGTGAGCAACCCATGACCTACGACATCATTATCGTCGGCGCGGGCCCCGCGGGCCTGAGCTTCGCACGATCTCTCGCAAGTACCAGACTACGGATTGCGCTGATTGAGAAACAATCCGAAGAGCAGCTTGCCGCACCCGAATTTGATGGACGTGATATCGCGCTTACACACTTGTCAGTTCGAATCCTGAAGGAACTTGGAATATGGGCGCGTATAGGACCCGATGACAGACCCCCGATAAAGGAAGCCAGAGTTCTAGACGGGACATCACCCTATTGCCTCACATTCGATCGTGAGAAAGCTTCGATCGAAGCACTCGGGTTTATTGTCTCGAACCACGTTATTCGAAAAGCACTTTTTGACGAGATACAGGCTTTCGACAATGTCGAAATACATGCAAACCTGGCTGTGACGTCCATTTCGACGAACGACGACAAGGCTTCCGTGATCTTGTCCGACGGGCAGACAATGGAATCACGCCTGATCGTTGCCGCGGACAGCCGTTTTTCGGAAACTCGCCGTATGGCAGGAATCCCGGCATCTATGTACGATTTCGGCCGCATCTGTGTTGTTTGTCGTATGGAACACCAAAGGTCTCACGACGGCATCGCATTCGAATGCTTTCACTACGGCAGGACTCTGGCTGTATTGCCGCTAACCAGCCATCGCTCTTCCATCGTCGTTACGGCCCCGATGGATCAGCGTGACTCATTAATGGAAATGGACGACGCGCAATACAGCGCCGATATTCAACATCGATTCAACAGTCGATACGGTGACATGAAACTCATCAGCAAGAGATTCGCATATCCGCTGGTCGGCGTTCATGCATCGAAGTTCTGCGCGAAACGTTTTGCGTTGATCGGCGACGCCGCTGTTGGCATGCATCCCGTGACTGCACATGGCTATAACCTCGGATTAAGCGGCCAGGAAATTCTCGCAAAAGAAATTATTAACGCCGCAGCTCAGCAAAGAGATATTGGCGCAACAGCTTTGCTGCAGAGATATCAACTCAAACACATGCGAACGACCAAGCCTATGTTTCACGGCACCAATGAAATCGTCAAATTCTTCACCGATGACCGGGTACCGGCAAAACTGGCAAGAATGGTCGCTTTGAGACTGATCAACAGGATTCCGCCGATCAAGCATGTAATACAGAACAAGCTAAGCGAAACAACGAATCGTATTAGCTTGCTTCCGCCGTTGTTCAGGTCACGGTGATTCAAATCTGCGATCGATGATAGATCTGTAACTCCGGAATGATCGTATTTGAATCCTGTTTGATGCAAAAAAGAATTGCCTTCGAGACTTGTCCCGAATCCAACCAGTCGACGTCCTGATCAGCCATCTCTGATTCTTCTGCCATTGGCGTCCAGATCATACCGGGCATAATTGCCGAGGCGCGGATTTTCGTATGCTTCAAGTCCTTCGCCACCGATTCAGCCAAACCCGTTACGCCGAATTTCGAAGCACAGTATGCCGAGCTGCCCATTTCCCCTCTCTTACCGGAACCAGAGGAAACGAAAATTATTACGCCCTCATTACGGTCCAGCATTCCCTGCTTGAGCACTTCTCTTGTGCAAAGAAACTGACCCCTCAGGTTCGCCGCGTGAATATCATCCCAGACACCTGCGGTTGTCTCGTAGACCGGCCCTATCTGGCGAATACCTGCGTTATTGATCAAAATGTCGATCTGGCCCCACTTCGAAAAGACTTGCCCGACCATCTCCACGACCTGATTCTCTACGCCGACATCCGCCGCAACCGCCAGAGTCTCGACCTCGTGCTGCTCGGCGATACGTTGCATCTCGTCTTGCAGTAGACCGGCACGAATATCGGTCCCGCAAACGTTGACTCCTTCGCTCGCCAAATCTTCCGCCACCACCAGGCCGATGCCCCGGGCTGCGCCAGTAACCAAAGCGACATTCCCCGTTAAATCAACATCCATCACTCGCCCCCTCACTGGTCATTTTGAAATACGCTTGCTGTTATACGCTTCGAATATCTGCTTTCGCAGTCGAAAAAACAACTACAGGCTGCCCGGGAAAAAGCTAACATCACACAGAATGACAGTATTTGCGGACGAGGGTTATCCGTGACGACAAGACCCGGATGCAGAATGAAGCGCTGCGTCGAGCACTTGCACAACTGGCGAGGAAAATGACCATAACAACGAATGCAGCCGCTTTCGATAGCTGGATCCGTACTGGATTCAGAGAAATAAATACCGAGCTCGAAGAGATCTACTTCGCTCAGAAGAACAGGGCGGCCGTACAGTCCGTTGGCGACTCAATCAAGAAGCGATTGGTAGAGCAAGGTCGAAGCTATATCGTCGACTTGCTCGATGAGGGCAATACGGACGAAGGCTTTGACAGTGGCTTTGATCTGCTTGGCAACGTGGGCCTCTACATGGGCGCTTGCCGACGGCATGAAATTACCGAGCCATCACGCGAAAATAAATCGCCGCTGATCGAAGCATCCGCTCTTGCTCTGCAATTGGGTGCGTCGCTTGGCGTAACACCACGATTTGCGACAAGCCACCTCGCGACCCATAATTATGCGCTGAATGGCGCTTACAAAAGCTTTACGTCCCTTGAGGCCGAGTATCTGTTCCTCGAGTACAACACGCGAGGCGTATTTGCTTACAAGAGAGCGGCGGACGCCCTGGTCCGCACCTTGCCGCTGGGGGTCTCTCATCCCGTATCTTACGATCTGCTCGTGGCAGCAAAAGATGCGCTGATGGACGTGATAGCCGTCAACGACAGGCTTTTTGAAAAGCTGGACAGGGACCGCTTTTTTTATTGCGTTCGACCCTACTACAAGCCTTATCGTGTCGGATTGCATGAATACCGCGGAGCAAATGCCGGCGACTTCGCGGGCATCAACGAAATTGACCTGCTCCTGGGGCTATGTAGTCCAGATAATCTGTCTTATTCGCAGCTATTGGTCGATAAATTCCTGTACATGATGCCCGAAGACCAGTCGCGACTGCGAGACGTTATGCGACGACAGAGTTTATTGGACAGTTTTCTCGAGCATGTGGAATCGCATGGGTCTGAAAAATGGTTTCAGAAGAATGGCAGGATATTCCTTGAAGTTTGTGAGGCGCACGGTAATACGGCAGCGCAGCATCATGATCAATTGGTCAGCAAATATATTGAGAAACCAGCCGAAGAGCTTCCTGAAGAATCTCTGAACGATATCACTGCCAGCGGGCCGCCTTTGGACGTGGTCCTGGGAGCATTGGAAAAATTGCGTGACCTGAGGATGGCTGCCGATCGTGACGACATCCCGAGTCGTTTTGCCGATATTCAACGACTCAAAGCACGGCTAAGCTGACGGGCTAGACGAGTATCTTCCGCTTATGCATTGCGCGGGCGTAGAGAAAAAATGCCAGCGCGAACAGGAATATCGCGGCGGTAAATCCGAGGGAAAAGGCGTCTCCCATAATCTCCATTCCATTGGACAGGACGTAATTTTGAAACGTTGTGATTACCATCGCGATTAGCGAGGCAAGAAACACCCATACCGCATGACGTCGCCTGATCAGCAGCAAAAGCGCGCCAAGTACTCCACCCCAAACCGCGATGGCCCAGGTCGCAACTGCCCAGGCCGGAATGCCGTAAAAAAAAGAAAGTTGCTCCGGTGTGAAACTACTCATATACGCTTCATTCCTGGTCTGCGTCATGACGTAATCCAATGCTCCCATGGCACTCCACACGAGTGCGACAACGCCGATCACCCACAGGTGCCAGGGCGTGGGTTCAACCTCTGCCTCACGTGTTTCCGACATGTCTACCTCCCCCTGTTCCTAACTGGTGGCCACAAAACGGGCTAATAACGGCCATTCTGACAATGGGATCCGACCCTTTTCCAGGATCGTGCTTGCTGGGCGCCCCTACCGCAATCGTTCAGGCACCCGGCGTGTAATACAACTCCGAGTGAATTTGGTTTTAGTACTCAACCTGAGATCTACGGAGGACCTCGAACTTCTCCTTGCCCTCCCTCGCCGATTTTGCGTTCCCCGAACGAGTACGGCATACGCGTACCGCCCTGTTTGTGCCGGTTCTTTTCTCCATGCGACAGATAACCTCATCCCGGACCGGAATGGATGCCACCTTGGGTACTTCTGGTATGTCAGCGGTTTCCACCTCGCCCGCGGGCGTCGTCGACTTACTGTCCGTCGCCGTGTTTCCGGCGTTCGCAACAGGCTTTGGTGATTCTGGGCCGGATGTGGCGCACGCCGCGATGCCGAGAAAAATAGCGGCAACTACATATTGTCGATTCATGGTTCCTCCCAGCGGTCAATTGCCAGGCGCGTTAGCTCTTGTCGTTATTAGCCTTATTGATCGCACAGTACATGATACTCATGTTGCCGTGAAATACGCTAAATGAATATAACATGGTGCGTGTCCCGCTTTCACCGGCAGCTACCTGCCAGCTGTGCCAGGTATCACCCGATTTTGTTCTTACTGCTTCTTTCGCCGCAATGCCGTCACTTCCAGTTCGATCAGAGCACCCTCTGCAGCCAGTTGCGTGACCACGGTCGTATTGGCGGGGCGAATATCGTCCAGGTACTGACGAAGTTTTGCTGACATGGGTACAACATACTCAGTGTCCACAATAAAACAACGGACACGGACGATATCTGCAAGTTCGGCGTCTGCTTTCGCCAACGCATTTGAAATGTTGGTGAAGATATTGTCCATCTGCTGATCGAAGTCCTGCGGGATCGTGTTGTTTTCGGGGTTGAAGCCTACCGTCCCGGATAAGAAGACCCAGTCACCGTCAACGACTGCGCGGGAATACGCCGCCAGCTCCTCCCATTTTGAACCGGAAGATATTAGTGTTCTTTCCTGTCCGTCCGCTTCGGCTCCGAATATATGGTGTGGCAATTCCAACAGAACCATCGTCACCATTGAGTAAGCAAGAAATGTTCTCACATTAAAAGACTCCTGTTTTTCCACCAGCAATTACCTGGAATATTTTGTCGCTTCCGGACGATGGCTGCGCCAGCGAAAAAATTCAATGATGTAGCCGCCGGGATCGGTCACGCTGAATACTTCGATCATGCCGTTCGTGCTCTCTTGCATGTCCTGCCTCATGTTAATCCCGTCGACGTCTTTCAATTTTTCATACCAGGCTTCCAGATCAAAAGTATCTATGGAGAACATGGCGCCTTTGTTTTCGGTCGGCTTTAGGGATCCGTCGGTTGCATTGACCAGGCCGAGGTGTGAAGAATCTGTCAGCTCGAATATTACAACCCAACCCTCATCCGTTAACTTATTAAGTCCAAGCTTGTTTTCATACCAATCCGCAGCCTCATCCAGGTCGTCGTAGTAAAAGAAAGTGACACCAGCCGCGACTGACGGATTAGCATGCGGCTGCGACGCGAAGCCCTGCGCAAAAAGTAATATGCTGAGGATCGATCCAAACAGAAGTAATGAACCTGATCTCTTTTTGACTAACATTTCCTGGCCCTCTTTGAGTTGAATTATGGTGCCACAACAACAATCGTCATTATCCACGAAGCCGGGGGACACATTCAAAATCATATTTGGATCCGGGCCAGGAGGCCGGTGTGATGAAACCGGCCTTCCTCGCCCAATTTGTTAGAATTACATTTTTCCCTGGAACAAGATCAATCGATGAAACTCCGAATTCGTGGTAATTCCATACGCTTACGCCTTAAACAGGGTGAGGTTACCCAGGTCGCTGCCGGCGAGAGCGTCATAGAAGAGACTCATTTTCCAGGCGCAGTCCTGACCTGCCGCCTGAACGTATCCGAAACCAATGACATCGAGGCGAATTTTGCCGACGGTAATCTGGAGTTTAGTCTGCCTGCATCCAAAGTACTCGGCTGGGCGACGACCGATGAGGTGTCATTGACGGCTACGCAAAGCCTTCCTGACGGCGCAACCCTGAATCTCCTGATTGAGAAGGACTTCTCTTGCCTCGAACCCGGACATGGCCGAGACCATGAGGACGATGCGGACAGTTTTCCTCATCCAAGCGCCACGAAAGGCGCTTGTTGAAACGAGCTCTCAGCTCGTCCCGTGGGTCGGCGCAAAACTCATGATCGGGTCATATACCCCGGCCTTGAATATATACACCCGGAAAGCGTAATAGCCGACGAGTACCGCGGCAGCGACAATCAGCGAGGTCACATCAGTCGCAGGGACCCACAGCAACAGGACCAGGGGCAAAGCCAGGCCAACGCCTATGACCAGCGGCACGAAGAGCCTGGCGAAAGGGCCTTTCAACAGCAAATTCATGGAGACCCGGGCCCCCGGGGAGCCGTTGAGCGCCGCATACATCAGGCTGAAAAGCACCACCGCGAGCGCCGCCAGCAGAATCAACATCAGGGCATGCAGCGACAGCATGGCCTCCGGCACGTCAACGGCCAGCCCGTTCCAACCCAGGGCGGCGGTCAACGCTGCACCACCCAGGAGCGCATAAACGATGCTCACGATCGGCATCAGACCAGTGCTCCACAACGAGATAGCAGAAGAATGAGAAATGAGGAAACCGTGGTATAGCAATACGCCCAGTGCCGCCAGTACCGCGATTATCTTGATGGCTTGTGGCAGCGCGCCACCAACGGCGAGTTCCAAACCGAAAATACCACCAACTTCCAACAGCACGTGCGCGACACCGAAGACGACGAATACAGCGATCGCAATTATTCCGCGGCTGATCCAGGCGCGATCAGGTCGCATCATTGCACGCCATGAATTTCCGGGAACACCCATATGGGCAAGGTGAAAGTATGCTTTGAGTATTCCGGTCGCCACCAGGCCGCCGATCATGCCCGGCACGATGCCGTAAAACATCGATACGATAAATAACCCGGCCCCGAGTTCGCCGAAGAAAAAGGCGCTTGCCATGGACGCGTTCCAATACCGCTGGAAACGATATCCGAGCGCGAAGCTGTCGCCTACGATTACTGGTTGTTCTGTCGCCATGATTATTCCCCAGGTATTTCCGCGTCAGCCTTCAGGTGATGTAGTAAACCTTCGGCTTGGTGTTCTTCTCCGGTAACGGCGGTCGGCCGCCGCGCTCGCGGATCAATATGCTCACATCGCTATCCGGATCATCGAGATCGCCAAAAATCCGCGCATCAGTTGGGCAGGTCACCACGCAAGCCGGATCCAGCCCCGCGTCTACCCGCTCGCTGCAGAAGTCACACTTCGTAACCGTGCCCGGCGTGAAACGCACATATCCCTGTTCTTCGAAAGGCGTTAACTCCCCTTCACCGAACAGCCCATTGTCGAACAGCTCTTTGCTCATCACTGATCGCTGATCATACGGACAAGCTACCGCGCAGGAATTGCAGCCGATGCATTTTTCGTCGTCGACCATCACGATGCCATCATCGCGAGTATAGGTGGCGCCACTCGGGCATACCTTTTCGCAGGGCGCATCGTCGCAGTGATTGCAGAGCGTCGGGATGTAGACCCGGTTGACGGCCGGGAATACGCCGTACTCCTCACTTAGCGTACGGGTAAAAAACACGCCGTCCGGAAGGGAGTTTTCCTGTTTACATCCAATGACGCAGGCGTTGCAACCAATGCAGCGCCGCAGATCAAAAGCCATACCGTATCTAGCCATCAGTGCACTCCCGCTTTGCCCGGTTGTTGTAGTTCATCCACCAGGTCATATACAGATTTGCCTTGCTTCAAGCCTTCAGGCCAATCGTCCAGTTTGGTGAGCTTGATCTTGCACACCGTTTCCGGCTGGCCGGTGACCGCGTCGGTGTTCCCCAGGTCATACGGCAACAGGTCGTTGAAATGCCCGCCTGCGTGCGGCACCCCTTTGTGTGAAGTCCTGGTCCGGGAGAGCGCGTTGGAGACGCCGAGCGTATCCGGCTGCATACCCTCCGAGGTGCCGATGCGGCCGTACAAAAATCCGTACGGCGAATCTACCCTGACGATATCCCTGTCCTGAAGCCCTTCGGCCGCGGCGGTCTTCGGATTCAGTATCATCGCAATGTGCACCGGGTCACGGTAAACAATATCCTTGATCCAGGGGATGCTCAGGCTCTCGCCGAAGTTCATCTGAATGTCTTTGTAAAAGATCGCGTAAAGGCCGTATTCCGGCGGCTCCTCGTGCACAGGGTCCAGTACCGCGGTTGGCAATGGCTGGTAATCATCCCAGCCCCATTCGTGCCGGAATGGCACATCATGCTCTTCCATCAGGGCTTTGAGCTTGTCCCGTTCCGTGACCATCATCTCGATGTAAAAGTGCAGCCGCATACCTTCCCAGGGCCGGTACCACTTGTCGGAACGTCTCTCGGTAACCGCGTGTCCATGCTCCATGTACCAGTCTATGTCCTTGTCATTCCAAAGCAGCCCCTTGCGCCGCGCGATCTCCTTGTCCGTATATTTCTTGTCCGGCTCGAGCATCAGCTCGGGTTTGTGCTCGAATCCGGAGACGATGTTTATGACCGCATTGTAGCCCTCGAGAATGCCCATCCGTTCCGACAGCTCGGCGAAGATGTCCTCCTCGCTCTTGGTGTCATACAGGGGTTCCGTGACCGGCTGGCGCAGGCACATGCCTTCCGTATGGGGCGGCTCGATCATGGTCATGTTCCAGGATTCCAGCGCATCGTGAGACGGCAGGATGATATCGGCCCATTGCGTCGTTTCCGTCGGGATGATGTCGGACACCGCGATGAATCGCATGCTCTTCATGAACTCCAGCCACTTATGCCGCGGGCCCTGAATGGCCCACAGCGGATTGGAGTGACAGATCATCATGACATCGGGCTTGAAATCGACACCGTATTTCTCGGAGTTCAGGAATACCTCGAGGTTCAGATGCGGTGGATGCAGACCCACCGGGAAGTAGTTCAGCAAATGATAGGTCGTTGGCGGATACGCGAACGGTGGCAGCGGGCCGAGCTGGTGCGGGTTGGGTAGCAGCATACCGTTCTCGCCGGGCTCCACATGGCTGTGGTCCACCCATTGATCATCCAGTGTCACACCCATCAGCCCGCCGGGCGCATCGATGTTGCCGACCATGAAGTTGACCATCTTGAATGAGTGGTTGGTCTGAAAACCGTGTTTATGGCCCTGGGCACCCCGGTAATAGTTGTAGCCTGCCGGTCGCAACGGCAGCGTTCGTCCATCGATATCGATGGTCGCTCCTATCGTTGCGGCGGCGGCAAACTCGCGCGCGATGCGCCAGGTTGTTTCTGCCGGCACCGTCGTGACTTTTTCCATTTCTTCCGGCGAACATCCATCCAGAATATCCCTGAATCGCTGGAATGCAGGTTTGCATGCCTTACCGTCTACCTCGAACGTACCCTCCAGAGCCAGTCGCCCAATGCTCGGGTCATCCCACAACTTGGCATTGTTCTCCACTGAATCCCAGACGTAGATCTTGTCGTCGGCATCGCGGACAAAAAGGCCGTCTTCTCCAACCAGATAGGGCGCGTTGGTGTCCTTGCGCAGGAATTTGTAGTCACACAGGCCCTCCTTGACCATGACATGGCAAAGACCGAGTGCGAAGTGCCGGT
>Ga0255052_10001649_pt1 | contig 16673 bp, 9 predicted proteins | sample JV7_2_21_MG_FD_188632 | JGI IMG/M metagenome (GOLD analysis project Ga0255052, IMG submission 188632) | Seawater microbial communities from Jervis Inlet, British Columbia, Canada - JV7_2_21 | ecosystem: Environmental > Aquatic > Marine > Inlet | place: Canada: British Columbia | collected...
GATTGATTTTCGCTGTTGAATACTTTGCCCTGAGCAAAAGATGATCCCGAGAGATCGCATCTTCGGCGTCCCTGTGTCTTTTTGCTATTTCCCGCTCAGCTTTCTGCAGCTCAGTAACGACATCGACAGGCACTTTGCTTCCTTCGGCGTTCTTCTTAGCAAGCTCCACCACTTCATCAGTGTAACGGCCACCGAGGATATCCGCAGATGTAACCAGCTTATGCCTTCCTGCATTGCCGACAAAATCCATGATCTCAAGATGTGGCTTCGCACTTTCGGCTATTGCCTGCCTGCGCTCTACGTTGGTGGGATATAAATCGACAATACCTTTTAACGGACGTGTCCCTCGGCCAGCCATCTGCGCATAGAGAGTTCGGCTTTTAGTAGGCCGGGCCATCACAACGCACTCTATCCCCGGGTCATCAAAGCCTTCGGTTGCAACGCCGACATTTACGAGATACTGGAATTCCTTTTCGGCATAATCCCTGAACATGGTTTTTCTTATATCTCTTGGTGTGGTTCCACAGACGAATCGAGCGGAGTCTGGCTTGTGTCGATTGATAATCTCCGTCAATCTTTCGGCATGGACCACGGATGCAGCAAATATCAAAGATTTCCTGTCACCTGTAAGCTGCACAGTCGGGTCTGCTATCCCGTGAAGGATTTCTTCAAACTCCAGCACTTCCGCCAGGTCCTTCCCATTCAGGTCGCCTCCAGTTGTTTTGACACTCGAAAAGTCAAGGCCCTCTACAAATACACTCTGCTGCTCGATAGGCACCAGCCAGCCATCGTCTATACCATCCCTGATGTCATAGGCATAAGCCACTTCCTCAAACATCTGGCCCATTGCCTTCTTATCTGTGCGGTCCGGCGTAGCTGTTAAGCCGAGAATTTTCAACACTGGATTCTGTTTGTAATATTCTATGATCCTTTTGTACGTTGCTGCCGGAGCGTGATGGGCTTCGTCAATAACCAGTAAGCTGAATTCTTTCGGGTCAAACCTGTTCATGCGTCCGCCGTCTCTGCCGGCAATTTGCGTTTGGACAGTGGAGAGCACAACATCAGATTGGAATACTTCGAAGGCAGAGGCCCACTCGGAACCCATTTCGATTTCGCTTTCTACTTCACATATCTCTTGTATGTGGTCACTCGCTTGATAAATCAATTCTGAGCGATGGGCCACCATCATAATCCGGCCAAACTGCTTGAAATGGTTTATCAAGTGAGCTGCATAGACAGTCTTGCCTAATCCGGTTGCAAGGACACAAACAGCACTATCGACAGTCTTGAATTTCTCAAGGGTTTGCTCGTATGCCTCTGATTGATATGGGCGAAGTTTCATCTCTTAAGGTCCTCCGGGGTACTTTTGTGGGTCATTTCATTTACAAAGCCAGCCCCGTCACAGGCCCGGCATTCGTTATTGTTCTCGTCACCGCCGCAATATGGACAGGTCGCATACGGCACAGCGAAGCGATATATCCGCTTTACGTTACCTATCTCTTTTGTCAGGTTTTCAATCTTGACAAACCTGTAAAACAAATCGCCTTTTTCCTTGCCCTCCCGTACAGTCTTGAGCTGGTCATTGAGCTGCTTAATCATCTGGCGATACTCGTTGGCCCGCTCGAAATACTTAACAAGATGCTCAGGTACCTGTTTGCCTGTCGAATCAAGCATTTTTTTCTCAGGCACTTTCGCTTCGTAGGAAGAACTGCCACGGTTGACATTTACGGTCTCAGAACGAGAAACCTTGTTTTTAGGCTTAGAAACGCCTTCTATCTGCGTACTGGTACGCACATGCGCTTCGATTTCGATTTTAACTTTTCGGACAAATCCTTCTGTTATGCCAACATGACGTGCTATCTCTCTTTGCGATATTTTCGCCCACTCCTCATCCTTCAACATTTTCTCGATAATCCCTTTTGCTGTCCCGGGTTGGCGAGGAAAAGCGTTCTCCTTGTTTGCCGAGAAAGAAAAATATATAGCGTCTCGCCGGGTACCTTTTTCGATATTGGCCTTGATGTACTTATTGTTGAGCTTCAAGCGGGCAAAATACCTGTGAAATCCATCCCATAAGTAGTTGTTATTGCCATCGGTTACGATGGAGACCTCTGGGAATTTAACGCCATCAGCCATCAGGGCCTTGTAGCGTTTCACGACATCATCATCCACTGGCCTCTGCTGTGTGCCACCATCAATAAGAATGTCTTTAATCGGTAAATCTTTGATAGCCATAGAGTCATCCTTTCAGGGATAGAAAAAACCGGGACAGAGGGTGAAGAGCACTGTCGAATTGGACAGAACAACTCTGCCCCGGTCATGTTTGATATCATTGATTGTTTTCGTGCTCTTCATTTCACGTTGCCTATCCTATTATCGGCTATCTTGCTCGAAAAGTTAAAATAATCCGGCTACAGGAACACTCCATCATCCCTGCAGCCGGCCTGTGCGTCTTCCGTGACTACCCTTTCTCCGTAAAGAGTTCGCCATCCGTGCCTACGTCCTTGGCAGTGTCTCCAGTTAATTCTTTGGGAGGTTCGCTGTTCACTTCAACCGAATCAACTTTTTTCTTGGGCGTATCGTCTGCTTCAACTACTACGCTGCCATCTTCAATGACGAACCCAGTTTTTCCACATCCATCGATTTTCTCAATCCAAACTTGATAATCTTTTGCCTCTGCCATCTTGCAAACAATCTCTAAGCTTTCAGAGTCCAGATCGTTGCCATTAAGTAAGATCACTTTCAGCTTTGGATTGAGAGCCATCGAGATAGCAACTGCGATTTGAAGCTGCATCGATTCGTTTACCTGAGTAAGAGGTGTGTCGCCCTGTTTTCCATCATTATACAGGATGGTATCTTCGTTGACAGACAGGCCCTTGATAGGCATTTTAGCCTTCGCCAGCCGTTCTGCCTTCTTAGCATCCAGTGCCTTCAGCTTCTTACCAAGGGCAGCGAATTCCTTGCTCTTCTCAGCCGATTTTATATACAGTTCCGTTTGCCTGTCCTTTTTTCGAATCTTCTCGTTTACAGAATCAGCATCTTCGATTTCCTTGCTGATAGTAGCTACGTCTATTAGCGGTTCCAGTGATTCGGCTAACTTCTCCTGTTTGGCTTTAAGGGTCTCAAGAGTTTTTTCATCGTTCTCCAAGCCTATCTTTAAGCCTTCCAACTGTTTTTCTATATTTGCTATTGTTTCCTTGCTACTCTCCATACCTTCTTTGAAGCGTTCGATTCCTCCTTTATCTGCATCTATCTGTTTGGAAACTTCAACTTGTTTATCGTTGTGCTTTGTCGCAACAGTCAGCTTCGCTGTCAGCTCTAACATCGAGACCTCTTCATCCGGTGTATCATCAGGAACTTCAATCTGGCCGGCCTCGAAGTCGTAGGTGTCCTTGGCGGATTTAACGGTTGACCGCTCCTGTTTAACTTTGGCGATATCTGCATCAATGTCAGTAAAGTCCAAGCCGACCAGTTTCATCAGCATAGCAACCTGCTCTCGCCGCTTCTTTAAGTCCCTGCAGTCTTTATAAAACGCCATCGGCTCGAATGCGATTTCGCCGACAAGTTTATCGAGCAAACCCTGTGCACTTGAAGCCTTCATACCATCGGCGTTCATTACAGTCACCGAGCCCCCACCTGTAGCAGTGAAGGTTCTTTTGATAATGTAGTTCTCTGTCTCGACAATAACCTCGGCATGGTCCTGCCCTTTCCGGATCGGTTCTTCCGGATGATACTTCTTACCGCAAAATACAGCCATGATTGCATCGAGAATACTCGACTTGCCCTGCCCATTTTTGCCGGTAATCAAGATGGCGTTGCCTTTGGGAGATATCTCCACGGCCACAAGTCGCATAAAGTTTTCCGCTGTTAGTTTGATAATCTTCATAATATGAATCCTTTCAGTTTAGGTTATGTTGGGCTCTTGGTTTTCTACTGCTTCCTGGACAATCTCCTTCTTGTGCGATAGGCGATAAGCTTTAGAGTATGCTTTACGGTCTGCCACGTCATTTACCTCTATTTAAAATGTCCATCCAGTTCTGAATCATGCGATGGTTTCAATTTTGTAATACCTATATCCTGAAATTCAGTCGTAAACTTCTCGGAAGGTTTCTTTTTGGTAAAAACCATTTTGGAGCCAGAAATAGGCCCGTGGCCCTTTACCCATTTTGTCGCAGTAGCTTTCATTCGTTTTAGCAAAGCTCCCAAAGCAATCATTTTATCGACATATATTTTTGGATCTTCCGAAAGCTCCTTGGCTTCCATATCAGCATGTGAACAAAATTTGATTACATCACACCACGCACAGGAATATTCCGAAGGCCATGCTTCCTTACAATTACCCATAAATAGGTCCACAGCAGACATTACCCGGCCTTGGATAGCCTTCTCTGTCGTTAGCCCAGGCAATCGAGGGTGCTCATCGGTTCTAACGAATTTGGCGTAAGCTTTCGTTCCGAACATTGTTTCGAAGTACCACCAATGAAGCGTATTGATGTCTTTGTACGGTTCCTGTTGCATGAGAAGCCATGCACCGAATTCAGCCTGAAAGGATTCGGCAGCTTCGGAGTTCGTTAGACGCTTGAAGCCAGTTTTCCAGTCCATCACATGCAGGTTGTTCTTTCCCGAACCGATAAGGTCATACCTCATGGTCACTATAACTGCAGGCGCCGTTGCTGTTTCAGGAATAACCACAAGAGACACCTGATGCTCGACTGCAATTATGTTGACGTGATATTCAGTGATAAGGTCTGCTGCATGTCTGGCGTGGCGTATGGCCATCGGTTGAATGTTCGGTTTAATTTTAGGCAGGTTCTCTACGAACCATTCAGGGACACGACTGAGATCGTTGTCGCACTCCCTAAATGCCCTTTTGAGCAGATCGTGTATCTCAGTCCCACATTCACTAAGTCGGCTGTCAGTCGATTGCTGCGATACGGCCTTCATGGCCTCGATAAGTTTTGGGTCCGCATCCTTTATGCGTTCGGTCTCCCAGGGGAAGACTTCCAACCCGGTAGATTGAGCATTAAGAGCTTCCCACAACATTGTCAGGTACGCTTGGCGTGGGCAAGTTGCATATTGCCCGATTCGTGTTCTGTCGAGGATTATTGGCTTCATTTTATTTCTCCCGTTAGTTGAAATGCGTTCTCTCTTATCCACTCAAGAGTCTTAATTTTAGGGTCTTTGTCAATGCACCATAAACCCCTCGTTGAATCAAATTCGTGCTGAAGCTGCACAAGTGTAGAAGCACTTGTGGCGACATCGTTCGTTACGATTGTATATCTGAAAACGCCACGAATATAACGATTGAAATAACTGCCCGGCGATGGCGCCTGAATTAAGCCACGCTCAATTCCAGCGGGAACACCTTCGTATCTTGCGATTTTTCCGTTTTCAAAGCCGACTAACATTGTATCGTTTTCAGCCCACTCTACCCAATCTATTAAAGATTGATTTATTTGTGTTTTCATATCGTTCTCCTATTCTATAATACCAGTTTTAGCTTTCACCACATCAAATTAACTTTTCAAAATCGGGATGTTGGTTTTTCATATGTCTATGCAAGTTCTTGAAGTGGCGATTACAACAGGGACATACACCATTTTTAATTCGATTTTTCAGTCTTGTTGTTACTCCCTTTTGCGCCGACAAAGATGCTTGTGTTTGGTCATGCCTTGCCTGTTCAGCAACCAAGAGATTTTTGTTTAGGCGTAATTTTTCTTCTAATATTGAAACATCTGTTTCAGTGTAAATCCATGATTGACCACAGTAAGGACAATACCAACTACCGCCAGATCGCTTTATTTTGTCAATCCATTTTTTACTGATGGCATAAATACCAGAACAACCCAAGCAGGTCATTTTTATTAAAGTGACTTGATAATGTATTGTTCTTTCTTCACTCATATCCGTTCTCCTATTTTCGCTTTCACGACATCCAGCAGAGTCCACGGTTTCTTGACTTGCAGGAATGGCCCTCTGTGTTTGGGATCTGAATATATTCTCTGTGTCGATGGGTACAGGTTATAAATAAAATATTCACTGTTTTCATTGAGACAAAGAAGCTGGAAATGAGCGTTGCCAGGCTTTCGTTGCAAAACACAATGATTTGCATAGGCAAGCGTGACAGCTTCATCAAAGACATCTACTGATGCCTGTAGGTGTTTTCGTTTCCTGGTCATTATTGTCTTTTTAAGGCCGGTATAATCCATTATGCTATTGCGACTCCATTGGTTTCGATAAAGGCTTTTATCTGTTTAAGCTGTTCTTCTGTGAGCTTGCTTGGAGCTATTTCGCCATCATCAAGGCAGAGAACATAAGCAGCGAATCCAATGAAGTCTTTGCCTTCCTGTTCAATGTACATTCCGTTGACTTCTATATACAAACTCGCTTTGTCCCCCTTTTCCTCAATAGTAGCATCGGTTGCTTGCTCTGGAAATTCTACCAATATACCTTTGCCACATTCGCAGGGAACGCCCTTGCCTTCCTCTTTGCCGTACTGGAATTTTTGACCACATTCTTTGCACAGGAAAACCACCAACTCGGATTCTGTTTTGGCCTCCTCTTTTTCTCCATCAGCAAAGATTTGATTTTTCGAGGCTGTTATTTGTTCTCCGGTGACAACTTCCGGCTCTGCTAATTTAATTGGCCCATTAGCATCAAAGCCCTTCATGTCATCGCCAGCTTTCTCGGCTAACACCTGATTTTCTGCCACTGAATCAAGACATGCCTTTACTTGCGCCCTTGTCGTATCGACATCACTACTCGGTACAGTTCTACGTCTGTCTTCACGGGGAAGGACATCGGACGTGGGAGCATCTAACGAGTCTAACGATTCTTCACCAATCATTTCTTCCGCTATGTGCATCCCGTTCAAGACATCGGGATAGCTGTCACGGAGAGTGAAAGCTCTGGCCTTGTATTTGAGCATACGTTTCGGGTGTGTTTGCCACGGCCCTACCTTATTCCATAGACGAGCCACTTTTGCATCAGCTACCGAGAAATAACGTATAACAGGTTCTTCGTCTCTGTGGGCTTTCGTCTCACAAACAGCCGTCAGATTGTCTGGGTAGTCTTCAAGTCTTGCGTATTGAATATCGAATCCTGATAACTTTTTGGCCTTAAGGTCCTCCTCATATTGACCGGGTAACATAAAGTATTCTCTGCAGTATTCACAAAGGCCACTCTGTTTAACAAGTGCCAGGCCTGTGTCGCCCCACAAGGTCGCCTTTTTGTTTATAACGACAATAGCACTTAATGCCTGCATAGGCTTTAGACCGATTTCAGCTCCGGATTGAATCCCGACAAATATCTGCTCTTTTGTTTTGTATGAGTCAGGAGCAATTCCAGACTGCAGGATAATCTGAGACACAGTTTGCATGTCCTCAAGGTTGTTCAGGACTAAGCCCATACCGCTTGTTTCGATACGAGCCAGATTTGGTTTGGGTTTTGTTGTTTCTGTCATAATTTTTACCTTTCTGCTCTTATTCTTGCTGCTTCATCCCAAACATCTTCTTGTCTTGCAAGACCAACTATCTCAATTTCTCGCACCTTCATTCCTGTGGAGTGGTACAACCTACCGTCCTCATTAACTCCATTAAGACGTCCGTCGTATATAGTTTGGGTACCCGCACTGCACGTAATCTCTGTAATCTCGAATATCTGGAATACGTGAATGTTTAGATGAAATGTTATACTTACATAATCATTTATCTTGTACTTTGCCATGATTCCACCTTTCTATAATGTAAATCAGCTTCCTGCCGATCTGTTTTGCTTTGCAGGGAAGGAGTCTCAACCCTGCAAAGTATTAGGAGATACTGCTCTCTGGCCCTTATGCCGTTGTTAAACCACTTCGGCAGCCAGAATCACAATGAAAGAAAGACTCTATTATGCCCTCAAAACCTCAAATAGTTTGTCAAGATTTTCTGCCGTCATCTGAGTTTCGCCTCTGAGAAACTTGTAGATTGTATCTTGGTGAACGTCTGAATTCCTCGACAGCTTTGCAACTGATATATGTTGTTTCTTGATGGCTGCTTGTAATTCTTCGCGTAATCCCATATTCAACACCTTAAATAATATATGATTATAAGCCTACGAGTATCATCGTACGACGTCAATAGAAAACTTGAAGATTTCTATAATATTTGTGAAATAAATGTAAGATATGGTTTTCGTGATAGTTACAGCAGTTTCAATAGTTCGGCAGCATCTTTTTTCTGGCCCATTACCTTCTGATATCTCTTTTTATAGACTTCAACCGTCTCTCCTTGTTTGCGTTTTGACGGCTGCATATTCCGTTGCTTAATGAGCGAGTTTCTGTATTTGACACTTATGATTCCTGCAGGGAATTTCCCTTCTCTGCCAGTCTGGTCCCACTTGATAAACTTCCTTGCCTTCTCAGTCATTAACCGCTTTTGGGATTTGATTTTGTCGTAATCAGGTTCCGGCTGCCGGTATTCTTCCTTTACGTCATTCCAGATAGCAGTCACTTCGTGCATGACCTGATGGGAGATCGTCAACTTGCTTATCTCTTTCTTCAGATCCTCCACGTTGGCCGTGTCCCCGTCCGTTTCTTCCAGATATTTGACCTTGCTGCGCAGGATTGACCATTGACTGTCCATGTCCTGGACCGTCTGGACTCCCTGGCTGCCATAGCCCTCTGCAGGCCTTATCATCATCCTTCCCATCACCGGCCAGTCTGACTTGCTCTCAAAAGGCTTCTTATCCATCAAGCGTACCATATCGTTCGTCTGAGAAGTGAATATGTTACGGACCGCATATTGGATTTTGATAGGACTCACCTTTAAGCCGGAACCGATTTGTTTATAGAGCTTCGAAGTGTTTGGCCAGGCCTGGCGTTCCGGCTCGTCTTTGTATCGATCAACCATCCATTGTGGAACAATATCATCGTCAAAGTAAAATGAATGGTTAAGCTTCAGCTCCATCCCAACCTTTAGGATTGGTGTTATAACATCTGTTATACCCGGTAAGTCTCTCGAACGCTTCAGGAGCGTATTCATTTTCACGTCACTCGGTATCTTATCCTCAAGCAGCCATTCCTCGATGGAATTCCAGCCAAAGGATTCGGCAGCTCCTAACACTCCGTAGTCAAAGGGTATTCGGATCATACCGCCGACTGCACGGTAGCCTACTCTGTCCTCATCAGGACGTTCTCTCATTTGGTTAAAGAGTTCTTCCTGGTCATCTTCGTCCGGCCAGAGCGCCTTGATAAGCATAATATTCAATACGGCGCCAACCGCTCCGGTACCGGCGATCAACGGAACCTTAACCATGAACAGCTTTGCACGATTAACAGGGTCCGGGTCCGTGGCCGCCTGAAACTGTCCGCCGAGAATTTGAATAGATGGATTTAAGAAGCCGGCAATTTCAATCATTGCTGCCACCTGGGCATTGGAACCTCGCTGGCCGAAATTGCCCGACACTGTTTCGTATGCCTGCTGAGCCCCCTCCTGGCTGGCGCCACCTTTACGGGCTGCATTATACGCTCCTTCTCGGGTCAGCTCCTCAAACAGTTGGGTAAAGTATCTGCTGCCAAGCATCCAATTCGTAATGTCAACAGGCTTTAGACCTATCGCCATCGCCTGCCCCGGCACGTTCACCATACGCTCGAGCCAGGACATATTGCTCCAACCACGGACCGAGATACCTTCTGTAAGCATCCCAAAGAAAGATTCCACAATACTGCGGTGACTATCCTTTGTTAGTTGGTCCAAGGTTTTGCTGAGCAGCTCCGATTGAACGATAGACTCCGTTCTTTTCCCTACCAACCTGTTTATCAGGGCAGATGCAGCGAAGTACCCACGGACATAAGATTCCTTGTCTTTGCCTAAAACCATCGAGGTTACGGAGTCTCTTATGACATTCCAGATCGCAAATACCCAATTCTGAGTTAAAGCTCTTTTCCACGGAGCAAGCATAGGTTTGAAAAGGTTTCTGGTCCACTTTACAAACGAGCCTACATCAGCTCCTCGGGCAAACATATTGAAAATCTGTCTGTCGGTGATCTGGTAATACTTCCGGCTGCCACCCTCGAACAGTGACACCACATGGACGGCGTTTGGTTTTTTCTTCCTCCACAGGTCCACATGATTCCTTGTTACTGCAATTTCTTCCGCCTTGAACCCCTGCCCTGAAGCCTTCAGTTGCTTTACTGTAACGCCAGCCATATCGGCAGCCTGCTTATTGAGAAAATCGGCTATTACTAATTGTTCCTCATGCTCAGTCATCTGACCTATCTTCTTTATGTCCAGCCTGAGCGGTAGCATTATCCGATTCATCATCTTCTTTGCATCAAAGGATATGCCCTCAATCTTCCCGACTGACTTCCCGATGTTTACCATAGACAGCATGAACCTGTGCATGTAGTATGCTTCGAACGCCATCCGGGTCCGCATCCTGACTGCCTCCTCGAGACTTCTGAAAGGCAGCGATGATCCATAAGCGGACCTGATACCGCTCGTATATTCCGCCCCGGTACCGGACGAAAGGGGACGGCCTTCTATTTGCCGCGGCAACGGCCAGTAATCAGTCCATGCCTGTTTGATTCGTATTACCTCTTTAACTGTCTTTTCGCCGGCAAGCATTGGCACCAACAGGAGCTGGTCCATATATTCGTTGACATTATCAAACTGCAATTTCCAATCGGGATGCTCCGCTTCTACCTCAGCGAGAAAAGCCGATACCTTCGCAGGTCCTAAGCCGCTTCTCATGCCAGGATATTGCTGGCGCTTCGTTTTCCATCTATTGAGCGCCGCCCTGAATTGGCCATAAGCCTCAAACTCTCCCCATAAGTCCAGCCCTACCTTGTGCTTGATGGTGCTGAATGATTTTGGGAATAAGTACATACGATTGCCATGTCCCGGGTTTTGATTTTGTGGAAGCACAAAGCCGGCTTGTTCCATCGCCAGCCGTTCACGGACAGAAAAGACACCAAACCCGTTACCTGTAGCCATAACACGGATGCCTTCATCGCCTTTTCGAAGTCCACCCATCGCAGCTTCTACTTCCTGTGGTATTCTCTGTAGTGACTGTCTGGCTGCATCATAATCTGCAGGTGTATTCTTTATATTTTCCTGGAAAGCCCTTGCCAGCTTTAAGCGAGAACGGTAGCTCTTATTTACCAAACCTCTCACAATGCCGGCAATGCCCGTGATATCTATTTTTTCTAACCAGCTTTTCTCGGCGATCTGATTAAATATGCGCCGATACAATCTATGCGTTATTACAGAATCGCCAATAGTCGCCTGCAGTGCATCCCAAAACATATCCAATGCTTGATCGACAGCATCTTTTCTCGATGGTGTGTCATACTGCAAGCTCTGTGCCTGGTCCATAAGAGGACGGTTGGTATGGAATGTATATGCCCGATGGGTATCTCGGAAAGCAGCCAGCAAGTCCGGACGTACTTCTTTGAGCAGTAATTCGAATTGCTCTTTAATCGGCCCAGGTATCTTACTCGGGTCAATTACATACAACCTGCAGAGTTCGGCCATACCTTCCTCTGGACTTTCAGCCGAGCCCATCGTTCCGGGCCCCGTCAACTCCAGCAGCATCTTGCTCATGTGGGCATACCATCCCGGCTTTTCCGCTTCTATCATCCGAGACATAGCATGGCCAGCTTCATGGAAATTAAGCTGCCAGACACCGCTCTTACTTCTAATCAAGTGCGGTCCCTGTTCGTAATGTGCAGGATACTTCTTTGACAACTGCGTTTTCCCCACCAACATAACAACCTTAATCTGGCTGTTTAAGTAATCGACTATACTGCGCAGGCCGACTTTCTTACGACCTTTACCCTTTGCATCCTTTGACAGCTTCCGGAGCAGCTCTCCACCGGCCTTTGTTTCTGCAGGCTCGTAAACATATGATAGCGTTTCGCTTTCTTCCTCTACCCCCGGGTCTAATACCGTGCCACGATTTATGCCTGCAGGTCCCGAGTCCTTGCTGGTAATGTCCCTGACTATCTTGTGTTCTTTTAGAACCTTCCTCAATACAGGTACCGCATTGTGACGCAGCTCAAAGAATCGCTTCTTGTGTTTTATGATCTCTGAGCGGAAGCCATAGCTCTTTAATGTTTCAGTTTCAGACCTTGGGTCTTTTGCGATCAGTTCGAACACCGTATCGCCGCTTATCTGTGAGGTCTTAACCTGCCAGCCATTGTCCAGCTCAAATATTGCTCCGTCATCCATCAAGGCCAAAGCCTCTGTTGGTGTCAAAGATGCAAATGCGGTCCCTATCCCGAATCGCTGCTTTACCTGGACAACTTCGATAGAAGATAAGTCCATTCCTACCACAGAAGAACCGTCCGCAAGCTTAGCCCTTCGCACCCGTTTGTTTCTCAGGCCGGTCTTACCCATAATCTTGTCGTAGATCGGATAGATAACACCGCTCAGCAGATGATATGTCTTAGGTCTGGTTTCCGGCGTTTTCGCAAATTCCGCATCCCACCAGGTCTTTGCTTCACCGCCAAGGACCTTCTCGTGTTTGTTTTGAAATTCTCTTAAGCTAACCTTGTGAATCTGCCCAAGGACGCTTCTTAATATCCTGGCATCTGATGTTGTCGAGAGAGGGTTTTCGTTGACCTGAGCAGCATAAATGCGTTTGCTGGATTTATTGCGATAAAACCCCAATGAAGCAAAGCGTGTGGCCTGATCGAATGTGATCTTATCAACCTTCACTTCACCCTCAAGAGTGAACAGTTTAGTTTGTGCCCCTGATTCCTCGTGTGTAAATACGAGTGTCGGCTCACCTACGACCTTGATGTTCTCAGCTCGTATATCTTCAACGCCGATATCGAAAGCTCCCGTCTCTTTCGCCCTTTCGATGATTGATGAATAATGATCGTAAAATATCTCGAAGATTCTATTCTGCTTGTCAAATGGCAAAGCCATGATTCGGTTGAGGAACCTGTTGACGTTCGCCATGTTCTGTGCAGACACATTGCCTTGTGAATTAAGAAGTCCCATCCTCCGCAAAGTTAAGGAGTTTATCCCTTCGCTGCCGTATTTTCCCGCAAGAATCTCTGTGTATGTCTGTTGCAATCCAGCAACGCCATAAGCATCTGTCAGGTCATCAGTAGTAAACATGCTTCCACTTAACGTGGTTCGTTCACCCTTTGTTATCGCGCCCAATGCGGCCAACCTGCTCGATACAGCATTGACAAGTCTTTGCTGGCCGGCCAGGTCGAGAGATACCGTCCGAATGATTGGAGCTGATTTCTGGAAGGACCTGTGCGCCCTGCCGTTTTTCTGCATTTCCGCATCGGCAGCCCAGGCCAACTCAAAAGCGTACATAACGCGCCGCTGTTGATTCTTTTTGTTGATGTCGGCGTGCAAGCTGATCCCCGCCCCACCAGCTCTGGAGATCACTGCTATCCTTTTTCGTCCAGATTGAAAGTTCTCCGTCTCAACTTCGTTCAGCCTTTGGGCCTTTACACCTTTTAGTTTCCTTCGGACATACTTGCCATGTTCCATACGATGCTGTCGGCCTGTTATCTCCGCCACACTTTCCGGGCCGAAATGTTCTATCAGAGCATCAAGCGGATTGGTCGGTAAAGAAAAGTCGGCTATCTCACCGAGTAACCGTTCCTGTATTCTTAAGTTTTCCCTGTTAAGTACCGGATTGCCGGCTGCATCGGTTACTGGCACTTTGGATACGTTCCCGGTACGGGGATCTGTAACGTCCTGGAATTCCTGTAACGGAAAATGTCTTTGTACCAAATCGACAAGCATCTGGCGAGGAGACAATTCTACCTCATCAAGAGGGATTCCTTCTGCCATAGAAGATGCAACAATTCTTTCTGCTATGGCAGCTCCGGTATGGACCAGGCTGATTATAGCAGACCTGCCTTCCGCTAAATCTTTTTCTATCTCCTGGATTACCGTAGGCAACTCATACCCCATCATCAACTGCAGGAAGAACGATTGCTGCGTAGTAAAGTAAGAAGTGAATTGTGGAGGAGCATTGGAATTCTTGTGAGCCTCATCGAAGGCGGCATTTAGTTCAGCCCAAAAATCCGCCATGCGATCAAACTGTTTTTTTTCCACATCATTTAATTTATATTTGACTGGCTGTGAATAATCTACGCCCTCATACGATATCGTTCTGGCGACAAATCTACCGACAAGTTTCAAGTCCCTGGCAAGCGTCTCCATAGCCTTTATGCCACCGCCCTGAATAGCAGCCGCGAATTGAAAGAAGTCAGTAAACGGAAGTCTCGGGCCCCACAGACCAAGCCGCTCATAAGGCACTAAGTGCCGGGCCTCTGATCCTCCAGTAGCCGATACATACATTACTCGGGCTTTAGGGAATCGTCTCTGCAGGTCAATGCCCATCGCCCCTACGCTTGTGCCGCCCGACGAGGCCAATTTTCCGCCCCTCTCCGTGACGGCTGAATTCTTCATCTTGTGAGATTCATCGAAAGCTATCACCCCGTCAAAGTCCGGACCGAGCCAATCGATGAGCTGTTTGTATCGTTTCTTGTCTGTGTCCCAATGCCTTGAAAGCAGAGTGTAAGTTGAGTAAAATACACCCTCATCTGCCTTAATAACCTCCGTGTCCTTCATCGATGGGTTTTGATGAATAATCGGCAATGGCTGCCCTACATCATCGGAGTCTCTTTGGGCATCCACCGCGAGCTGGTGAGTCAACGATATATGCACATGCTTCTTACGTCCCTGCATAAAGTTGTTATAAATGACACCATAGATTTCCCGGCCCTTTCCAAGTCCGGTACCGTCACCAATCCAAATGCCTGCACGTTCTCCGTTTGCCATTACTGTTTCATGGGCCTGTTGTGCGTAGAGCACAGCTTCCATCTGCACGTCCGACAACCTGCCTTCGGTTATAACTTCCGCCGGCAAATGATGTTTTACTTTTATGTCCGGGGGCTCTGCGGAAGCTAAGACTGTTGATTCGACAATGTTCGCTGGATGCTTAACCGCGCCCTTTATTAAAGCCTTCTGGATTTGGTACTCACTAAAGACAGAGCCTTCCAGTTCTCTCTGCTCTTGCATTTCCGCCGCCTGCTTTTCAACCTGCACAGTCTCATCGGGCCCGGCATCTGTTATCACTTCATCGGTCTGGAGTTTGTACTGCGGATATTTGTTTCGAATGGTTTGGTAAATCTTCTTAAGGTACGGGCTGATGCGAACCCCTACTGCATCGACCATTTTGTTCGACCAATCCTGATAAGACGTTACACCGGACTTTGCTAAAAGAGCCCCGGACTTGATTCCTGCTATAAGGATTTTCGGATTCAGACTTGATTTCTTGCGGCCTATTTTGACATTTTCTTCCGGATAAACACCGCGCGATATGCCGTCATCTTCATCGAGTTGCTTCTTTAAGTCTTTAAGAGACTCATCAAGCTCAGCCTGTTCTTCTGCTGTTAGCCCTACTGTGCCAACCCCACCAGCTCCGCTGCCCACATCTTCATCTTTCCCGGTTCCTGCGGTATCGCCAGGTGCTCGCTTGTCACCAGCTTCCTTAGTACCTTTTCCAGATTTTCCACTTCCAGAAACTCCTCCCACTCCTGATCCGATATCGGCATCTGTGACGGCGGGTCCAGATTTCCCTGTGGGTCCATCAGTGCCAGCTCCACCAGTTGCAGGACCATGTTGTTGCTCCGGAAGTGGCTTTGGCCCAGGCTTTTTAAGGCCTTTGTTACTTGCTCGTTTAATTCGCTCATAAATATTCTCCCGAGATATCGACTTCAATAGCTCCAATGCTTCCTCTGGCGAAAGGCCAGATGCAGTCACTACGTTGTCTTCACTCTGAGTTGCTCCTGTGTTGTCTATTATAACAATTTGATTACCGAAAGTGGTCCCAAATTTTCCGTAATATTTGCCGTCCATGCCTATATTGGCTCTAACGTCATATTTTTTCTCAATTTTCGCCCACCAATCACGGAAATTTACTCTGTCCAGGGCCATCCCTTGACCAACGATTGCAACTAATCGGCCACCTTTTTTCAGACGAAGCAGCGCCTGCTCGACATGCTTTGCTCCATATTTCGTATTGTGAGCCGCCACCCTTCCCCCTGTTGCAGAGAACGGAGGATTCATAACAATAGCATCATATACATAGCGGGGGTCCAGAAGATTATCAAGCTGCTCGGCATTTATGTTCAGCGTAGTAAAGCCCAATTCCTTGAGTAAAGCTCTCCGGCGATCATCAATCTCGTTTGCTTCTACCTCTCCACCAAATTTCTCTATCAGGACTGCAATGTTACCTGTGCCTGCCGATGGTTCCAGTACCATCATACCCGCCTGAATTCCTGCAGCCTTCACTGCAACATACGCTTCTGTTGGCGGAGTGCTGAATTGCTGGAATTCAACTTGCGTATCATCCCTGCGAGTTTGCCTCGGCATGAGCTGTTCGAGATCCCTTAGAACTGCTAAACCCTCGTGTCTATTGACAGTAAGGTTCGTCTTTATAAACTTGTTCATGCCGGCTTCGAAAGCATCATAGGCGTCGCGAGCATGGCCGGCTGCGGCGCCAAACACTTCTCGGGCCATTTCGTCAACTTTTCTGTTGTCAAATCCACCTGGGTCACTCTGCAACAAAGCAGTGACATTGTTCATCAATTTGGTCAGTGGGTTAGCTTTCTTCCCCTTGTTCTTAGGTTTCTCGGCTGTTGTTTCTGCTGGCTTTTT
>Ga0255052_10001650_pt1 | contig 16671 bp, 13 predicted proteins | sample JV7_2_21_MG_FD_188632 | JGI IMG/M metagenome (GOLD analysis project Ga0255052, IMG submission 188632) | Seawater microbial communities from Jervis Inlet, British Columbia, Canada - JV7_2_21 | ecosystem: Environmental > Aquatic > Marine > Inlet | place: Canada: British Columbia | collected...
GATCCACCTGTCGGTTCAATCAAATGTTGTCAACTTCGCCGCTGTGAAGTTCTGGCGAAGTATAGGGCTGGCGCGAATCATTCTGTCACGCGAGCTATCGCTGAAAGAACTAGCGCAGATTCGCGAGGAGTGCCCGGAAACAGAGCTGGAAGTGTTCATCCATGGTGCGCTCTGCATCGCTTATTCGGGCCGCTGCCTGTTATCGGGCTATTTGGCACATCGCGACTCAAACCAGGGCGCCTGCACCAACACCTGCCGGTGGAAATACAACGCTCTGGAAGCGCGTGAAACCAGTACCGGTGACATGGCGCCAATTGCCCTCCTGGAGGAAGAAACCCGCCCCGGCGAACTGATGCCAGCCTATGAAGACGAGCACGGCACCTACATCATGAACTCCAGGGACCTTCGGGCCGTTCAACACGTACAGACGCTGGCTGAAATGGGAATCGATTCCTTGAAGATCGAAGGCCGAACCAAATCAGCCTATTACACTGCACGCACCACGCAAGTCTATCGTCGGGCCATCGACGACGCAGTCTCTGGGAAGTCCTTTGACATGGGAATGATGGAGGAGCTGGAAGGCTTGTCGAATCGTGGCTATACCGAGGGTTTTTATCGTCGTCATCCGCCGGCGGAATACCAGAATTACGTACGTGGAGCATCACGGTCCGATCGACAACAATTGGTCGGCGAGTTCCGCGATGTGGACACCAACTGGCTGACCGTTGACGTGAAAAACCGGTTCACAACAGGCGACCGTCTGGAACTTTTGACGCCTTCGGGAAACATATCGTTTTGCTTGAAAGAAATGACGACAGTCACCGGCAATGTGATCGATATCGCGGCGGGTTCAGGCCACGTTGTAAAAATTCCGGTTCCGGCGGAGATTGACGTTACGACGATTGACCCGTTCGCCTTGCTTGTTCGCTACCTGCCCAGTTCCGTGAGCCCGGTAACTTCGAACAATCCCTGAACGCAATGAGCGGCGCATCACAATGACACGCGCGCATTCAAAATGCGCTACGCGACTCGGAGCGCTGCGGCAGCGACGTAAAGCAATATTGCGAGCCCGATCACGGCCGTAAATCCAAAATGAATGGCAAGCAGCGTCGCGAGCACCGCGCTCACGACAGACGCGAAACCATTGATGCCCCAGGCCCAGGGCACGAAATCCGGCGCATGCGCCGCGACGCGTTGCAGGCCCAGCGGGAATGGCATGCCCATGAAGAAGGCGAGCGGGGCAACCAGTGCAACCGACACCAGGATTTTTAGGTGATCGGCAAAGCCGATGAGCCAGCCGAATAACGGCGGCAGCGCCAGCAAATAGACGACGGCAATTCCCACAATGCCGGCGACCGCAATGCTCACAGGCCTGACACCATGATCCACAATCCGCCCGGCCATGCGCGCCGAGTACGCGCTGCCTAAGCCCGCGAACACGAGGAAACTCGCGAGCACAACAGCGACAGCGTACAGCGGGTGGCTCAGGAATAGTGTGAACTTCTGAATGAACGCGATCTCCACGAACAGGAACGCGAGCCCGAGCAACAGAAAGTAAGTTCCGTAGCGCACGCCACCGGTCCACGTGCGTCTTATTTGAGACAGCGGCAACAGGATCAACAGGCCTCCGGCGACGACCGCCTGTACGAGTGTCGTTACGACGATGAGATAGCCCCACTCGATGAGTCCCGCGCCGCCGGCACTGCGTAGCGCCAGCACTTCGGGCAATGTGCGCCATTTGAAAAAGTGTGAAAAATACGGCCGGTCGTCGGTGGCCGGTTCGACATAGAACTTGTAATTCTCGAAATACGCTTTGGCGTCGTCATCGAGCATCGCGACGATGCCTTTGTAGAGCCAGGGTTCGTCGAGCAAATTAAATCGATTGGCATCAGCAACATCCATTCCTGGAAAGTACGCCGTGTCGAACGAGCGCGACCGCGCGAAATCACGAATGACTTCGACATCGTCGTCGAGGAATTCACCGTTCCTGACCAACAGCGTCACGGTGTTCCAGTTGCGGATAACGGCAAGCCGCCGGCCCGGGTCGACGTTGCCGTCCCGGGCGAGCGCCTCGATGACGGTCGCCGCAAGTTTCAGGCTATCGCGGGGCGGCGATTTGATCCATCGCGTGATCGCAAGCAGTCCCCCGGGTCGCAGGTCGGCAATGTACTCCCGCATCGCTTCCACGGTATAGAGGTAGCTTTCGGTGAGTGCGTGTACGCCGGCGCCAGTAGCAGCAAATGAGTCGAGCAAGCCGATCTGAATGAGATCGTACTTTCGTTCGTTTTGAGCCACGAAGCCACGCGCCTCGGCCGTGTGCGCGGTAACGCGGGAATCGTCGTAAATACGGCCCGCGAAATCGGCGTAGGTGTGTGCCACGAGTTCGGTCATGTGCGGATTCAGTTCAACGGCATCGACGCGGATGGCGTCGTGAAACAGGGCCATCAATACGTCCGCGCCGCCACCCGCGCCGAGAATCAGGACTTCCGGTTCATTGAGTAACTGATAGGGAAGTGCCGCCGTTTCGTCCGCCAGGTAAGCAACCGACTCCGGGTTACCGTTGTAGTGCGTAATCGCACTCATGCCATCGGCATCCGTAAACACGGCCAGCTGCTCCGGCGGAATGTGGCGCGTGTTGAAGCTCAGGCCCGGCGCAAGTCGAATTGGCACGCTCGGGCTGTCGACCACAGTCAGCAGTCCAAGCGGGCTGGACACCTGCGTCAGCACTCGGCTGTCGACAACCTGCAAGGCCTGGCTCAAGCCCTTGTATTCCGAAGGTCTCAGCGACAGCCCGTCACCCATGGCGATAACGGCAAGGACCACGAGCCAGGAAAATTGTCCGAGCCGTAGCGGCAAACGCGCGATCTTCCTGTTGCCGACCAGGACCGACGCGACGAGTGCCAACGCCACGAGGACAATCAGTGCGACTTGCGGGAAGACGACAAACAACACGCCGACAATCAGTATCGCGCCCGCCCCGGCACCGACAAGATCGAAGAAGTAGATCCGGCTGATCGCATCGCTGCGGCAGGTAAATGCGAGTCCGATGCAACAGGCGGCGAAGAAAAACGGCACGAAGAAAACGAGGTACACGAGGCTTAAGAGTGGGACTTGCATGGGGTCCCAGATAATCTCGAGAGCGTTGAATGGCACTCGCTGCCCCGCGACGAAACAGGCGACCATTGCGACGCTGAACAAGAGTGCAAAGATCGCGAACGCCGATTCGAAATGCGGCTCCAGCGCCCTTCGAAACAATGCGATAAACGTGCCACTGGCGCCGTACCCCAGCAGCGCAAGGCTGATGATCATGTACGCGAAGTGATACCACTGCACGACCGACAACACGCGCATCAGAAGAATCTCGTAACCGATTGCCGCGGCAGATACGAGAGAGGTCGCGATTAAGAGGCGCCGCATGGCGAGGATAACCTGCCCTAATGCTCGCCCGTCAACGGCACAAATCGTACTGCCGTAACCTGCCGCGTCACCACTGTACCGTCATCGTTCTTCTCGATGAGCAACAACCATTGCGTGGTGAATCGACCACCGACGGGAATCACCATGCGACCGCCCGGCTTGAGCTGCTCGACGAGCGGCGGCGGCACGTGCGTCGCTGCCGCAGTGACGATGATCGAATCGAACGGCGCATGTTCTTCCCAGCCGAAGTAGCCGTCGCCGAGCCTGGTCTCGACGTTCTCGAAGCCCAGGCGCTCCAGCCGTGCGCCGGCCTGGTCCGCCAGTGCCTCAATGATCTCGATCGTATACACGCGGGCAACGAGACTTGAAAGAATCGCGGCCTGGTAACCCGAGCCTGTACCCACTTCCAGTACGACGTCGTCCGTATCCAGATTCAGCAAGTCGGTCATTAGCGCAACGATGTAGGGTTGCGAAATCGTCTGGCCATAGCCGATCGCCAGGGGGCGATTCTCATAGGCATACGGGACTTCCTCGCGTGGTACGAACTTGTGACGCTCGACCGTATTCAGGGACTCGAGAACGTCGTTACGGAATGATTCCTCCCCGGCGTAACTTGCGTACTGGCGAACTTCGTCCGCGAGAGCGGCGCGACGTGCGTCAAAATCCTGGGCCACCGCCGGTAGCGCCAGCAGGAGCACGAGGACAGCGACCGGACGTGGGATCGTGTCAGACATGGTACAGGCACATTAGTTCTGTTCCACGAACGCCCACGCTCCGTAGCCGACGACGTTATACTTGTCGCCCGCGGTGTCGCCGGAATTCCTCAGGTCGATCGTCTCCACACTCAGACCGTGACGCCTGGCTGCAAAGAGCAGTCCGCCAACGGGCGTGGCGCCACAGGCATCCTCGTGGTCGATGTGATCGGGATCAAAGTGTTCGATCGCCTCGCAGGTCCTGAGGTCACGCGCGCGCGCAATGTCATAGGGATGGTAGTGACTGAGATCGGAGCTGATCACGATGAGTGTTTCCGGCCCGCCCCAGAGCCGCTCCAGCACGTCCGCGACCTCCGCGTAGGAGGCGTCACCCACAACGATAGGAACGAGTTCGAATGAGCCGAGCACGGCCTGCAGGAACGGCAGGTGGACTTCGAGGCTGTGCTCATAACGATGCGCCGCCTCGACAACCGGGAGGTCCAGTGCCGCGATGGCTTCGGCGTCCACGGGTACGTCGCCCAGAGGCGTTCGAAACGCGTCGGCGCCACTCGCCGCCAGCCCCCGCACCGGTACCTGATGGCAGGGTCCGAGAAGGATGACGCGTTCGTAGCAATCGCTCCAGGCCTGCAGCCTTGCATAACCGGCAGCGGCGGTCGGCCCGGAATAGATGTAACCGGCGTGCGGCACGATCAGGGCCTTGGGCGCGGGGCCACCATATTCCTGCACCGCATCGAGAAGCGCCGCCACGGTGTCGGTGAGTTCAGCGGCCGCGCCCGGATAGAAGCTGCCCGCGACGGCGGGCTCGTGGATTGCGTTCATGCCTGTTCGCCCTCAATATAATCATTGTATACCCATATCGGGCGACGCGATTCGCCCAGGCCAATGAGCATTGACGCCGACATTGCCGGGGCACCGGGCCGTTACTGGCACTGGCTCGAGGACGGGCGACTGCAGTGCGACCTGTGCCCGCGCTACTGCAAGCTGCGCGATCAGCAGCGCGGCATGTGTTTCGTGCGGGCTCGCGCCGACGAAGAGTTAGTGTTGACGAGCTACGGCCGCTCGAGCGGCTTTTGCATCGACCCGATCGAGAAGAAACCGCTCAACCACTTTTTGCCCGGCACGCCCGTGCTGTCGTTCGGGACGGCTGGCTGCAACCTGGCCTGCAAGTTTTGCCAAAACTGGGATATCTCCAAATCGCGTGAATTCGACCGCCTGCAGGCCAAAGCGTCTCCCGAAGCGATCGCCGTGGCCGCCGAGGAGACCGGTTGCCGCAGCGTGGCCTACACGTACAACGATCCGGTCATCTTTCTCGAATACGCAGTCGACGTGGCGGCGGCCTGCCGCGAACACGAGATAAAGAATGTCGCAGTCACCGCAGGCTACATCACCGACGTGGCACGCGACGAGTTCTTCGCTTCGATGGACGCCGTCAATATCGATCTCAAGGCATTCACGGAGCGTTTCTACTGGAGGATATGCGGCGGGCACCTCGACCCCGTTCTCGATACGCTGATCTTTCTCAAGGACGAGACGAACGTCTGGTTCGAATTAACAACATTATTGATTCCGGGCGAGAACGACGACGACAACGAAATCGACGCGATGACGCATTGGATCGCCGAGCACCTGGGTTCGGATGTGCCGCTGCACTTCACCGCGTTTCATCCCGACTGGAAAATGCGGGACAAGCCCCGCACGCCGAAGCGGACACTGACTCGCGCAAGACGTATCGCACTCGGCAACGGACTGCGCTTCGTTTACACAGGTAATGTCTACGACCCGGAAGGCTCCAGCACCTATTGCCCGCACTGTGGCGACATGCTGATCCGCCGAGCGGGTTACGAGCTCGGCGGGTGGAACCTGGCGCTGGAGCAAGGAGAGGCCAAGTGCCGGTCCTGCAACGGCCTCGTCGCCGGTGTCTTCGAGACGGCTCCCGGACACTGGGGATCGCGCAGGCAACCCGTGCACATCGCCGCCTGAACATGTGGGAGGCAGCTACACGCAATATCGCCGCCGGTCACAAGTACCGGATAAGCGGTAACGATTCCAATCTGTCGTTCCGGCAGCTCTTCGAGCTGCTGCGCTCGAGCGACGATTTCGCCGACTGGTATTCAGAGACGCTGGCCGCATTTGAGGCGACGGCATTGTATTGGGAACTTCCGCCGCTGACGAACTCGACGGTTGAGGATGAGGCGGAGTTCGTACTGATCGATGCGCCGCTACTTGCGCGTCTACCGGCCGAGCCGGCACCGTTCGCGTCACAGTTCGAAAAAGGACCGGAAGAAGATGTCGTCGTGTTTCCGAATCTCAGTGGCGACGCCGTCCTCATCGCGCCGTGCCCGCGCGGGCCCATTGATGCGTATCCGCACCTGGCGGCGTTCCTGCGACGAGGTGAGAAAGACCAGATTCGAAAATTGTGGCAAGTCGCGGCTGAGACCCTGCTTGATCGGCTCAACGATACACCAGTCTGGCTCAGTACGGCCGGCATCGGTGTCGCCTGGTTACACTTAAGGCTCGATAGCCGGCCGAAGTATTACTGCTACCGCCCCTATGCCGAGATGGGCTGATTTTCCTGGCACGCTCGTTGCGCTGAGTGCCTCACAATGCACAACAGAGTCTGTAAGATGGGCAGTCCGCGATTCAATGGGCCGCCGGCCTGGAAAATAATGAAACGCGTCAGGGACAAAGCCAAATGATTAATCGAAGAGCCGGCTGGATCGCATTTATTCTTATCGTCGGCGGCTGCGCGACTTATGGTGGAGCAAAGTTCGAGGAGCGCTACGGAACGCCTGCACCGCGCGATCGCGCGGTCGAGGCAGTCACACACGGTAACGTCGATTACTGGAGCGATGTCAAACCGGTGATAGAGCAGCGTTGCGTCGTGTGCCACGCCTGTTATGACGCCCCATGCCAGCTGAAAATGAGTTCGATTGAGGGTATTGACCGCGGCGCTTCACCGGACCTTGTCTATCATCAGTCACGGCTGAAGATGGCGGCGCCAACGCGTTTGTTTGAAGATGCGCAGTCCGTCCCCGAGTGGCGGGCGATGGGATTTCATCCGGTGCTGAACGAGCACGGGGACTCGATTGAGGCTAATCAGGAAGCCGGCGTCATGCACCGGATCCTGAAGCTAAAAGAACAAAATCCGCTACCGGAGGGTAAGCTGCTGCCGGACAGCTTTGATCTCGCGCTCAATCGCAAACAATTCTGCGCGCAACCGGCGACATTCGACAAATATGCCCGTAAGTATCCATTATGGGGCATGCCTTATGGGTTACCCGCCATTGAGGCTGATCAACAGACGACGCTTCTACAATGGTTGGAACAAGGCGCGACTTACACTGCGCGCCCACCGCTTCCAGCAGAGTTTGCCGATGTCATTTCAACCTGGGAGACATTTCTCAACGACGACTCGTTGAAGATGCAGCTGGCGGCGCGCTACATCTACGAGCATCTGTTTCTGTCCCACCTGTACTTCCCGGATCTCGACAAACGCAAGTTCTTCAAGATTGTGCGTTCAGCGACGCCACCCGGTGAACTGGTCGATATGATCGCGACGCGCCGGCCCTTCAACGACCCGGGCGTCGATCGCGTGTACTACCGGATCATCGAGGAACTCGGCGCGATCGTCGTCAAGACCCATATGCCGTACGAGCTAACAACGGCGCGAATGGGTACCTGGCAGGAATTGTTCATGGCCGCTGACTTCACCGTACCGATCCTGCCCTCCTACGCAGAAGAGAACGCATCAAATCCGTTTAGAACATTCGACCATTTGCCCGTGGAGTCACGTTATCGATTTATGCTCGATGAAGCACAGAATACGATCATGTCGTTCATCAAAGGTCCTGTATGTCGCGGTCAGGTCGCACTGAATGTCGTCAACGATCACTTCTGGGTATTCTTCATTGACCCTAACGAAGTCAAACTCGAGCATGTCGAAGATTTCCTCGCCAGCCAGACGAGCAATCTCGAGATGCCAGCGAGCACGGAAAACATTTACCGGCCTATTTCGCACTGGCGCAGATACTCGAAACAACAGACTGCTCTCCTTGCCGCTATGGATGAGCACCTGAGCGAGAACTTTGTTGGGCAGCAGAGCGTGTCTCTCGATCTTGTCTGGGATGGCGACGGCGTCAACGACAATGCTGCGCTGACGGTGTTCCGCCATTTCGACAGCGCCACTGTAGAAAAAGGCCTCGTTGGAAAGCCGCCGAAAACCGCGTGGCTAATCGGCTATGAATTGCTGGAGAGAATTCATTACCTGCTCGCTGCAGGCTACGACGTATTTGGCAATGTCGGGCATCAGCTGGTGACCCGCGTCTACATGGACTTCCTGCGAATGGAGGGAGAGACAGGGTTCCTGATGTTGTTGCCGCCAGAAGCGAGAGAAAGAGAGAGGGAGTATTGGTATCGGGAGGCGCACGACGATGTTGTGAAATACATGGTGTTGCCGCGTTTCGAAAGTGAGATGGAACTGGCGATTGATTATCAAACCAGCGATGAGAAGAACGAGTTGTTCGCGCTTTTGCAGGAACGTCTCCGACCGGTTTTGCCGACACGGCATGATCTTGAGGCCAGCGGAAACCCGGCTATCAGCGGAGCTCTTGGCCCGCTTGAAGATCTGGAAGGAGACGCGGTAACGCTGCTGCCGCAGTTAATATTTGTCGAAGTTTCGAGCGAGTCAGGCAATCAATACGTAACCTTTGTTCGCAACAATGCGCACCTCAACATCACGTCGCTATTCGGCGAGAAAAAAAATCGCGTTCCGGAAGAAGACACTGTGTCAGTCATTCCGGGATTCCTCGGCGCGTATCCGAACGCATTCCTCGTCGTCAAAGAAACGGACCTTGGCTCGTTTGCCGACAGAATCTCGTCGATGCGCACTGAGGACGATTACTCACAGTTACTCGACGACTACGGGGTACGGCGAACCAGCCCGAAATTCTGGCAGCAAAGCGATGCGTTTCATGCCGCATTCGAACAGATCGCGCCAGTTGAGTACGGGCTGTTTGATTACCACCGACTCGAGAATCGCTAAGACTCAATTTGTTATCGGCGTCCAAACCGGCGTTGCAAGTTTGTCGAACTCCCGACCTCTCGGTTGGTAGAAGTAGATGTAGAAAACCAACCTAATAGAAACAGTAAGTTGGATGGCCCGCCCTCGCCTTTATTGCCGTTACGCGCCGTAGAATCTCGCCAAGAATCGGCAAAACGCTACGTTTTCGCTACGTAATCGGAGTATTGGCGAATGTCCGCTTTGCTCAAAAGCGGTCATTCAAACCTATGGAAATCATGTGGAACGAACGTCCGCTTTCGGCCAAAAGCGGCCGTTCGTCTTGGAGTCGCCACATCTGCCGGGCAGGCAAGATAGCAGCTAGAAATAAAACAATTGTTCCTGTGTGACGCCCTCTTCTCCGAAACTAATCATACCGGCCCCAACAATGTCGCCAACCTGCCACTTGCACCAAGCCGTGCCGCCTTCAACCACGACATCAGTGATGTCCATCTTATCGCCGACACCTCTGAGCTCGGCAATGTAACCCGGCAGATCGTTCTTCCCGTAGACGGCTCCGTCTTTGTCGAGAAGTTTGTAATCGGCTGTCACGTTTGCTGCGATTGCCTCAGCGTCCAGGCTTCCAAATCCGCTGGCATATCCACCCAATTTATCTTCTGCTGACATGTCTCTCCTCCTCGGCCGTTATGGTAGTTGTCCTACAATGGATGGGAACATTAATCTCTATATGGTTCACATTCAAGATACTCACGGGGCATGGTGGTCCCATATTCTCCGGTCTCGTGAACTATCTTCGCAAACGATCCGAGAGTCCGCTTTGGGTCATAAGCGGCCCTTCTGGCCAATACTAGCTCAATGTCCGCTTTCGGGGGTAAAGCGGACGCTCAGGTGCTTAATTTCGTGAGCCTGATTTCGCTAACCTGGGTCGTGCTTGCGAATGTCCGCTTTTCCCAATAGCGGACGTTTAGGAAGTTGGATTCAGGAGATTTTGAACGGCAGCTTTCGGCCAAAAGCAGACAGTCGATGGCTGATAAAACAGCCCCGGTGACCGGCAGAAATCGGCCTCAGGGAATCGTGCCGGGGCACGGCCATTAGTGAATTACGTTAACTCCGATCGTTCTGGTCGATATTTGTACTATGTTTAGGCGTACGAAGCCATAACGCCAGCCTAAACCGCCCGCCTCCAATCTTGGGGAATAACGATGAATAAGAAGCTATGGGTATCTGTTGCCTTGACGGCCCTGATTACCTTCCCGCTACCTGCGATTGCAGACTCAACTATCCCCGTCGTGCAATTCACAATTGGCTTTGGCGAGAAAGTCGATATGCAGAAAATATATGTACTTGGCCTTCGCGCTGGCTCGGACTACGCAACAAATGCAGTTGAAGAAGAAAACAAGAAATTGAATAAATCGGTAATTGTATTGGGCGTAGTAATTGCGGCGGCGGCCATTGTAGGTGTAGTGGAATCGAATAAAGATGACAAGCCTCGTCGGAACAACTGCAACCCGCCTCCCGGGGCAGTGTGCTATTAGTTAGTATGCGTTCTGTCAGGTCGACTACGTCCGAACGTTGTGCGGAATCATCGTCGAGCCTACTTACGATTGAAACACGCAGTGTACCGATGTAGTTTTATCGCATGATTGATTGACCGCTTTGGGTCATTAGCGGCCCTTTTCCTCGATCTTACCCGAACGGCCGCTTCCGGGTGCAAAGCGGACGTTCAGCGGTTGTAATCCTAATTCAAAATTTCCAGCTTCTTCGGGCAAACTGCGAATGTCCGCTTTTCCCTAAAGCGGTCATTCAGATTGGTGAAATAGGGCCGATTTGAACGGCTGCTTTCGGCCAGGAGCGGACGTTCAGCTTGACCAGAATTTGGAGAAAATTGCCTCAGTAAATTCGACAGGCGTTAGCGCTCATGACTCCGTCATGGTTCGGCCTCGTGCCTGGCCTGCAGTTTTGTCCAGTATTCCAGCAGCCCCATCTTGTCCACGATTACCTCCCAACGTGGGTCGTCGTAGAGAGGAGCCAGCCAGGGGTTATAGATTAGGAGGGTCATATAGGGACTATTCTGCTCAAAGGCAATATCCAGATACACGAAAGCTTTGTCGGTGTCGCCATGCCAGGCGTGAGCAAAAGCGACACCAGTGGGCCAGGTCTGGCCATAATCGTCGATCATATTCTGCCGTATCTGCTGTTCTTCCTCGTGACGTCCGAGGCGGTGCAAAACGATTGTGGACATGGATCTGTGCCACATGTTTTCTGAATCCAAGTCGAGGTATTGCAGGCCTTCTTCCGGTTTTCCCTGTCGCGCGAGTGCAGCGGCCAGAAAGGGCTCGACACCAGACCCGTTCGGATACAGATCCATGAGGCGCTGGTATACTCGTTGCTCTTCTAATGGTTGTCCCAGGGCCCAATAGGCAAAAGCGAGGTTGGTCAGACCCGAATAGTCAAGCGGGTCCAGATCAACAGCATGCTGAGCCAGGTCCAGCGCTCGCTCCAATTCTCCCAACGTAAGTGCAACCGAGGTGGCTAATCGAAGTACAGGTGCGTTATTTGGTCCGTACTTCAACGCCGTACGCGTGCTCGCGTCGGCGCTGGACCAGTCCCAATCATAATTAAACTGTATTCTGGCCAGCGACTGCCAAGCCTCAGCCAGTTCATTATCAAGTTCCAGCGCCCGCATGGCAGCCCGGCGTGAGGCGTCCATTGCCTCGCGGAGGTCAGTATGGCCGTACTGTCCCTGCCCCCTCAGGACAAATGACAACCCTGCCCAGGCTGGGGCAAAGTCCGCATCGAGTGCAATCGATTCCTGATAGGCTTTTACCGAGGATTCCAATCCATCGGCACCCAGCGTGGCAAAATGTTTACCCCTCAAATACAGATTGTAGGCTTCGGAATTGGTTGAAGTTGCAATCGGCGCGTCACCGAGCAATTGGATTTGAAGGGCTTTGACGACTTCCCTGGCAATCTCGTCCTGAATCGCGAAAATATCGTCCAGTTGCCGTTCGTAGGTTTCCGACCAAAGGTGCACATCATTGCGTGCCTCAATTAACTGCGCCGTAATCCGTATCCGGTCACCTGCTCTGCGTACGCTGCCTTCAAGAATATGCGCCACACCAAGTTTTTCAGCTACCGTTGGGATGTCGATGCTCTGGCCTTTGAAGCTGAACACCGAGGTGCGGGAAGTCACCTTTAGCTCCGGTATCTTGACCAATAGATTTAGTACTTCTTCGGTGATGCCGTCGGAAAAATATTCTTGCTCAGGGTCAGAAGACATATTGAGAAAGGGCAGCACGGCGACCGAATTAATATCTACGTCATTCGGCACGTAGGAGGCACGTCGCTCCGGCTCTGTCGTCGATATTTCCCAAAGTGAGCTCGCCAGTATTGCCGTTGCGACGACACCGAGTGCACCCAGCAGAAGAAAGTCGCCTCTACCCAGCGATATGGAAACGTCAGTTCTCGTTGACGCGGTGCGCTCGACACGTCCGCCACGGATGTCGTAGCGCCAACCGAAGGCGACCGCCAAAGGAAACCCAAGCAACGCAGCGGTCCAGATGTAGCGAATCGCAGCTTCTGAAATCGATAGCGCCGGAAAAACGGCCAACGCGATTTGCACCACCACCCAGGCGCCGACGATATAGAGGCCCACAGTACGGAAGACCCGACGACGTCGGGCCTCTTTGAGTAAGTTTTTGGCGCTAAATCTAGCCATGCCACTCAGTGTGATGGAGGACGTCTTTCATAACAAATCGCAGCGAAATTTCTGGGCACACCCGGCAGCGCGTGGAATGACAAGATTTCTGCCAATGTCCGCTTTGGGTCATAAGCGGCCCTTCAGAGCAATAATAGCCTAACGTCCGGTATTGAGCGCATAGCGGACATTAAAACCAATCAAATTACGTTAATTTCAACGGCAGCTTTCGGCCAAAAGCAGCCCTCCGCTGGTCCATCATTCCGGTGTGATGGCGCTCGATAGAGCAGAGCGATCTCGAACTATCATTACTAGTTGAAATGACACTGGACCGAGTACGGCAGGCACGTTTTCGTTGCCGGATATTCTGTTGTAATACGCCTGTAACAGCTCCTCAGATACCGACCCGTCGTAGGCCAGTTGGTAAGCAGGCGGCTTTTCTTGTTCGATTTCCACCTGCAACCAAACCTTGCCGTGATCGTTGGAGTCGGTCGCTAGCTCTAGCAAATACGTTTCGAGTTGCTCGATATAAGTACTTAAAGATTCGACAGATACACGTTTCGCCAAATCCTCCTGCAAAGTAAGGAGAACGACGTTTTCAATGGACACTCGTGAATCGAGGTCGTCCTTCGGCAATTCTGGTTCGTACGTTTCCCACTCTGTCGTATATTCCTTGCCGTCAACCGGATTCTCGTAGGTCGATGTCTGGGCGATGGGCACTGATGGCAGAATTGCCAGCGCGAACATAGTCAGAATCGAGCACAAGAATCTCATTTCAAAGTTCCTTTTTGTCGTGCGTCAATTCTACAAATTATGGGTTGGGCCAACTATGACGTATGTCCGGTATGGGTCATAAGTGGCCCTTCAAGCTTATTTTAGCTGAATGTCTGCTTTAGGGTGTATAGCGGACGGTCAGTGTCTATCAGGCGAACGTCCGCTTTCGGCCATAAGCGGCCGGTCAGCGATCCTGCTGATCCGCCACATCCGAAATCGGTTGAATTCGATTGATTTGGTAGTCGGATACTTCGATTTCGCCCGGCAACTCAGTATTCGCCCTCCAGATTTCCAGCAAATAGAACTCGGCGGTCTCGTTTCCAGATTCATCAAGAAGGTCTGTGAGGTCGCCCTGACGGAAAATGATCCTAACAGTTCGACCTGCAATTGACTCGGGCCTAAGGACCTCAAACGTCGCAGACGGGACTTGGAGGTCAAAGGTCCTCTCTTTTTGCTCAACCGTCCAGGTGTAGTTCTGATCCGTACCAGTCAGCCGCGCTTCGATTAAGACATAGTCATTCGGTAAGACAATGTCATTCGGTATAGCAACGGAACAAACTGCTGTACAAGACAGCAAGATTCCAGCAAATCGTCCGAGAAAACGCGTGTGCATCGAAGGTCCGGTATGGGTCAATAGCAGTCACTCGGCATCATACCAGCGAGCGTCTGGTTTCGGGGGTAAAGCGGCCACTCGGCGACAGTGGTGTGACTGTCTGCTTTCGGCCAGAACCAGCCGTTCGCGCACTCAGCGCTTCTTCCCCTTGTGCGACTTGATGCAGGTATGGAACATATCCGCCAAAACGTAGAAAGTACGGTTACCAGACGGGTAGATTTTAAACTGCTTCATATCACCATTTGCGAACTTCAGCTCGAACTCTACTATTTCGTTGTTGATGAAACGCTGAAGCAGCTGAGTGGATTCATCTTCATTCAAAGAAAAGGTATGAATATTTGATACCTCTTTCGCTTCGCTGTGAAATCCGCCAAGACTTGCCTCGATGATCCGCTCGGAAGTCGCAGGTGCATTGGGCAGAACTTCCGGATAAACATACAGGTGGAAACGAATGACGCCGAGGCTATCGTCTCCATGCAACTGCGCATCTGCCACAAAGCGGATGAATGCTCGGTCGAACGCGGTCCCGGTTAGGAAGCCTTTTTTGCCTGGGTCATATCTACTTGGGTCATTCCGGAACGGAATGTCGAACTCATTTCTCAGCTCACAATACCTATTCTCGACGTGCGCTTGCCAGAAACTCCAAGTTGGAACCGGGCCGCTCGTGCCGGATGTCGCCACCCAGATCAATGCAATAAATGGGACCAGCTTTTTCAATTTTGTCTCGCTATCTCGACAGATCTTGAACGGCTGCTTTGGGTCAATACCAGCCGCTGAGTTTATCACCAGTCGAGCGGCTGCTTTCGGCCAGAAGCGGTCACTCACCTACCCCGGCCTGTTACAAAGATGCAAGTATTGCAGCCATGTAGATAATCGCTTGCAGAACGACCATCGCGTCTGTGAAATGATCTTCCCAATTCCTATTTTTTTCCCGACTATCACTCACTAAACTTGGATCGTCTTTGACGTATACATTAATCGCTTCTATGTCGGCTATCGAAACTCGAACACTTTCCCCGATCAACTCATCGTCTTCAATTGCACTGATGATGAATGCCACGTAAGTGCCATCGTATTGCGAGATCTCGACTTCGTCGCCTACGTTCAACGCGCTGATCGTATTCTCCCGCCCGACCTGCGCCACCTCGTGTCCGGCACAGCCCGACAAGAGACCAAAAGCGATAGCCATTATCATTAATCTAATCATCGTAACGCACACAACGAAGTACTGGCTTATGCACGGCTCGGCAAGCTATTGGCTTCGGTCAGGGTTGCTTTTGCCGCCCAGTAATCCTCTCATGCCCGCCGAATCAGTCAATTAGGAGATTCGCTTAGGCGAGTTTCGGGGTTTTTAAGGCAGCAATTTGAATGTCCGCTTTTGGCCGTTAGCGGACCCTCATATATCTAATATTAGGGACGATTGGACAACCGCTACTTCCCGAAAGCGGACACCAAATCTACTGATTTTGACCTGTTGTTTGAATGGGTCGCGTCTATTGGTCTTCGTGCTGCGGGAAGAACCAACGACTCCAGGCGCAATAAAATTCAATTACCGTTTCGATTGCCAGAAAGTCTTTCGAAAATAAGCACCTGCTCTTCTGCAAAACGTAAGCGCAATCTTGTTTGCTCAAGTATTGGCAATCGCCGGGCCAGAAGCGTAAAAATACTGAACCGAGACAAATCAATTGCTCCTGAAATTTAACATAACAAAAAGAAATCGCTCCTAACGATTTCTGGGGAAAACCATGAGAAACAAGATTCTTGTATTGACGGCAATTGTGACGTTGGTAAATTCGGCTGCGGCGGCGGATGTCGTAATCAACGAGATCATACAAAACCCCTCCGCGGTCACAGACGCTAACGGCGAATGGTTCGAAGTTCACAATCCAACGGCGAGTGCCGTCGACATCAATGGCTGGACGATCAGGGACGACGGTTCCGATAGCCATCTGATCAATAATGGCGGACCGCTTGAGGTTCCCGCCGGCGGGTTCCTGGTTCTTGCCGCCAACGCGGACTCGGGCAGCAACGGCGGGGTCGCTGTTGACTATGAGTACGGAGGCGGCTTCTTTTTAAGTAACAGCGGCGACGAGTTGATTCTGGAGGACTTGGGCGCCACAGAAATCGATCGCGTGGAATGGGACAACGGCGCCACTTTCCCCGATCCCAACGGCGCTTCGATGTCGCTTATTGATCCGACCCTGGATAACAACATGGGCGCCAACTGGTGTACGGCCATTACACCTTTCGGCGACGGCGACCTGGGAACGCCCGGCGCGGCCAACCAATGCGCGGGTTCGGGTGTACCGGAGATCGTAATCAACGAGATCATACAAAACCCCTCCGCGGTCACAGACGCTAACGGCGAATGGTTCGAAGTTCACAATCCAACGGCGAGTGCCGTCGACATCAATGGCTGGACGATCAGGGACGACGGTTC
>Ga0255052_10001651_pt1 | contig 16671 bp, 12 predicted proteins | sample JV7_2_21_MG_FD_188632 | JGI IMG/M metagenome (GOLD analysis project Ga0255052, IMG submission 188632) | Seawater microbial communities from Jervis Inlet, British Columbia, Canada - JV7_2_21 | ecosystem: Environmental > Aquatic > Marine > Inlet | place: Canada: British Columbia | collected...
CAGTTCGCATACAATTATCGGCTATGCGGCTCCAAATACTCGGGCTGAACCATAACACGGCACCTATTGAAATTCGCGAACAAGTCGTTTTCGCGGGTGACGAGGTGAGCCGGGCCGTTGTGTGCCTGCGTGATATTGATGGTGTCGACGAAGCCGTGTTGCTCTCGACGTGCAATCGCACCGAGTTCTACGTCATGACGAGTGACAAAGGTCGCGAACGACTGCGAGCCTGGTTACGCGATGAGCGCAACCTCGATCCTGCGTTCAGCGAAACGCTATTTACCCTCGACGCCGACGAGGCAATACGCCACATATTTCGGGTCGCCTGTGGTCTGGATTCGATGATCCTCGGCGAGCCGCAGATCCTGGGCCAGCTCAAGGATGCCTTCCGTGAGGCACAACAGGCGGGTACCGTCGGAAAGCACCTCAGCCGCCTGTTCCAACACACATTTTCGGTCGCCAAGAAGGTGCGCACGGACACGAAGATCGGATCTAATCCTGTCTCGGTCGCCTCAGCTGCCGTAAACCTCGCACAGCAGTTTTTCGCGGGATTTACCCAGCACACTGCACTCCTTGTGGGCGCGGGAGTCACCATCGAGCTCGTGGCCAAGCATCTTGCGAAGAAAAACATCGGCCGCCTGTTTGTCGCGAATAGGGACGTCGAGAAAGCTCTGCGACTCGCCAGCAAGCATGGCGGTTTTGGCGTGCCATTGTCCGAACTAGAAGGTACGCTGCCGGAGGCCGACATCCTGATCACCTCGACGGCCAGTCCCGAGCCCGTGATCCTGCACGACCAGGTCCAGGCGGCCATGAAGACCCGGAAACACAAACCGATCTTCGCTGTCGACATTGCAGTACCGCGAGACATCGAAGCTGAGGTCGCCGACCTCAGCGACGTGTATCTGTACACGATCGACGACCTGCAAAAAGTCATTCAGGATGGCCAGACCAGCCGCGAAGCAGCGGCGGTCGATGCCAACCGGATTCTCGATGATGAGATCGCCCGATACCTGAATATCGAGCGAGCGAAACAGGTATCACCTGTGATCACTGCGCTTCGCGAACACGGTGAGACTATTCGCGATGACGTGCTGCGAGATGCACAGCGTCGACTCGACAAGGGCGTCGACGGTCGCGAGGTTATCGAATTCGCCACGGCCTCGTTGATGAAAAAGCTGCTGCACAAGCCGAGCGTAAGGCTTCGCGAGGCCGGCGAGGCTTCAGAAATAGAGATAATCAAAGCAACCCGAACGCTGTTCGGCATCGACGACGAATGAGCGGGTATGCTGTGAAAGATTCCATACGCCACAAGCTCGAATCCGTCCAGGATCGTTTCGAGGAAATCGCCGGCCTGCTGGCGGATCCTGACGTTATCTCGGATCAGAATCAGTTTCGCGACCTGTCTAAGGAATACGCGCGCGTCGAACCGATCGTCAAGCTGTTTGGCGAATCCGAGTCGCTCGACGAGGACATCGCGGCAGCCCGGGAAATGGCTGACGACGCCGATGGTGAAATACGCCAGATGGGTCAGGAGGAACTGCAGGGCCTGACCATTAGGCGCGATGAGTTACTGCTGGAGTTGCAGAAATCGCTGATACCGCCCGACCCGAACGACGCGGCGAACGTGTTCCTCGAGGTTCGCGCCGGCACAGGCGGTGACGAAGCAGCAATATTCGCGGGTGATCTGTTTCGCATGTACTCGAAATACGCCGAGGCAATGGGCTGGTCCGTCGAAATCCTGAGCGCACGTGAAGGCGAGCACGGCGGCTACAAGGAAATAATCAGCCGTGTCACGGGCAGCAGTATCTACGCGAAGCTCAAATTCGAGTCCGGCGCACACCGCGTGCAACGAGTGCCAACAACTGAATCGCAGGGGCGCATCCATACGTCGGCATGCACCGTGGCCGTGCTGCCTGAAGCCGATGAGCTTGAGGCGATTGAGGTCAACCCGGCTGAGCTGCGCGTCGATACGTATCGCGCATCGGGCGCAGGCGGGCAGCACGTGAACAAGACGGACTCCGCCGTACGGCTGACGCACTTGCCATCGGGAATTGTCGTCGAATGCCAGGACGAGCGCTCGCAGCACAAGAACCGAGCGCGCGCAATGTCATTGTTGCAGGCCCGCTTGCTGGACGTTCAGGTTACGGAACAAGCGAATGAACAAGCCGAACAACGCAAGTTGCTTGTCGGCTCCGGGGATCGTTCCGAACGCATCAGGACGTACAACTTCCCGCAGGGCAGGGTCACCGATCACCGCATCAATCTGACGCTGTACAAGCTTGATGAGATTCTTGCGGGTAGCCTCGACCAGGTCGTGCAGCCACTGATCAACGAGTATCAGGCCGACCAGCTTGCCGCCCTGTCCAACTGACCGTTCACTAGCCCGCCGCACGGGCAGCAAATTACACGGCCTGCGAACGCGATGATTGTCTCGCTCATGTCTCGATCCCGCTTGACGGGAGCTCGCTTCGCTGCGCTTTACTTCGCTCGACAAAACATCCCGCCCGCACGCCCTGCAGACTCCGCAGAAGCTTGGGAGGGCCGCGGGTGGGATCTTATTTTCCGGAAGTAAAGCGCAGCGAAGCGAGCCATTCCGGAAAAAAATGATGCCAGCTGCGAGCCCGTGCAACGAGGTCGCAGACCTGTACGTTGCAGCCAGGATGCGCGGCGGGCTTTTACATCTGCCGGCGCAGGTAGTTCAGCACATCCGATCGGGTGATGAGTCCGATGAAATCATCGCCATCCATGATCGCAGCGTACGGTTGTACCTGCAGCATCGAGACCAGGTTATTGATACTGGCATCCGTATCCAGCCTGATAAACGCAGTCTGCATCGCGTCCGCGACCGGAGAGTTCATTAGTTCCGGATGGCCATACACATGCTGGATGATCGTTTCCTCGGTCACGACGCCGACCAGCCGCTCTTGATCCATGACTGGTAGCTGCGAGAATCCGGCATTGCGCAAACGGTTATGGGCTGTCGTCAATACGTCACCTGGACCGACCGTGATCGTTGCGTGCTCGTCATGTGGACGACCTACCAGATCTCTCAGATCGCCGCTTTGCTCGCGCTCGATGAATCCCTGATCTTCCATCCAGAAGTCGTTATAGAGTTTGGACAGATACTTGTTGCCCGTGTCGCAGGCGAAGGTCACGACTCGCTTGGCCTCTGTCTGTTCCCGACAGTACTTGAGTGCAGCCGCCAACAATGTTCCTGAAGAGGACCCCGCGAGTATGCCCTCGGTCCTGAGCAAATCACGGGCGGTAGCAAATGACTCAGCATCGCTAATCGCATAGGCCTTGGTTACTCTCGAAAAGTCGGCAATGTCCGGAATAAAGTCCTCACCGATACCCTCGACGAGCCAACTGCCGCTTACCTCACCGATATTTCCGGTATTGATGTACCCCGCGAGAATCGAGCCTACCGGATCGGCCAGAATGACTTCGACGTTCGGCGCGTGCTCGTTCAAGTATTTACAGAATCCTGCTGCCGTACCCGTGGAGCCGGCTCCCAGAACAATTACGTCGACATCGCCGTCCAGTTGCTCGAGGATTTCGGGCGCTGTCGTCAATTCATGCGCTAATGGATTGTCCGGATTAGCAAACTGATTGATGAAATATAGGCCCCTCTCTTCAGCGATTGTCCTGCCGACATCCTGGTAGTACTCAGGATGGCCTTTGGCCACATCGGACCGGGTCAGCACAACCTCAGCACCCATCGCACGCAGATTAAAGATCTTCTCCTGACTCATCTTGTCAGGCAGAACAAGGATCAGGTTGTAGCCCTTCTGTGCCGCGACGAGTGCGAGCCCGATGCCCGTGTTGCCGGCCGTCGCTTCGACAATCGTGTCGCCGGGCTTTATGTCCCCACGTTTTTCGGCCTCTTCGATCATTGTGATGCCGATCCGATCCTTCACCGAGCCACCCGGATTGGCCAATTCCAGTTTGAGAAACAACTGGCACGGCCCGGTATCCATTTTCCTGACTTCGAGCATCGGCGTCTTGCCGACCATATCCAGAACATTGGAATAGACTTGCATGGCGTATAGTCCCATTGAATTTGAGAGCGAGTTTACGTGAAACTATTTGCCGGCGACCATATCGGTGATTACGCATGAGTGGACAGGTTTCGATCGCAGAGGCGATAAGCGAAGCAACGGCACGGCTTGGCGGCGTCAGCGAGTCAGCACGCCTCGACACTGAGCTGTTGCTCGCGCGCGCTATCGATATGCCGCGCAGCTATCTGTTCGCACACCCTGAAGACACGCTGGACGACGCTGCTCTTGCGCGACTGGAGCAAACGCTCGTGCGCCGGCTTGAAGGCGAGCCAATGGCTTACATCACGGGCCTAAAGGAATTCTGGTCAATGGAGCTCATCGTCAGTCCTGCAACTCTGGTGCCGCGACCCGAAACCGAACTGCTGGTCGATGTCACCTTGCGCGAGATTCCCCGCGATGCCGACTGGGCCGTCCTCGACCTCGGTACGGGGAGTGGCGCCATCGCGCTGGCGATCGCAAGGGAGCGCCAGCTTTGCCAGCTCACGGCCACCGACGTCAGTGCAGATGCTCTCGCAGTCGCTCGTGAGAACGCGAGGCAGCTCTTTGTCAGCAACGTTGAGTTTCTGGAGGGTAGCTGGACAAAACCTGTCGCCGGACAGAGGTTCCGGGTCATCGTATCGAATCCACCCTACGTCGCAGCAGGCGATAACGCACTCGAAACACTGCACGCAGAACCGGCCATCGCTCTTGCTGCAGGTGAAGACGGTCTTGATTCGATTACCGTTCTTGCCCGTGACTGCACGTCGATCATCGAGGACGATGGGCAGCTCGTACTTGAGCATGGCGCGGAACAAAGAGACCAGGTCGCCGAGATCCTCTTGTCGTATGGCTGGGAACACATCCAATGCTACGATGATCATTCCGGTCTACCACGCGTAAGCAGCGCAACCTATTCGAAATAGCGAGACATCATGATTACGATCAAAACGAACCACGGCGATATCAAGGTAGAACTATTTGGTGAGAAAGCACCAATCAGTTGTGAAAACTTTCGCCAGTACGTCACCGACGGTCATTTCAACGACACCGTATTTCACCGCGTTATCCCCAATTTCATGATCCAGGGCGGCGGCATGGATGAGAGCATGTCCAGCAAGCCGACCCGGGATCCGATCAAGAACGAAGCAGATAATGGCGAGTCGAATATGCGCGGAACGCTGGCAATGGCTCGGACGGGCGTAGTCGATAGCGCGACGTCGCAGTTCTTCATCAACCTCAGCAACAATGACTCTCTCAATCACGGTTCACGCGACTTCGGCTACGCGGTATTCGGGCAAGTGGCGGACGGCATGGACGTAGTAGACGCGATAGCCGCCGTACCCACCGGAGATCGTGGTGGGCACCAGGACGTTCCTGTCGATGCTGTGACGATTCTGGAAGTCACGATCGACGACTAGGGCAATGCCCGACGAAAAGCCACAGCTGTCCCGACACGCCCGCCACCTGGCACTGGCGCAACTTGGCACTGCTGGACAGGAGCAAATCGGTGCCGGCACTGCCCTGTTGATCGGTGTCGGCGGTATTGGCTGTGCCGCCGCCAGCTATCTCGCATCGAGCGGCGTCGGATGTCTGTTGCTGTGCGATTTTGACACTGTCGACGCGACGAACCTCGGCCGGCAGATTTTGTACGGGCCCGATGACATCGGCAAGCTGAAAGCAACTCAATCGGCGGCGCGACTCTCGCAAATCAATCCCGACATCAAAGTAACTGCAATTACAGAGCGCCTCGACGATGCAGCCCTGACTAAGGCGGTAGAACAGGCTGACGTGGTTCTTGACGGCTCGGACAACTTCGCGACGCGATTTCAGGTGAATGACGCGTGCGTTAGTACGGGAACCTGTTTGATATCGGGCGCCGCGATTCGACTTGAGGGTCAGCTCGCAGTGTTCGGACCGGACTTCACTACATCACCGTGTTATCGCTGCATTTACGAGGAGGCCGACGAATCTCTGGAAAATTGTGCCGGCAACGGTGTACTCGGACCCGTTCCCGGAGCCATTGGCACACTCATGGCAGTCGAGGCACTTAAGTTTCTTGCGGGCATCGAGTCGCCCCGTGGTGTGCTACGTCTGTTTGACGCGGGCAGCGGTGATTTTCGATCTATCTCGATAGCCAGGCGAGAAAATTGTCCCGTGTGCGGTTTGTAGGAGCCCGCTCCCGTCAAGCGGGATCGAGACATGCGGGCGACCATTTGTTGCTCAAGCAGCGTTGGCAGCGTTCGGGTCGTATCCGAGGTTCGGCGAGAGCCACCTCTCGGCTTCGGCCACACTGATGCCCTTTCGCTCTGCGTAAGACCTAAGCTGGTCCCGGTCGATCTTGCCCACAGCGAAATAACGTGAATCCGGATGTGAGAAATAGAATCCGCTGACCGCAGCAGTCGGATACATTGCGTAGGAATCGGTCAGTCGCAAACCAATGTCAGCCTCAACGTCGAGCAGGTCCCACAGCTTCTGTTTTTCAGTGTGATCCGGGCATGCCGGGTAGCCGGGCGCCGGTCGGGTTCCTGCGTACTTCTCGGCGATCAGTTCGTCATTCGACAATCGCTCATCAGCCGCATAGCCCCACAGTTCACGACGTACTCGCTCGTGCAGGTATTCGGCTGACGCTTCCGCCAGACGATCGGCAAGCGCTTTGAGAATGATCGCGCTGTAGTCATCGTGGTCTTGCTCGAACCGTTCGACGTGCGCGTCAATTCCGAAGCCGGCAGAGACAGCAAAAGCGCCGATGTAATCGGCAAGACCCGATTCGGCCGGCGCTACAAAGTCAGAGATACAACTCTGTGGCTGGCCTGCCGGTTTCGACCGCTGTTGCCGTAAATGACACAAGCGCATCAATGTGTCGCTTCGCTGATCATCGCCAAACACCAGCAGGTCGTCGTACTCATCACAGTTAGCAGGGAAGAATCCAAGCACCGCTTTTGCCTGCAGCCACTCCTCACTGATCACACGATCGAGAATTTCGGTTGCATCGGCGAACAGGGCGCTCGCCGCCTCTCCTACCTCTGCATCGCTTAGAATGCCCGGAAACTTGCCGTGGAACTCCCACGCATTAAAGAACGGCATCCAGTCGATGTAATCGCGCAATGCCTCAAGGCTGATGTCGTCGAACACCCGCTTGCCTGTAAACGACGGTGTCGGCGGCGCGTAATTATTCCAGTCGCAAACATGCCGTCGCGCACGCGCTTCCCGTAACGATAGCTGCGGCGAAAGACGCGACTTGTTTGCATGTCGTTCGCGACGCCGGGCATTGTCATCTCGCGTCTTTTCGATCAGTTCGTTTCGCGTATCCGGTTCGATCAGCGCTTGCGCCACGCCGACCGACCGCGAGGCATCCTTAACGTAGATCACCGGTCCTTCGTAATTCGGCTCGATCTTGACAGCGGTGTGCGCCGGGGAAGTTGTCGCACCGCCAATGAGCAGCGGCAACTCAAGGCTCCGTCGCTGCATTTCGCTTGCGACATAGACCATTTCGTCGAGCGACGGCGTAATCAACCCAGACAAGCCAATGATGCTGGCACCCTCGTGTCGCGCGGCATCGAGGATCTTTTCGCACGACACCATGACGCCCAGGTCGATAACTTCGAAATTGTTGCACTGAAGAACGACCCCAACAATGTTCTTGCCGATGTCGTGAACGTCGCCCTTTACCGTCGCCATGACGATCTTCCCATTCGAGCTCATCTTGCCGTCCTTTTCCGCTTCGATGAACGGAACGAGATGGCCGACTGCCTTTTTCATAACACGCGCTGATTTGACTACCTGCGGCAGAAACATTTTGCCGGCCCCAAACAAATCGCCCACGACGTTCATGCCGGCCATGAGTGGTCCTTCGATGACATCGAGAGGTCGATCCGTCGCCTGCCGGGCTATTTCTGTGTCGTCGACGACGTACTCATCGATACCGTGGACAAGTGCATGCTTGAGGCGTTCTTCTACATCCAGTTCGCGCCAGGAAAGGTCCTGAGTTTTGGCCTTCGCGCCGGATGCCTGTCCCTTGAATCCCGCTGCGACATCGAGTAATCGCTCGGTCGCGTCGTCGCGCCGGTTGAGCACTACGTCTTCAACTGCATCGCGAAGCTCAACAGGCAAATCTTCATAAATCGCAAGCTGGCCGGCGTTGACGATACCCATGTCCATACCAGCGCGAATCGCGTGATACAGGAACACGGAGTGAATCGCTTCGCGTACAACATTATTGCCACGAAATGAAAAAGACACGTTGCTGACGCCACCGCTAACCAGCGAGCCCGGCAACGCCTCCTTGATTAGACGTGTAGCTTCAATAAAGTCGATGCCGTAGCTCGAATGTTCTTCGATGCCGGTGGCGATCGCGAAGATATTGGGGTCGAAAATAATGTCCGACGGCTCGAATCCGACCTGCTCGGTCAGAATTTTGTAAGAGCGTTTGCAAATCTCGACCTTGCGCTCGATCGTGTCGGCCTGCCCCTTGTCATCAAATGCCATGACAATGACTGCAGCACCATAGGCCCGCACAAGTCGGGCTTGTGCAACAAACGCCTCTTCGCCCTCTTTCAAACTGATTGAGTTGACGACCGCTCTGCCCTGCACGCACTGCAAGCCGGCCTCGATCACTGACCACTTCGACGAATCGATCATGACAGGCAGGCGAGCAACATCGGGTTCCGATGCGATCAGATCCAAAAATCTCGTCATCGCTTTTTCAGAGTCGAGCATACCCTCGTCCATGTTGACGTCGATGATCTGCGCACCGTTCTCGACCTGTGTGCGCGCAACCTGAACAGCCGCCGTGTAGTCATCAGCTTCGATCAGCCGGCGAAATATCGCGGAGCCGGTGACGTTGCAGCGCTCACCGACATTGACGAACAAGTCATCCGAACCGATGTTGAGAGGCTCAAGACCTGACAATCGACATCGAACAGGAATCTGTGGAATAGCGCGCGGCGCACGATCGGCAACTGCTTCCCTCAGCGCCCGGATATGTTCGGGCCGCGTCCCGCAACACCCACCCACGAGATTAACGAAGCCGCTCTCAGCAAACTCTCCTACAACTTCGGCCATGTGCTCGGGTGTCTCGTCGTACTCGCCAAATTCATTTGGCAGCCCCGCGTTTGGATGTGCGGACACGCGCGTATCGGCGACGCGCGACAACTCGGCGACGTAGGGCCGGAGATCTTCTGCCCCAAGCGCGCAGTTCAGGCCGACCATGAACGGATCGGCATGCTTGATCGAGCTCCAGAACGCTTCACTCGTTTGCCCGGACAGGGTGCGCCCTGACGCATCAGTGATGGTTCCCGAAATCATCACAGGCAACGTCACGCCGGACGTTGAGAAACTTCTTTTGATTGCGAATATCGCGGCCTTGGCATTGAGCGTGTCGAAGATCGTCTCGACCATCAGGAAATCGACGCCGCCCTCAATTAGTGCATTCGCGGCCGCTTCATAAGTCGCCACGAGTTCGGCAAAGCGGATATTACGATATCCCGGGTCGTTAACGTCCGGGGAGATCGAGGCGGTGCGGTTTGTCGGCCCCAGAACACCAGCGACATAGCGCGGACTTCCAGTGCGGGCCGCATGCGCGTCGGCGCATTCGCGCGCCAGCCGCGCGGCCCCGAGATTGAGCTCCGGCACGAGCTTTTCCAGACCATAGTCGGCCATCGACGGCGCGTTCGCGTTGAACGTATTGGTTTCGATGATGTCCGCGCCCGCATCGAGAAACTGGTGATGAATGTCCTGAATTACGGATGGTCGTGTAATGGTCAGGAGATCATTGTTGCCTTTCAGGTCATGCTTCCAGTCGCTGAATCGCTGGCCACGGTATTCGTCCTCGTTGAGGCCGTAACTCTGGATCATTGTGCCCATCGCACCATCAAGCAGCATGATTCGCTGGTCCAGTTCCTGCATAAGCGATTTTGTTCTGTCAGTCCTTTGCATCGTCATTCTCTCAAGCCGCTGCCTGGTTTGACCGCACACCAAGCGCATGGCAGATCGCATACGTCAGCTCGGAACGATTCAATGTGTAGAAATGGAATTCGTTGACATCTTCGGCCTGCAACCTTCGCACCTGTTCGATCGCAACGTTTGCCGCGATCATTTGCCGGGTTTCTGCATCATCTTCGAGGCCGGCAAAACGCTCGTGAAGCCAGTCAGGCACGGTCGCACCACATTGCTCAGCAAATCTCTGCAGCTGTGGAAATCGCGTAATCGGCAGAATCCCGGGCACGATCGCCGTCTCTATTCCAGCCGCCGCCGTGAGATCGCGAAACCTCAAGTAGACATCAGTGTCAAAAAAGAACTGCGTGATGGCACGGCTTGCGCCAGCGTCGATCTTACGTTTGAGATTCTCCAGATCGGACAGCGGATTCGGTGCCTCAGGGTGCACCTCTGGGTAGGCCGCAACGGAAATGTCGAAGTCGGCGACTTTCTTCAGGCCTGTTACCAGATCGGATGCGTACGCATAGCCGCCTTGGTGTGGTGTGTAACCGCCCGCACCCTGCGCTGGATCACCGCGCAAGGCGACGAGATACCGAATTCCCATGTCCCAGTATTTGCGGGCAATGTCATCAATTTCACCGCGGCTTGCGCCGATGCACGTCAGGTGTGGCGCGGCAGTCAGGTCTGTTTCTGTAACAATGCGCTTCACATCTGCATGCGTGCGGTCGCGTGTCGAGCCATCGGCACCGTAGGTAACCGACACAAACCGTGGCGCAAGGACCTTGAGCCGCTGCACCGATTTCCACAAGGTCGCCTCCATCTTTTCCGTGTTTGGGGGAAAGAACTCGAACGAAACCTCAATGTTGTTATCGCGGGAAGACATGGAATTTCCGGGCCTCAGGCAGCAGCCGTTTCCTGGTCGGCGAGTGAGGCGACGGCGAGCAGCCAGCGCGGTTCATTGACTGGGATGCGTCGCGGCGGTGCGAGACGCAGCTCGGCTCCACGACACCAAACTGCAAACTGTTTTTCGAGCGCGTCGATATCCCGGATGCCGGATTGAATCAGCATCAAGCGGCCGCCTCTTCTCAGGATACGGCGCGCTTCGAAGATGGCCGTCATCGGACGATCTGCGTTGCCGAGAACGTCGTCGAGTATGACGGTATCGAACTCGCCATCGGCAAACGGCAGCGCATACATATCGCCATTGCGTAAACTGCAATTCTCGAGCCCGGCGAGCAGCAGCTCGGCACGCGCGAGTTGGCGTGCATCCGCATCGGTATCAACGCCGACGGCACGCTGCGCCCGTGAGCCAAGCAGCTTGAGGATACGGCCCTGACCGCTACCGATATCGATCAGATCACCGAGTGGCATTGCGACCGTGAGCTCGATCAGCGCATGATGAAGGTGCCTGGCCGCCTCATCATCCTTGCCGGGTGGCGCAAGCCCCTGCTCCGCGCGAAGGCTACACAAATGATCAAAGTCGCTCTCATAGGCGGGGTCGTCCGATGGCAATAACGCGAACAATCGACGTCGCTGCGAGGCCTGTTCAGCACCAAGCGGCACGCGGTAATAAACAAAGCGCCCGTCCCGAAATCGCTCCAGCAGCCCGGCATCACAAAGCTGCTTGAGATGCTGCGAAATCCGCGGCTGGCTTTGTCGTATGACCTGCGTCAGTTCCGACACGGTGCACTCCCCACGAACGCATAAGGCCAGGAGGCGCAGGCGAATCGGATCGGCGAACGCCTTCAGATGCACAATTAACTGTTCGGTGCTGTTTTGCATAATATCAATATATAAGCATAACTTTATATTTAAGCCCAAATAGATTAACACAGGACTTTGCACTCCACTAGCGGCTTGTCGCCAGACAGCCGCCCCGAGAATTTTCCGGCCGGGAAACTTGTGCGGCTGCCTATGCTAAGCTCGGTCCCGGGTTATGGCCGTTGCTTACTCGGCAACGAAACAGGAGCATCATCAAAAATGAATATTCTCAAAAGCGTTTTGACGCTTGGTATATGTGCGTTCGCGATATTCGGCGCAGATGCCGAGGCGAGATTCAAAGTCGACAGGGCGGCAATTGCTGAACTGAGCAAAGTGGCAGTGGTCAGTGTTTCTTTTGATCGAACATACACGGGCGTGGAATTGCCTGAGAGCGACCCTGAATATGTCGTGATGCACGAGGCGGGGGATTACGTTCTGGAACTCATAGCGGTCGCAGGTGCGTTTGAAACCGTCCCGCCTTCGGAGGTAGTCGCAAATCCTCAATACGAATCCCTGACTGACGAAGTTAGCAAGTTTCACGGCTACAACAACTACTATCCGCATGGCTATCGGAGAATAAAGCTCGCGAAGGCCAAGAAGGATGCGGCGGCACTCTGTGAGGCGCTGGGTGTCGACGCTGTCGTTCAAGTCTCCTTCGGTGGGTATATCCAGTCCAGCTCGTCGGGGAATATCTTTACCGGGTCTAAAACAAATTCCGCCAGGGTGCTATCCGGACAGGTAACCATGATCGACAAGAATGGCAAGGTCCTGATCTCCGGAAAAGCAAAGTCTGGCCCGGTGCATGAAGGTTCCAGGCGGTCGATAGGGTCTATCGAGATTGATACCGGTGGTGGTAAGCCCACGGGTTTTCATGCTGAGCTGATGAATTCTTACCTGGGCCACTTGAGACAGGATTTGGGCCTGCAATAGCGCGTAGAGACGCCCCTACTTCAGTTTGTCTTTTAGGATCTGGTTGACCTGGCCGGGGTTGGCCTTGCCGCCAGTCTCTTTCATGACCTGACCGACGAAGAAACCGATCAGCTTATCTTTGCCGGCTTTGTAGTCGGTGACCTGGTCGGGATTTGCGGCGATAACCTGGTCAACGACAGACTCGATTGCCGAACTGTCGGTGATCTGTTTGAGGCCATGCGCGTCGATGATCTCGTCGGCGCTGCCCTCTCCTGCCCACATCGCATCGAAAACTTCCTTGGCGATCTTGCCGGATATTGTGTTGTCGGCGATGCGATCCAGGAGTCCGGCAAGGTCATTGGCAGCAATTTTGCTGGCAACAATGTCGAGGCCATCCCGATTCAGGGCGCCGGACAAATCGCCGATCACCCAATTCGCGGTGACCTGTGCCTTGGCTTCCGTGGCCGCAGCAACAGCTTCGAAATAATCGGCAACCGCGAGCGAGCTCGTGAGAATGCGCGCGTCATCCGGCTTCAGGTTGTACTCGGCAACGAATCGATGTTGTTTGGCGTCAGGTAATTCCGGCAACGTCTCGCGCACCTTTTCGATGTACGCCGCATCGATCTCGACCGGCAACAGGTCCGGATCGGGAAAATAGCGGTAGTCGTTCGCTTCTTCTTTCGAGCGCATCGATCTCGTTTCGTCCTTGTCGGAGTCATACAGACGAGTCTCCTGCACCACTTTGCCGCCGTCTTCGATCAGTTCAGTCTGGCGTTCGATCTCATAGTTGATGGCTTTCTCGACAAAGCGGAACGAGTTGAGGTTCTTGAGTTCGGAACGTGTACCGAGTTCTTCCTGACCGGGCGGCCGTACGGAGATATTCGCGTCGCAACGAAATGAGCCTTCCTGCATATTGCCGTCAGAGATGCCCAGGTAGCGCACGATCGTATGGATCTTGCGCATGTACGCAACAGCCTCCCCGGCCGAACGCAGGTCAGGTTCCGAAACAATCTCGAGCAGCGGCGTTCCAGTGCGATTCAGATCGATGCCGGTCGACTTGTCGAGGCCTTCGTGGATCGACTTGCCCGCATCCTCTTCGAGATGTGCGCGAGTGATACCAATGCGTTTCTCGTTGCCATCGGCATCAGTAATAAACAACTCGCCATGCTCGACGATTGGCAGCTCAAACTGGCTGATCTGATAACCCTTCGGAAGATCCGGGTAGAAGTAGTTCTTGCGTTCAAACACCGAGCGCTGTGCGATCGTAGCGTTCACGGCGAGTCCGAACTTCGTCGCCATGCGCACGACTTCTTCGTTCAGGACAGGCAAGACACCCGGATAGCCCAGGTCGACGAGACACGCCTGTGTGTTTGGCTCGGCGCCATATACCGTCGACGCACCCGAGAATATCTTGCTATCAGTCGCAAGCTGCGCATGGATTTCAAGGCCGATAACGACTTCCCAGGAGCTAGAACCCATCACGTGAATTCCTCTGGGCAGGCCTGGTGCCAACTCGATAACTGCTCGTAATTATGCGCACAGCGCAAGATAGTCTCTTCGCCCCAATGCGGCCCGACGAGATGCAGACCGACAGGCAGATCATCGACGAAGCCACACGGCGTGGAGATAGCGGGTAATCCGGCCAGATTTGCACCAATGGTATAGATGTCGTTGAGATACATCGTAATCGGATCGTCGATCTTGTCGCCCAGCTTGAAGGCCGGTGTCGGTGCCGTCGGCCCCGCTATCACATCGACGTCCGCAAACGCTTTACGGAAGTCGTCGGCGATCAGGTGCCGCACCTGTTGTGCCTTGAGGTAATAAGCGTCGTAGTAACCCGCGGACAGCACGTACGTGCCAGTCATGATGCGGCGTTTGACTTCAGCGCCGAAACCTTCGCCACGGCTGCGACAATACAGGTCGTTGAGGTCTTCGGGATTCTCGGCACGGTGACCGAAGCGCACGCCGTCAAACCGCGACAGATTGGACGAACACTCGGCCGGCGCAACGACGTAATACGTCGGAACCGACAGATCGAGGTTTGGCAGATCGACCTCACTCAGGATAGCGCCCTGTGACTCGAGAACCGCCAGGGACTCCCTGACCGCCGCAGCACAGCTCTCATCCAGTCCCTCATCAAAGTGCTGCCGGACAATACCGACGCGCAATCCTCTGAGTGATCCGGACAAAGCGCCAACGTAGTCGGGAACCGGATGATTGATGCAGGTTGAGTCGCGCTCGTCGAATCCGGCCATGACACCAAGCAGCAACGCGGCGTCTTCACTCGAGCGTGTGATGACGCCGGCCTGATCAAGGCTCGACGCGAAAGCGATCATGCCGTACCGCGAAACCCGTCCGTAAGTCGGTTTCAGGCCTACCGTACCGGTAAGAGCGGCTGGCTGCCGGATCGATCCGCCGGTATCAGTGCCCGTCGCTGCCGGCGAAAGCCGCGCTGCAACCGTCGCTGCCGATCCGCCCGATGATCCACCCGGCGAGCAGTCGAGGTTCCAGGGATTCCTGACAGGCCCGAAGTAACTCGTCTCATTGGATGAGCCCATCGCGAACTCATCCATATTGGTCTTGCCGAGCACGACGGCGCCAGCACTGGCAAGCCGTTCGACGACTGTTGCATCGTACGGAGAAACGAAGTTCTCCAGCATGCGAGAACCACAAGTGGTCAGCACATCCCGCGTGCAGAAGATATCTTTATGAACCAGCGGCAGGCCATTCAATACGCCCGCGTCGCCTGCGGCGCGAGCGGCGTCGGCGCGACCGGCGGCCTCAAGCGCCTTTTCCGCTGTGACGGTTACAAAGGTGTTCAGTGTCTGCTTATGTGCCTCAATACGACCGAGTAATGCCTCGGTCAGCTCGACTGACGAAAAGTCGCCGCGTTCGAGGCCAGCGGCAAGCTGTGTCAAAGATTTTGTATGCAGGTCCTGAGCCATGATTCACTCGATGACTTTTGGCACGAGATACAGGCCGCGATCGACCAAGGGCGCATTTTCCTGAAAGGCGTCCCGGTCATTGCTCTCTGTCACTTCATCGGCACGCAGCCGCTGCGGCTGGTTTAGCGGGTGCGCCATCGGCACGACGTCGTCGGTCGCTGCCTGCGACAATTGATCGACGAAATCGACGATTCGCGACAGTTTTTCGACCGTTTCGGCGAACTCATCTTCGTCGAGCCTTAGTCTCGCCAGCACGGCAATGTGCTGAACCTGATCTCTATCGAGTGACACGGGGATTTTCCTGCTTTGCAGCTGCGTGATTCGCCCCCTGGCGAACGCGCACGCAATAATACACGCCGCCTTGTGCAATGTCGTGCGCATTGTTAGATTAGCGCGTTAATCTTATTTCGGGGCCTTTCCCTAACATGTTCAAGAACATACTGGGTTATTTTTCAAATGACCTTTCGATCGACCTCGGCACTGCTAACACGCTGATTTACTCGCGTGGTCACGGCATCGTGCTCGATGAACCTTCGGTCGTCGCGATCCGCGAGGATAGTGGCAGGGGTGGGCGCACGGTCGAAGCGGTCGGCGCGGAAGCCAAGAATATGCTTGGCCGGACCCCGGGAAATATCACCGCAATCCGGCCTCTGAAGGACGGCGTAATCGCCGACTTCACGGTCACCGAGAAAATGCTGCAGCATTTTATCCGCAAAGCGCACCACACGCGGTATTTTCGCCCCAGCCCGAGGGTACTGATCTGCGTGCCATACGGTTCGACGCAGGTGGAGCGTCGCGCCATTCGGGAATCTGCCGAAGGTGCCGGTGCTCGCAAGGTGCACCTGATCGATGAGCCAATGGCCGCAGCGATTGGTGCCGGCATGCCAGTCCACGAAGCACGAGGCTCGATGGTGCTTGATGTTGGTGGCGGCACCTCCGAGGTCGCGGTTATCTCACTGAACGGTATCGTTTACGCCTCATCGGTCAGAATCGGCGGCGACCGCTTTGATGAAGCGATCACCAGCTACGTACGCCGCAATTACGGTATCCTGATCGGTGAAGCAACGGCCGAACGCATCACGCAC